>MDTG01285681.1_pt1 | contig 30719 bp, 24 predicted proteins | sample 811421 | NCBI WGS metagenome assembly MDTG01 (sample SAMN05326645, study PRJNA326480) | marine metagenome | isolation source: seawater | place: Pacific Ocean: South East | collected 2011
CGAGGCTTTCGCGATTCCCGATGGCTGCCTGTCGGCGCCGATCGCCTTCGAGGACTATATCGGCCGCGAGCCGCTCAAGCATGCCGCGGATGACGGTGTGGCCTGAATGACATCCGGGCTGCGTGCGACGCCGCGGCCCCGTCGGCGCATCCAGGCCGCCACGGCCGGTATATGGTGTGGACCAGGCTCCCGACATCGAGAAATAACTGATGCGAAACACCGATGACCGCCGCGCGACCTATCACCAGAGTCGCCAAAAGGCACTGGCCCAAGCCGACAGCCGGCTGGCTGTCGAAGCCGTGCGTCTGCAGGCTGAAGCCGTGGCGGCGGTAACCGACTGGCCCGAGTTCAAAGAGCTTGCCGAGCAAGCGATCCGCAAGGAAGAGGAACTCGGGGGCCAGGGCAATGGGGATGAGCAATCGCGTATGCCACCGGCCGACATGGGCGATGTGAACCACGAGTAACGGCGCCTGGTATCGTCAAGCGTGCGTCGTTGACCGGCGCGCTTTCATGATCAGTCGTCCGGAGGGTGCCATTCGGGGCCGAACCCGCCCAGTGTCGGGTGGTACATCTCATCGGCTGTGTGCTGGGTGAATTCGATGTTCACCCGCTCGGCCGGCAATCCGAGCCGGGCTTCGCACACGACGAGCAGGGCCCGGGCCAATGCGTCTCGCTGTGCCGCCGCACGGCCACGGCGGATATCACACATGAGCAGGTTCGCCGGCACCGGTCGGTCATCCACGATACGCCAGAGCCCGGCCGGGCCCAGTTCGCGGATGGCCACGCTGATACGCCGACGATCCATCTGCATGTGCGTGGCATAGCAGTCGGCCAGTGCACTCGAGAACGCCGCCTTCTCATCGCAAGAGAATGCCCGGCTCGTATCAAGTTGTAGATAAGGCATAGATCGCGTCACCTTGCAATTGCGCAGTTCGCGCCTGTCCGGGGCTCTGTCGTTGCCGCCGTGCTGTATTTCTTGGCTCGGCACATCGCGATAACCCGTCATCGCGTTCGCGAAACGCGATCTGAACAACTCACAAAATCTGTGGATAAAGCCGTGGGTGAATCGTCCTATCGCCTGCCACACGGGAGCTCAAGCACGCGTGGTCAATTCTTGGCCAAAGTATCGACACCCTGACGAGGGCGATTACGTCAATACAAGCACGCTGAAAAGATACGCGATTTTTAGCTTGCCGAATACGCTGATCGCGTGTAAGTCCCGGTCGTGAAAGACCCATTGCGACCATCGGCCTCTACAGCCGGGGCGCACGCGCGGCTAGGCTATGGTCTTGGAAGAACCAACCACGAAAGGCTATTGCATGCTGCGCTGGCTGTCTCGCCCGGCGGTACGGCTGGTCGAGCGTTACTTGCCCGACCCGTACGTGTTCGTACTCATCCTCACGCTGGTGGCAGCCGGGGCAGCGGTCGCGGCTACGCCGACGAGTGCTCACGCGGTGCTGCGAATCTGGGGCGACGGCTTCTGGAGCCTGCTCGCCTTTTCCATGCAGATGCTGCTGGTGTTGATCAGCGGTTTCATGCTGGCGCACTCGCCGCCCGTGGCTCGTCTTCTCGATACGGCCGCGCAACGCGTTCACAGCGCTGCGACGGCGATCATCTGCGTCACCCTGGTCTCGTTGGCGGCAAGCTGGCTCAACTGGGGGTTTGGCCTGGTTGTCGGCGCCCTGTTCGCGAAGGCGCTGGCTCGGCACGTGCGGGTGGATTACCGACTCCTGGTGGCCAGCGCCTATTCGGGGTTCGTCGTCTGGCACGGCGGGCTGGCCGGCTCGATCCCCTTGACTATCGCCACCCCGGGACACTTCACCGCCGATAGCATCGGCGTGATCGATACGAGCCGGACTTTGTTCGCCGGCTTCAATCTGGCGATCGTGGCCGCGCTATTCGTGGTGATGCCGCTGATCAACCGACTGATGCTGCCGCGGGATGATGAATCGGTCATTGCCTCGCGCGAGGCGCTTGCCGAGCCCTCGCCGAATCCGGTCTCGCCGGCGCGCCCGGCGGAGTATCTGGAGCACAGTCGTCTGCTGGCCGGCTGTGCGGGGCTGGCGGGGCTGGCTTATCTGGCGGATTATTTCTTTCTTCGCGGCCAGGGCCTGAATCTCAATGTCGTCAATTTCCTGTTTCTGATGATGGCGATCGTGCTGCACGGCACGCCCTCGCGTCTGCTGGCCAGCCTGCAGGCCGGGATTCGCGGCGGGGCCGGCATCGTGATTCAGTTTCCGTTTTATGCCGGCATCATGGCGATCATGACGCAGTCGGGCCTGGCGGAGGCGTTATCCGGCTGGTTTGCTTCGATCGCCACGGCCGACACGCTGGCGTTCTGGTCGTTCATCAGTGCCGGGATCGTGAATCTGTTCGTACCCTCCGGTGGTGGCCAGTGGGCGGTTCAGGCGCCGGTGATGATTCCCGCGGCCCAGGCGCTGGGCGCAGACATGCCGCGTATCGCCATGGCGATTGCCTGGGGAGATGCCTGGACGAACCTGCTGCAACCGTTCTGGGCGCTGCCGGTATTGGCCATCGCCGGGTTGAAGGCTGCCGATATCATGGGGTTCTGCCTGATCCAGTTGTTTGTCACCGGCATCATCATCGCCGCGGGGCTGACATTCTTATGAGCGCGCACAGTGCATATGGGCCTCGCGCTCGATGCGGGCATTGAACTCTGCCCCCACGATCACCGTAACCACGGTCACGTAGGTCAGCGTCAACAGCAGCACCACGCCGGACAGCGAGCCATACATCGCGGTGTAGGAATCCGAGTAGGCCAGAAACACCGAGAACAGGATCGAGGCCACGGTCCAGAACGAGACCACCACACCGGCGCCGATACGCACCCAACGCCAGCGCGGCGGCGGCGCGCGGTCCGGCACCCAGCGGTACAGAGCCGCCAGGCCGCAGAACAGCATCAGCCCGCCCAGCGTCATGCCGATGGCCCGGGCGAGCTCGCTGAGCGCGAGCGAAGCACCGGCCACCTGGGCCCATACGGGCAGGCCGATGGCCAGTAAAGACACGACGAGCAGCCCGCTGATGACCGCCAGCGCCAGGCCGAGCGAACGAAGCAGCGTGCCGCTGCGTCGCTTAGGCCGGCCGGTCTTGTAAGCGCCGTCCAGGGCAATCATCAGCGCGGCCACCCCCTGCTGAGCACACCAGAGCGCGACCAGCAGGCTGAAGATGCCGGCCGCCCAAAGCGTGGAGGTGGAGCGCGAGGTGATCTCCTGCATCTGGCCGATCATCGAAATGACGACGTCGGCCGGCACGAACCCGGCCAAGGCCTTCATATCGGCCACGACGATACCGGGGTCGGCGAACAGGCCATAGAAAGCCACGAATGCCGATACTGCCGAAAAGATTGCAAACAGCGCCAGGAACGAGATCGCCGAAGCATTGACCGTGACCGGTTGATCGCCCATCGAGCGAAACACGGCGATCAGCACATCACGCCATTCGGCCCAGCTGAGCTCGCTGGGCCAGGGCATGCGGCGGGATTTATCGCCGGGTGGGGCGCGGTGAGACATTGCGGATCGATCCGTGTTGATAACCGGCCCATGATGCCCGAGGCCGGGCCGAGCATCACCAAAGTTCACATGTTTTCGTCTCGGCGATCGGCGCAAGGCCGATCAGGCTGATCGCGACCATGGCCATGACATGAGCGCCGCCCCAGACCGCACCGCCTGCACACAGCAGGGCTTCGGCGACATGGAGGGCCAGCCACGCTCCGAGGCTGCCAGCCAGGCCATGGGCGATCGGCTGCATCCGTGCAGCACACATCGATCGGCAACAGATCGGGCAGCAACGCGCCCATCGGCGCATGGCTTTAGCCCTCGCCGTCAAAACCCGGGCAAGCAAGACGAACCCTCGCTGATCGAGCCGTTGTATTCCGCAGCGTTCATGCTAACCTTCGGCAAGGGACGGCGCCGCGTGCGCCACGATTTAAGGGGAGATCCGTGAAGAACGCCATTCTGTGGGGGATGGCTCTGAGTGCACTGTCGTTGCCGGTACAGGCAATGGATGCCGAGAGCCAGAAGAACATGCGCGCCGAGCTCGAAGCGCTCAAGGCGCAGCTCGAAAAGCTCGAACCGCTGCGTCAGCGGGTAGACGCGCTCGAATCGCGTCTGGCCGACGACACGTCGGGCACAGAGGCCACCAGCCAACAGACCCAGCTTGCCCAGGGCAGCGCCGAAGCCGGCGATGCCAGCGGGGGCGGGGCCAGCGGCGACGATGAAAAGGCGACCAACGCCAATAACCCCGATGACACCTCGGGCGCCACGAATGTCGCTGACAACCCGTCCGGGTACAAGGTCGGTACGGTTGCCGGCGTTCAGTTCAAGACGGGCGCCGGCGCGCCGCGCAGCAAGGAGGATGTGCGCGATATCGCCAGCGATGTCTACGAAGAAAAACAGTCCAAGACCGTTCAGGTCGGCGGGGCACTGCGCTATAACGCCACCTACGCCGAGTTCAACGACGCCCAGAAGGACCGGGGCGGTGATATCGGCCTGGATACGTTTCGTATCAATCTGGACGCCGATATCGACGGCCTGTTGTTCTCGGCCGAGTATCGGTTCTACAACACCTGGCGCGCGCTACACCATGGCTGGGTGGGCTATGAGTTCAACGACAACCAACATATCGAAATCGGGCTGACGCGTGTGCCGTTCGGGATCCTGCCGTACGCCTCGAACAATTTCTATTTTTCCAGCAATTACTACACCGGCTTCGAAGACGACTACGATATCGGTGTCAAATACGTGGCCACGCCCGGCCAGTGGAATTTCCAGGCCGCGTTTTTCAAGAACTCGGAAAACAACGGCAACGACCGCTACTCGGTTGATCCGATCGGCATCATGCCGCAGATCAACGACGACGACGGCAACGCCGTGGCCGCCACGCAGGCCGCAGGGGGGCTGGCCCGTAACAACGTCGTCGACGGCTATGGCCAGTCGGTGCAGGAAACCAACACCACCAACCTACGTGCGGCTTACAACTGGCAACACGCCAAGGACTACGTCAGTGAGATCGGTGTTTCCGGCCAGTACGGTTTCCTCTACAACGATGCCACCACCGAGTACTACGGCGACAACCTGGCCGGCGCGCTGCACCTGCACGGCAACTACGGCCCTTGGGAGATCATGCTCGAGGCCGCGCGCTATGAGTATGACCTGGATGGCAACGAGAACGTGCTGGGCACCGGGTTCTTCAACAGCAACTACGTGATCTCCACCGAGGCCACAAGCTGGCTGGGTAACGTCAGTTATACCTTCCAGCTGGACTTCGGCCCGTTCGACAGCCTGGAGGTGTACAACGATTACACCTACGTGGGCAACAAGTCGGGTGGATTGCCCAATACGTGGCAGAACGTCACCGGGGCGGCGCTGGCCGCGGGCAATCTGTACACCTATTTCGATCTGATTCAGGGCAAGAACGAGCCTTTCGTCAATGGCTCGCTGGTCGGCGATCGGCCCAAGACCCAGACCCTGTTCAATATCAACATGGGCTATTACTTCTAGGCTGGATGGCCACCGCGCCGGCCTTTAACAGGCCACGCGGTGGTGGGCGCCGATTAATGCGGTAGGCTCGGCAAATTGTCGTGACGATGACTTGTCCCTATGCCGAGCCCCGAATCCTCTACCGCCGACCGACCACAGACCCTCGATCTCGATGCCGGGGTCATCATCGAACGCCTGGACAGTTGGGTCGATGGGGCTGTACGGCTGTTGCCGAACATCGTGGTTGCGATCGTGGTGTTCGTGATCTTCATCGGCCTGGCCGCACTGGCCAAGCGCCTGGTCGTCGGCCAGGGCGCACGGCGCTCGCGCGAGAACCTCGGTGAGGTTCTTGGCGGCTTTCTCAAATGGGCGGTGATGATTCTGGGTTTTCTTCTCGCCGCGACCATCGTCGTGCCGAGCCTCAACCCGGGCGATCTCATCGCGGGGCTTGGCGTCAGCTCGATCGCGATCGGTTTCGCCTTCAAGGATATTCTGCAGAACTGGCTGGCCGGGCTGCTGATCCTTTTGCGCCAGCCATTCAATATCAATGACCAGATCGAGATCGACGGCTATGAAGGCACCGTTGAGCGCATCGAGACACGCGCCACGATCATTCGAACCTATGACGGCCAGAATGTCGTCATGCCCAACAGCAGCGTCTATACCAACGCGGTTCTGGTCAAGACCGCACACGCCAAGCGCCGCAGCCAGTACGACGTGGGCATCGGCTACGGCGATGATATCGATGCGGCCTGTCAGGCCATTTGCAGGGCCATGGCCGATATCGATGAGGTTCAGGCCGAGCCGGCCGCCGAAGCATTCGCCTGGGATCTGGCCGCGAGTTGGACCACGATCCGGGTACGCTGGTGGACCGATAGCCGTCGGGCCGACGTGGTGCGCGTGCAATCCAGGGTGATCCGCGCGATAAAGAAAGCGCTCGATGACGCCCATATCGATATGCCTTACCCGACCCAGGTCACGCTCTGGCACGATCAGACCGAAGCCGTGGAAGGCGATCGCAGCCGCCAGCGCGAAGGCTGGCCTGCGGATCCGGACCATCCGAGCCAGCCGCGCTGGCGGGCCCAGCGAGATGAGCGCAGTACGCCGACCCGCGACTGATCGGCGGTTGTTCATCGGGATCGCGGTTGCGCGCTACCGAGCGTTTGCTGTGCTCTGGGGGGTGGCGCTAGGCCTGGTCGCCTGTGTGGCCCCGCCGGATCAGCGTCTGGCGCAGGCCGGAGCGGATTTCAACGATACCGCGCTATCGGCCGACGACATCCGCGTGGTGGATTGGAATATCAAGAAAGCACAGGCCGCGGAATGGACCGGCTCTCGGGGCCGGGCCACCGTCGTGGAACTGTTCCGCGAGGCCGATCTTGTCACGCTCCAGGAAGTGTGTGCACCGGTTGCCGATGGGTCATTGCGCGAGCGTCTGGCCGCCGCACAGCTGAGCGGCGTGTTCGCGGCCAGTTTTTCGGCGCCTGTTCTGGGCTGCGGTTCAGGCCGAGCCACCGGTGTGCTTACCGCATCGCGCGTGGCCCCGATTCGGCGCACGGCCCTGGTCAGCCAGCACCGCGAGTTCGGGCTTACCCCGAAGATCAGCCTGGCCACAACCTATCCGATCGCCGACCGTAAGCAGCGCCTGCTCGTGATCAATGCCCACCTGCTGAATTTCGAATGGCTCACGCTCGACGATTACAGCGATCAACTCGCCGCGATCGGCGCAGTTCTGCAAAAACACACGGGACCGATCGTCCTGGCGGGCGACATGAACAGCCGCAATGCGTGGCGTACCCGTCTGCTCGAGACGATCGTCGATCAAGCCGGCCTCAGGGCCGTGTTCGACGCCAACGATCAGGCCCGAACACGGGCCGTGATCGGCGGCAACAAGCCGCTCGATCATATTTATTATCGTGGTCTGTCCATCACCACGCCTGGCCGCATCGGCGCCGAGGCGGCCACCGAGGTGTCGGATCACAACAGCCTGTCCGTGCGGTTTGCTTATCCCTGAGCTGTCTGCGGGCTGGATTCGGGCGGCTGAGGCTGAACGTGCGATTTGATGTTTGACGTCATACACCCCATAACAAGAATGATTCGGCAACGGCTCTGTACCACGCGCTCATGTTCGGTTTTCTGCAAGGATTTTCTTACGGCCTGTTTCTGTCGTGCCTGCCCTGGTTTCTGATTGGCATGATCGATCCTCGCATGGCCGTGCCAGCGATGCCGCCGACGCGCTGGCGCGCGATCCTGCGGTATGTCTTCGGCCTGCCGTTTCTGGCGTTTGCGCTGTGGTTGACCTCGCTCTGGGGAGGATTCAACCCGAGTTTCAACGGCTGGGTTCTGGGCCTGTTGGCGATCGCCATCGAGGTGCCGGTCGAGCGGCGCTGGCGTGGCTGGCTGGCCCGTCGCAAGCAGCGGGCTGATCAGGCCCGTATCGAAGCCGAAGCTCGGGCCGCGCAGGCCGAGCGCGAGCGCGCCGAACGCGAAGCCGGCACCGCCGAGCTGGATCCGGATCATCCGCCGGTCGATGCCGATAACGTGGTCCAGGCCTTGTGTGCGGCCAAGAAACGCCTGCTCGACGTGCAGCGGGCGGATCTTGCCGGCCAGGCGGACCGGCTGTATACCCGCTACACGCGCGTACTCGACACGCTGGCGGCCAAGTTCGATGCGCGCGAGCTCACCCACGGGCGTTCGCGTTCGATGGTCGGCGAGGTCTGCATGGCGGCCGCCGACAATCTGAGCGCGATGCATAGCCTGGCGGCGGGCGTGGTCGGTATCGACACTGCGTATGTCCGGCGCCGTCTCGAGCAGACCAAGCATACGAGCCACGCCGACGAACGCGAAGCGTTGAATCAGCGTCTCGCGCTTGTCACCGATACCGAGCGCCGCCTGGCCGATCTGACCGCCCGCAACGAGGCGGCCATGACCACACTGGACAACGCGGCCGTCGTCATGGGCCGTGTTCAGACCGATCGCCCACAGGCTGCCCTGGGGGCCGATCAGGCCCTCAACGATCTGCAACGATTTCTCGCCCAGGCCGAGCGTTACGGCCAAAAGAGCTGACCATGAGTGATCCCACCGAACCAGACAATCGCACGGCGCCCGCCAGCCCGATCAGCCTGTCGTTGCCCGTCGACGAGATCGAGCGCGATATCGATGCCCAGACCCCGGATCCCGGGCAACAGCAGGCGAGCGAGCCCGAGCCGGAAGATCCGGAGCTGGCCGCAACGGCCGATACGTTCGTCGCCGATGTGTTGGCCATGGACGATGCGCAGGCCGCGGCCGCACATGCCAAGCGCGAGGCCGTGGACGGCATGGGGGCCGAGGTTCAGCGTCAGGCTGCCCATCGCAGTGCAATGCTCCAGACGCCGATCCGTCAGCTGGCCCAGCACGGCGAGGACGGCGGCCCGGTGGCCAAGGCGTTGACGGATCTGCGTGGACGCATGACCGAGCTCGACCCCAATCGTCACAAGCTGCGGGACTCCGGCCTGGCTCGCCGCCTGTCCTTCATCCCCGGGGTAGGCGATCGTCTGCATCGCTATTTCCAGAAGTTCGAGACAGCCCAGGAAGCCATCGACGCCATCATTCGCGATCTCGAATCCGGCAAGGACATGCTCGCGCGGGACAATGTCACCCTGGCCGACGACCAGGACGCCATGCGGGCCACCTTGTCCCAGCTCAAGCGCCAGATCGCACTGGGCCAGCTCATCGATCAACGACTGGTCAAGGCCGCGCAGGCTCTGGACAGCGACAACGCCAAACGTCGCTTCATAGAAGAAGAACTCATATTCCCCCTGCGCCAGCGCGTGGTCGATCTTCAGCAGCAGCTGGCCGTCAGCCAGCAGGGCGTGCTGGCGCTGGAAGTCGTGATCCGCAATAACCGCGAACTGATGCGAGGGGTGGATCGCGCGCTCAATGTGACGGTATCCGCCCTGAACGTGGCCGTGACCGTTGCACTGGCGCTTGCCAATCAGCGTCTCGTGCTCGACCGGGTCGAATCGTTGAACAAGACCACCTCGGACATGATCGCCGGCACGGCTTCGCAGTTGCGTTCGCAAGGCGTGGATATCCAGAACCGCAGTGCCTCGGCCATGCTGGATATGGAACAACTGGAAAACGCCTTCGCCGACGTGCTCGGGGCGATCGACGAAGTCTCGCGCTATCGCCGCGAGGCGCTGCCCAAACTCTCCGAGCAGATCGGCCGGCTTGATTCCATGGCACGCAAAGGCGAGGCGGCCATCGCCGACATGGATCGTGGCAATGCCGCTGCCGATGAAAAAAACGAGACCCTCTGACCCGGGCCGGTTTCATCACGACTGACCCCGGCACGCGCATGAGATCGGCTGCGTGCACCGGGTGGGGCGATCAGCTCGGACAGCACTTCTTGAACTTGCGGCCCGAGCCGCAGGGACAGGCGTCGTTGCGACCGGGGCGCAGACGAGACACGTCCGTGGTGCCGTGCAGATAAAGCCACTGGCCGGCCTCGAGCACGAAACGCGAGTCTTCATCGAGCACAGCAAAGCCGGCCGAATCTTGATAGGTGGCCCGAAAGCGTACCGCACCCTCCGCGGGGCCGTGCTCATGCGCGACGATCGTGAGGTTGCACCAGCGTATGTCGCCATCGGGCCTCGGATCCGGCGGACAGGTATCGGTATGCCAGCTGGCCTTGAGGAACGCGGTTTCATTGAGCGCATACGCGCTATAGCGGGCCCGCATCAATGCTTCGGGCGAGGGCGCACGAGCACCGCGATGATACGGCCCGCAACAGGCCTCGTAGGGCAGGCCCGATTGACAGGGGCAGGAACCGGTCATGGTCGAAAGCGCATGTGAAGCACGTCACACGATAACAAGCCGACGATGTCCTTGGCAGGACAGCATTCCATGTATTGTGGGGACGTCGTGTCACGCGGGAACCACGGTTGCCGCCGATGGCATTCAACCCAACAGGTAGTTCGTATGTCGACAAGTATCAAAAGCATCAATCCCGCGAACGGCCAGGTCGTTCGCGAGTTCCAGACGATTTCCGACGAGGCGCTGGAAAACAAGATTCAGGCGGCTCACCGTGCGTTCGCGCAGTGGCGCACGAAGCCGATCGAGGAACGCGGCGATATTCTGCGTCGCGTGGGTGACAAGCTGGCCGAGCACAAGGATCGGCTGTGTGCGCTGATGACCGAGGAGATGGGCAAGCCCATCAACCAGGGGCCGGGCGAGATCGATCTGTGTCAGGCCATCTGTCACTACACCGCCGACAACGCGCCGAGCGAACTGGCCGACGAAGACCGCGAGCTGGAAGGCGGGCGCGCGGTGGTCAGCCACCAGCCGATCGGCATCATCTTCGGGATCCAGCCCTGGAATTTTCCGTTCTATCAGGTCGTGCGCTATGCCGTGGCGAATCTGGCCGCCGGTAATGTCGTGCTGCTCAAGCATGCACCCAACGTCTGGGGCTGTGCCGAGGCGCTCGAAGAGATCATGGCCGAGGCGGGCGTGCCCCAGGATGTCTTCAGCGTGCTCTATATTCAGGATGCCCAGGCCAGCCAGGTCACGGCCCATCCAAGGGTTCGCGGCGTGACCTTCACCGGAAGCGCGGCCACGGGCCGCAAGATCGCCGCCGATGCCGGCCAGCATCTGAAAAAGACGGTCCTCGAGCTGGGCAGCAATGATGCCTTTGTCGTATTGGCCGACGCCGATATCAAGAAAGCGGTACAGGCCTGCGTGACGGGGCGTATCGTCAACGGCGGCCAGACCTGCGTGGCCGCGAAGCGCTTCATCGTGGTCGATGATATCTACGACCAGTTCCGTGATGCCTATCTGGAGCAGATGAAACAGGTCGCGTTCGGTGACCCGGCCGATGAGAACACCCAGCTCGGCCCGCTGGCGCGCGAGGATCTGCGGGATGACCTGCACAAACAGGTTCAGCAGTCGATCGAAAAGGGGGCGACCTGCCTGGTCGGCGGTGAGGTGCCGGATCGTGCGGGCTATTTCTACCCGGCGACCGTGCTCGACAACGTCAAACCCGGCATGCCGGCCTACGATGAAGAGCTGTTCGGCCCGGTCGCGGCGCTCATTCGGGCCAAGGACGAGGCCGATGCCCTTCGTATCGCCAACGATTCGGTGTATGGCCTGGGGGGCGGTATCTTCAGCGAAGACGAGGCGCGCGCCGTACGTCTGGCACGCGACGAGTTCGATACCGGCATGGTCAGCATCAATGGCTATTACATCGCCCAGCCCAACCTGCCATTCGGCGGCGTGAAGGACAGCGGGTATGGCCGCGAGCACGGGGGCTTCGGCATGCGAGAGTTCGTCAACACCAAGTCGTTGATGATCGCGCAGTAGCCACCAGGACCGTTAGCGTGCACGTCGTGTGTGCGGGCCTGATGCCTGCACACGCGGCGACGTGCGCGCAGGCCACGCCGTCGGCCCGTCTTGCGATCGCAGCACGGGCGCCACGATTCGCCTGGCCTGACGTATTCAACCAACACCCACCGGAGCCATCCATGGCTGACAACGAATTCATGTCCAACCCCACCCATGCGAGCGCCGCCAAGATTCAGGACTGTCTGGCCGGCATGACCTACCCGGCGACCAAACAGGCACTGCTGGATTTTGCCACCCGGCATGAGGCCCCGCTGGACGTGCGCCACACGCTGGAGCTCATTGCCGAGGACGAATACGAAGGCCCGGCGGACGTGAGCCGGGCCGTGGGCGCCGTGGTCTAGCAGACGGCGCGACAGGTTTGCTCAGGCGCCGACGAACTGGGCCAGGCGCACGTCGTGTTCGGCGGCGATCATCTCGGCGGCTTTCTCGCCGATCATCATGGCCGCGGCGTTGGTGTTGCCGCTGACAATATTGGGCATCACGCTGGCGTCAGCCACGCGCAGACCGGCCACACCCGAAACCCGCAGCTGTGAGTCGACCACATCACCGATGCGGCAGGTGCTGGTGGGGTGATAGACCGTCCAGGCGTAGTGCAGCGCCAGATCCTCGAGCAGAGCGTCACTGGGTTCATCGCCGGGCGCGTGGCCGTGTCTGTCTTCCAGAAACGGCGGAAACAGCGGTGCGCCCAGCGCCCGATGATCCGGCCAGTGGGCCGCGATGGCCAGCACGCGGCGCATGGTCGCGATCATCACCGGCATGTCGTGGTCGTCGCCGAAGTAATTCATGTCGATCGTCGGCGGGGTGCTCGCATCGGCGCTGGCTAGGGTGATCTCGCCCTCGCTATGTGGCTGCACCGGGTTGGCCAATAGCATGACGGTTTCTGTGTCCTCGCCCAGGCGCTGTTCTACATCGTCGAAGTACTGTTCGGGATCAACCCGCATGCAGCCGGCCCATAAATCGCGGTTATAGCCCGAGGCAAAGAAACCGATCTGGGCATCATGGCTGTGATGATCACCCAGGCCGGTCGAAAACCAGGCGCCGGCATCGTAAAGCGAGGAGGCAATCATGCCTCGGCCCTCGGCGGCCCAGGCCGCGAAACGCCGATCGGCCTCGTCCTTGATGGCCACGAGTTCGTCAGCCATGTCCGAATCGTCGGCGGGGTCGGCCGGCAGCGGGCCGGCCGGGGCGCGCAGGGCATCGGCGCCGAAAGAGAGGCCGATCTCGCTCATGGGCACGCCCACATCGGGAGCCGGGAAACACAGCGCGACGTGGACATGGTCTTTCAGATGCTTGCCCACGTGCGGTGAGTCCAGGCGACAGGTCACGCCGGCTGCGCTGAGCTCATCTTTCGGTCCGATGCCCGACAGCAGCAGAAGATGCGGCGAGCCGATGCTGCCGGCACAGACGATGACCTCGCGCGCGGCGGTCAGAGTGTGGCGTCGCTCATCGGGCGTGGTGTAAACGATGCCGGTCGCCCGCAGGCCGGCGTCGGTATGCTCGATCAGTATCTGTTCGACATGGGCGTCGGTGATGATTGTCAGGTTATCGCGTGCCTCGGCTTCGCCTTCGATGAACGCGTGGTACGTACTCGAGCGTTTGCCGTCGCGCGTTGTTGTCTGAAATAGCGAGACGCCCCCTCGGGCGCCGCCGCGCTCGCGGCCGTTGTAGTCGCCGCGGGGCAGGCCGGCGGCCTCGGCCGCATCCACGAACTCGGCGGCCCCGGGAATGATCGGCGCGCGCACGGACACGCCTAGCGGGCCCTGAGTATTGTGCGCCGCTTCATCAAGAGGGATCGCGGGGCTTGGAACGAGCCCCTCGGTCTTCTTGAAATAGGGCAGAACATTGTCATAGCTCCAACCCGTGGCCCCGCCGTCGGCCCAGGCATCGAAATCACCGGGGTGGCCGCGGACATAAGCCATGTAGTTGATCCCCGACGAGCCGCCGAGCATCTTGCCGCGCGGCACCATCATGCGCTCATCGCGCAGGCCTTTGCCGGCTCGCCCGGGGCTGGCGGTATACATCCAGTCGGTCTCCGGGTTGAGCTGCAGAGCCGAGCAGGCCGCCGGTATCAATTCCTCGGCCGGCGGCTGTCTACCGGCTTCGACGAGCCCGACGCGACAGGTGGGGTCCTCCGACAGCCGCGCGGCCACGATGGCCCCGGCCGAGCCGCCGCCGACCACGATGAAATCAAACGTCTGCGACATATCTGCTCCTCGCGGGCCACGGCACCGCTGATTCGACTGCAGCCAGGCAGGGCGGCTGCCGGGGGTGTCCCGATCGAGCGGCCCGCCGGAACGAGATCTTTCACGCTGGCCGTATCACGTCCGGCGCACAATGAGCAGAAAGGCGTATAGAACACCGGGGCGGCGCCCTCGTCCGGCGCGGCCCAAGCATCTGGTTCGATCGCGCGCACCGGCCGGCCACGAATCAGGGATTGTCCTGATAGCCAGCCATAGCCGGTGCCCTCAGGCTGGTGGGACACTCAACGCCCCGTCATGGAATCCATGCAGACCGATCGTTTTCTCGCCCATATCTACAACGAGTGCCCGCAACTGGATCCGGATGTCGTGCATGAATGCACGCTCATCGTCATTGATGCCCTGTGCGAGCAACTGCCGGCCGAGCAGGCCCGACGCATGGCCAGCCAGCTGCCCGAAGAGATCGGCGAGGCTGCCGAGAACGGCAGTGCCCGCAGCGATACATCGGCCGTGCCGATCTCGCTCGAGGATTTCTATGGCAAGGTCCAGTTCCGTACCGAGCTCAGCAACGAAGACACCCAGCCTTTCGTCAAGGCCGTGCTGCAGACCTTGAACACGGCAATGTCTGATTCCGAAAAAGGCCAGGTGGTGCTGGAGCTGCCTTCCGAGCTCGATCAGTTGCTCATCGAGAACTGATCGCCTCGTGATCCATCGGTCCGGGGCTGTTTTGTCCCGGGCCGCACGAGATACCGTCCGCTGACCGTAGCGCTTGTCCACCAGGCGTGTGTGCGATATCGCCAGACGCGATCCATGAGCGATGCCTCACCGATACCGCGCCACCTTGCGCACGGCTCGACGAATGCAAGGCCGAGGCCCGTGCCTGTCTCGATGACTTACACGGCGCCGACATGGCCGTGGAGCGCGACCGGACTCGTCACGGCCACTTGGCCTGCATGGATGCCATGCAGGCCCGGGCGATAAGCCGGCACGCCCGACAACGCGCCGAGCAACCTCTGAAACGGATCGCCGTCACCCGCGCGCGGCCAATCGACGATCCCGATCTTGGATATTGCGCCGATTGTGCCGGGTCGATCGCGCCCGCGCGGCTGCGTCATGCCCCCACCGTCTTGTCTGGGGTTATGCCCGCGACAATGAGCACGCCCGGCGCTGAGCGCACGTGCCGGCACAATGCGCGGACAATCCGCATACTGCTTTCCTGTGCGAAAGCCTCTTTCGTTGCCCTGAAACGCCGTTTGATTGAAAAATAGCGCCTGAAATCAAAAAAACGCGATCGACCGGGAGATGTCGACGGCTTGCCCGCCGACACCTGACCTCAGCACTAGACCCGAACCACGATCTTGCCGATCTGCTGGTTGGATTCCATGTAGCGATGGGCTCCGACGATGTCCTCAAAATCGAAAATCCGATCGATGCGCGGCTTCAACGTACCTGAGGCGAGCCCGTCCACGATGAACGACTTGCCCCGGGCCAGCCGAGCGTCGTCGCCCGTGATCTCGAACAGTTGATAACCTCGCACGGTCTGTAGCCCGCCCAGCACCGAGAACAAGGGCAAGGGCGTTGCCTCGTCGCTCAGCGCGCCGTAGATGAACAGGATGCCGTGCTCGGCGGTGGCCTTCGACAGTTCGGCGAACTGTGGCCCACCGGCCGGGTCGAACACCACGCGCGCCCCCTGGTTGTCGGTGAGCTGCATCACCTCGGCTACGAGATCATCCGTTTCAGTAACGATTACGGCGTAGGCGCCTTCGTCTCTCAGGACATCGGCCTTGTCATGAGTGCGTGTCAGGGCGATCGGGCGTGCCCCCACGGCGTTGGCGACCTGAATGGCGGCCAGGCCGACGCTGCTGGAGGCCGCCGGAATCAACACGGTTTCGTTCCGGCCGAGGCCCGCGATATCGATCAGCGCGCCCCAGGCGGTCATGAACTGCATCCAGCTGCCGGCGGCCTCGATCCAATCCAGATGCGCCGGGTGTTTGACCACGGCCCGGGCCGGGGCCAGCACGAGATCGCCATAGAGGGCGTATTCATCGAACTGGAATGCGGGGATCACGCTTACCGCATCGCCCGGCGCGAACTCGGTGATGTCCGGTCCCACGGACTCGATTTCACCGGCCGCTTCGTAACCCAGGCCCTGGGGAAAGTCGGGCTGCAGCAGATATTGTCCGGACCGGAACATCACCTCGGCCCGGTTGATCCCCAGCGCTTTCGTGCGGATACGAACCTCGCCGGGCGCAGGGTCCGCCACATCCACCGTATCGATCCGCAGAACCTCGGGGCCGCCTTCTTCATCGAACCGAACTGCCCGTGCCATGTCGTTCTCTGCCAAAAAGTTGTATGCCGCGATGCTAACAAAGGGTCACCGCCGCGGGGTTCTTTGGCATGCCGATCGTGAAGACCGAACGGCCATATCCGTAATTACACGCAAATTGAGCCGCCAACTCTTGAAAAAGCCGTTTCGTGCCAAACTTCTCTCGAAATCGAACACAATCGACAGTCAGTCAAAGAGCATTATGGCCAACGATAAAGACACCGCGCAGGAAACCCACGCACCGATGCTGCAATGGCGGGATATCGCCAAGCTCATCCAGGCGGACGAGACGCCGTGCGTGAGCATCTATGTGCCGACCACGCCGGTGTCGAGCCATCGCGAAGAGATGCGCATCGCCTACAAGGATCAAATCAAGAAGATTCAGGCGGTTCTCGACGAGCGCGAGATGGACAAGTACGAGCGCGATGCGCTCATCGAGCAGCTGGAAACCGTTGGCACGGTTGAGGCGTTCTGGACCCACCAGCAGTATGGCCTGGCGGTTTTCGTTTCCGGCAGCCGTTTCATGGTGCGGCGCATGATGACCGCGCCGCAAGAGGCCATGGGTATCGTCGCTGATTCCTTCCATCTGCGCCCGGCGCTTCGGGCCACCTCCAACTGGATGCAGTACCAGGTGCTGTGCGTGAGTCTTCATGGCGTCGCGCTGTATGACTGCAACCAGAACGCGATGGTCGAGGTCGATCTGAACAACGACGTGCCGAGCGACATGGGCGATGCCCTGGGGCGGACCGAGCACGGCAGCAACAGCAAGGAATCCGACCAGGCCAAGAACGACAGCGGTGATCTCAAGCATTACTTCACTGCGGTGGATCGGGCCATCAACGACCATCACAACGGCCGCACGACGCGTCCGCTGGTGCTGGCAGCGGTGTCCGAGTATCAGGGCCTGTATCGCGAGATCAGCGAAAATCCGAATCTGGTCGCCGAAGGCGTGAATCAGGAGCCCTTCGAGGCCATCCGTGAAGGCAAGCTGGGCGATTTATCCTGGGCGGTTGCCAAGAAAGCCACCGAAGCCAGCATCAACCAGCTGGTCGAGCGCTATAACGAACGCTCGGCCCACGGCGAGGGCGAAGACGACGTCGCACAGATCGCTTATGCCGCGACGATCGGTCAGGTCGAGTCGTTGTTGTTGGACGAGACGGCCCGTATCGAGGGCACGGTGGACGATAACGGGGCCGTGCAGTACGGCGAAGCCGGCGATACGCATACCGATGACGTGCTCGACGCCATCGCGGCCCACGTGATCCGGGCCGACGGCGATATCCATTACCTGCCGGCCAGCCAGATGCCGGGCGACGGTACAGCCGCGGCCATCCTGCGCTTCGCGATGGAGCCGGCCTGATCCGGAGTCGTGCCCGTCAACGGGCACGACATCGAATAGATCACGACAATGGCGCGGTCGTACTCGTGACGATCGCGCCATTGTCGTCCAGCCGGCGGGGGTTCAGGCAGCGGTTTCTGTTGAAGCCGCAGCGCCTGACCGGCCGGCACACAAGTGTGGCCGCGATAGACATGTTCGAGCCGCGGTCGCCGTGCAGGCAAAGACCGGTAGTGCCCCGGTCACTGCCCGCGCCACAAGCATTGCTGGCCCTCCATCGCAATGATCCCGCGCCGCGCTTGCCCGGCTGTGGTTCGCTTCGAAACTGAACAAGGCATGTGGCTGGGCATGATGGCCTTGCACCTTGTCCGATAGACCGTGGTCAGAACCCAAAACGCCGGCATCAGTCGATACCGGCGTTTTCCTTGCGCGCTTCGGGCTTTTCAACGATCAGGCGAGTGCGCCGTGCGGATCAATCACGAACTTCTTGGCCGCGCCGTCATCGAAGGCAGCATAGCCGCCGGGCGCTTCGTCCAGGCTGATGGTCTGCACGTTGACCGCCTTGCCGATCGCCACCTTGTCGTGAAGAATCGCCTGCATGAGTTGGCGGTGATAACGCATTGCCGGGGTCTGTCCGGTATGAAACGACATGGCCTTGGCCCAGCCCAGGCCGAATTTCATCGAGAGATTGCCCTGTTTGGCGTCGTCCGACGTGGCCCCCGGGTCCTCGGTCACATACAGGCCGGGAATACCGACGCGTCCGCCGGCCTGCACGACTTCCATCGCTGCATTGAGCACCGTGGCCGGGGCTTCCTGGCCGTGATTGTGGCCGTGGCAGTTGGCCTCGAAGCCCACGGCATCGACCGCGCAATCGACTTCCGGCACGCCCAGAACGGACTCGATCAGCTCGGGCATGGTGGCGTCCTGGCGTAGATCGATCGTTTCGCAGCCAAAGCTCTTGGCCTGCTCCAGACGCTGCGGGATCATATCGCCGACAATCACGCAGGCCGCGCCGAGCAGCTGCGCCGAACAGGCCGCGGCCAGGCCCACCGGGCCGGCCCCGGCGATATAGACCGTTGAGCCCGGCCCGACGCCAGCGGTGACACAGCCATGGAACCCGGTCGGAAAGATATCCGAAAGCATGGTCAGGTCCAGAATCTTCTCCATGGCCTGTTCCTTGTCGGGAAAGACAAGGAGCTGGAAGTCGGCATAGGGCACCATCACATATTCGGCCTGACCCCCGACCCAGCCGCCCATGTCGACATAGCCGTAGGCACCGCCCGGCCGGTCGTCATTGACGTGCAGACAGATATGCGTGTCGCCCCGCTTGCAGTTGCGACACCGCCCGCAGGCCACGTTGAAGGGAACAGAGACGATATCGCCGACCTTGATGAACTCGACGTCACGCCCGCACTCGATCACCTCGCCGGTGATCTCGTGGCCCAGCACCATGCCGGTCGGCGCGGTGGTACGCCCGCGCACCATATGCTGATCGCTGCCACAGATATTGGTCGTGACGACCTTGAGAATCACGCCGTGCTGACACGACCGCCGACCGAGCGCCAACTCGGGAAAATCAATGGCCTCTACAGCCACCTCGCCCTTGCCACGAAACACCACACCACGATTGGAAGACATAACGGCTCTCGCCTTGGGACATGTATATCCAAACTACGCGGTTAGCGGCTGGCCCGCTGTGATGCTTTTGGTTGAGACCATCTGCGGACACTCATGATCACGAAACAATCGATCCGGCATGGCGCTCGTCGTCGCGGATCGGCACGAGACGGTCGGCTCCCGGGGCAGGTGACGGCATCGATACGGTGAAGTGCACACAGAGAATGCGAGTTCAGTTATCGTAGCCGTGTTGCAGACAACAAGGATTCATCATGTTGGAAAAGTTTCGTATCAAAGAGCATATGGAAGTCACCGATGCCGACGGCGAGCACGTGGGCACGGTCGACAAGGTCGAGGACGAGAAGATCAAGCTGACCAAGACGGACAGCTCTGACGAACAGCATCACTACCTGGATCTGGACGACGTCGATCGTCTGGAAGATAACCGGGTATATCTGAAAAAAGGTGCCAATATTCCCGGTGGAAGTGGCGCCAATACCTAAGACGTTCCCCGGGCGGATCAACGCCTAGGATCGTAAAAAGCCCCTGGCTCATGCCAGGGGCTTTTTTTTCGGCACGCGAACGCCGGCGGCCTCCCGCGTCGTCATGCGCTGCCCGAAACGTCGATCGAGACCGATCGCGCCATCGCTGTCGTTCCCGCGGTTGCGGAGTGGCCGAGCCGACAGCGACCCGCGAGGGAAAACGACGAGCTGCGCTGATGACAGGACGTGGCTCGACAACAAGAGATCGCAATCAGAATGAAGATTCGCGCCCGTGCGCCGGCCGTCATGGCGTTGCTCTTTCTGGGGCTTCTCGTGTCTCGGCCATGCCGCCAGCCGAGATCGACGATACCCGGGCTATGCCGCGTCTTGTCGCAAGAAAGCGCTTGGCGTGGACTTGCATGACACGGCAACAGGCCCTGGCAAGCCCGGTTGTGCCGAGACCATCGGAAAGGCCGCAGCCGTGGTCTCGAGCTCGATATCACAGGGCATTGTCCGGCCCGCCGCGAGCGTTGACCGCCGGGCCACGGGCGTTGTTCTGAGACGATCGTCGTCGAGCCGGCCCGGAGGGATCGGACAGCGGGCGTGTCTTCAGCTCGGGCCAGAGGGGTCGGTCGCGATCAAGGCGGCCAGGTGGCTCGTGCGGGTCACACCGTGGGCCACGGCCTGGCGTATGGATTGTCGATTGGCGTGAATCGACAGATGTGCCCGAGCCCGGGTGAGCCCGGTGTAGACAAGCTCGCGGCTCAGCACGGGCACGTCCGGGGCAGGCAGAACCATCGTCACGGTTTCGAACTCCGAGCCCTGGCTCTTGTGAATCGTCATCGCGTAGACGGTGTCATGCGCGGGCAAGGCGCTTGGCAGCAGCGCACGTAGCCCGTCGTTGCCCGCGAACCACACGCGGATCATGCCGTTGCCGTCGGCGAGCGCGATGCCGATATCGCCGTTGTAGAGCCCGGTTCGGTAGTCGTTGCGACGAATCATGACCGGGCGGCCGTGATACCACGTCTGGCTGGGCGCAAAGTCGAAGTGCCGGGCCAGGCGTTCGGTGATGCCGGCGTTGAGAACCCGGCTCCCCGCCGGGCCTTCATGCACTGCCGTAAGGATGATCTGTCGCTCGAGTTCGGCGACCGCCAGCGCGGGATCGGTGATCGTCTGAAAACGGGCATAATCGTCGGCGACGGCATCCATGAGCGGCGCCAGACCGTGCTCATCGACATGTTCGTGATAGACCAGATCGGCGTGGCCGGCGTTCAGCAACGCATCGGTCGTTTCCAAATCGCCGGCGTTGACCGCGGCCGCGAGCTGGCCGATCGTGCTGTCGGCGTTGAAGCGTCGGCTGGTCTGCAGGGTGATCACGTGATCGGCCAAGGGATGGGTGGGCGACGCCGAACGCTCGGTGAGCAGCCCCGGAGCTGCGGCGTGCTGCGCTGCGGTAAAGCGATTGACGCCGGCCGCCCCGCAGAGCTCGGCCAGGACGGCGCCGGATTCGACCGAGGCCAGCTGATAGCGATCCCCCAGAAGAATGAGACGCGCATCGTGGCGTACGGCCTCGGCCAGCTTGGCCATCATGGGCAGGTCGACCATCGATGCCTCATCGACGATGACCACGTCGTAGGGCAGAGGATTGTCGGCGTCGAAACGTGCGTGCGTGCTCGTCCCGTTCAAGCCGAGCAGGCGGTGCAGGGTACGCGCAGTCTCGGGGATATGCCGGGCGATCGCGGTCTCGTCGAACGTACCGTCGGCGCCCATCTCGGCCAGACCGCTGCGAACGGAATCCAGCATCCGGGCCGCTGCCTTGCCCGTGGGAGCGGCCAGTGCGATGAGCGGCGGGGTATGGCACCGGCTCAGAGCGGCTTCGATGAGCACGCGCAACAGGCGCACGATGGTATAGGTCTTGCCGGTGCCGGGCCCACCGGAGACGACCGTGAAATGATGACGCAGAGCCGCAAAGGCAGCCACCGCCTGCCAGTTGGTGGCCGTCGGGTTGGCCGGGTCGACGGGGAACAGGCCGTTGCCGGGAAGCAAGGCCGCGACATCGACCGGCTCGGGCGCCGTGGCCATCAACTCGCGCAGGCGCGCCGCCAGGCGTGTTTCGTAAGCATGATAGCGCTGTAGATACAGCCGGTCCCGGTCGAGGATCAGCGGGCAGGTCTGGCCCGGCTCGCCCACCAGCGTGCTGGCCGCCAGCGCCGGCCGCAGTTCGGCCTGGTTGTCTGCACTCATCAGCGCCGTGGGGATATGGCGCAGGTCGAGACAGGTATGGCCCTGGGCCACCGCCCAGCTCGCCAGGGCGAACGCACGTGCGACCCGCCGGTCCGCGCCATGGCGTCGTGCCCAGTGGGCGAGTGCGATATCCAGATCGGACAGGCTGACCTCGTCGCCGGCCGCGGTGTCGGTCTCGAGCGATGGGCTCATGCCCGGCGTGGTAGATTGAGCGCCCATGGATGCGTCGCTCATGGCGTCTGCGCGATGTCGTCGAACAGCGCATCGAGTGCATTGATCAGCACGATATCGGGCATGTCGAGGTACACACCGGCCGTGCTCCGACCGTCCAAGGCCCGCACGAACAGATACTGTACGCCGCCCAGATGGAGGGCCGGATCATAGTCCGGCAGACAACGCCCGAGGTGGCGATGCAGGGCCACGGTATAGATCAGGTATTGCAGGTCATAGTGAGAGCGGGTGATCGCGCGTTGCAGGGCCGGGCCATCGTAATCGGCCGGGGTATCGCCCAGCCGATTGGTCTTGTAATCAAGAATATAAAAGCGCCCGTCGCGCTCGACCACCAGATCGATGAAGCCTTGCATGAGGCCATAGAGCGTCTGTGCCGGGTGCCCGCCAAGCGCGGCCCCCAGATAGCCGTGGGCACGCAGGGTATCGATGAGCGTGCCCAGGCGCTGACCGCGCAGGCGCAGCATGAACTCCATTTCGGTGAGCATGTTCGCGCCCGCCAGGCCGGCCAGCGGGCCGATCGAGGGCAGCGGGGTGTGCAGAGTGCGCGCCACGAGATCGGCAGTCTGGATGATTCGGATATCGCTGCGATCCTCGGGAATCAGGCCGCCGGCACGCAGCTTTTTATACACCGCCTCGATCTCGCACCCGCGCGGCGCAGCCCCCGGCGGATGCCACGTTGACTCATGATCGTTGATGTCGCGTGTCTCGCTGTTGAGCGCATCTTCCAGCAGATCGTGCACGGCACTGCCAAAGCGCACGCCGCCCAGGCGTGGATCGATGTCGGCGAGCAGGGCCTGGCGCTCGGTGTCCGCGGCATGCGGGGTCTCGGCCACTGCCGGGGCTTCATCCTCGGCGCCGGGTGCCGGTAGGTCGTATGCTGTGGTTTCGGCCTTTGCATGCGCCAGGCGCGAGAAACTGTAGCTCGACCAGCGCAGCCGGCGCGCGGGGAGATCGTGGCGTGCCTGGCCCTGCGGCACGGCCTCGCTCGAGCGATCCAGCGAGCTGATCGGCGTCGGTGCGTCGATATCCAGTGTTTCATGGACGACAGCGCCGCCGGCGGCCCGGGTCAGACGCGCCAGGGCCTGGCCGTCTACGGCGCCATCTCGATAGAGCAGATCGGCCAGTGCGCCGTCCACGCCCTTGGAATCATCCGGCTCGCGCCAGCCGACGAACACGGCCTGTTCGGCGCGCGTCAGGGCAACGTAGAGCAGGCGCAGGGTCTCCGAGCGAGCCTCGAGCCGAGCCTGGGCTGCGTTGTCACCGTTGCCGATCATGTCGATCATCGCCGGGCGTGCGCCGTCGATCTCCGGGTGGAAAACGAACGGCGGCACGTCCGGGCGCCGGTCGCCGTGGCTCTGGCCCAGCCAGAGCGCAAACGGCAGGAAGACAATCGGGTATTGCAGGCCCTTGGCGGCATGAATCGTGCTGATACGCACGAGATCGGCATCGGTTTCCAGGCGCAGCTGGCTTTCGTCCTCGTTGCCGAGCGTGCCGGCCTCGGCGGCCGCGATCTGAGCGGCCAGCCAGTGCACGAGACTGTCCATGCCGTAGCAGGTGGTCTCGGCCTCGGCCAGCAGCTCGGCCAGCTGCAGATAATTGCTCATTCGGCGCTCGCCGTCGGTGAGCGCGAGAATCCCGGGGGCGGCTGCGATGAACAACGACTCCAGTGCGCTCAAGACGCCGCGACGCTGCCAGGCCACGAACAACTCGTGGAATCGCTCGATGGCGCTCTGCAGGGCTGCATCGTCGTCGGCCATCTCGATCAGATCAGCCAGGCGCTTACCGATCAGGCCCGTCGGCTGGGCCGCGCGTACGGCCAGCGGATCGTCCGGGTGGGCCATGGCGGCCAGCACACGCTTCAAGTCATCGGCCTCGGCGCTCGCATAGACGGATTGGCGCTGCTGGCAGACCGCACGCACCCCGGCGGCTCCGAGAGCCGTCTGCATGGCCTCGGCCTGGCTGTGGCTGTTGACCAGCACCGCGATATCGCGCGCGGCCACTGCTTGCACGGTGCCATCCGCGTATTGCCAGTGCGTGCCGTGGCCGGCCAGCAGATCGGCGATTCGGCTGACCGTTTCAGCGATCAGGCGAGCGCGGTCTGCTTGTTTGTTGGGGTTGCGTGTCTTGCCGTTCTTCTGGGTGTGGACCCCGCCGATGAGTTCCCAGACGCTCATCGCCGGCAGCGGGGTATCGTCGCCTGTCACCAGTCGACGATCACCGGCCGTGCGGCCCGCGGCCACGCTCGGAAAATCGATCGACTCGATCACGAAAGGGGCGGCGCCGGGCAGCGTGTACAGCGCGGCGATGCTGTCGAGTACGCCCTGGGTCGAACGAAAGTTGGTCGTCAGCGTATAGCGCGCCGGCCCGGCCGCACGGGCCGCGGCCAGGTAGGCATAGATATCGCCGCCGCGAAAGCCATAGATCGCCTGCTTCGGATCACCGATGAGCAGCAGCGCGCCGGTCTCGCGTGGGCGGGCCAGATAGATCTCGTGCAGGCTGGCGTACTGGAGCGGGTCCGTATCCTGGAACTCGTCGACCAGCGCATAGGGCCAGCGCGCGTGCAGTGCATCGGCCAGATTCGGCCCGGTATGCGGATCCAGCAGGCTGTCATGCAGGGCCACGATCAGGTCATCGTAGCTGTACTGACGGCGTTCGTTCTTGCGGGTGGCCGCGCGGGCGCTGATGCGTGCGGCGGCTTTCTCGATCATGACCAGCCGCGCCAGTGGCTGTAGCTCGGCCAGAATCGGTAACGCCTCGAGTGCCTCCAGCGGTTCGGCAAGCGCCTGATGCTTGGCAGCCTTCTTGAAGGCCGCGCTCGGTGAAGCCAGGGCCGCCACCCAGCTCGGCAGCGCCGGCAGCCGGCCGTCGGCCAGCGCAGCGGTGATCTGTGTATCGAGTGCGGCCACCCTGGCCGGGATATCCGGTTCATCGGCCAGCCCGGCATAGAGGGCATGGCTTTTGAGCAGGGCATCTGCCTCGACCGCGTTCTGCAGCGTGGCGGCCAGGGGGGAAGCAGTGCCCGGCCAGTGTCGGGCCAGCGATTCCAGTCGCTGGCTGATCCGCTCGTGATCGATACCGGCGATCGTGACGTGCGGGCGGAAAAACACCGGAGCGAGCGTGGCATAGAGTGCCTCCGGGCTGGCCCAGATATTCAGCACGGCTTCGCCGTCGTCCCCGTTGGCGAAGACCTGCTCGCGCCAGTAGTCGTGCGTGGCCTCGCGATAGATCGTCGAATCGTCCACGGCCTCGCCGCGGTCAAAGGCCAGCGCGGATTCGAACGCGTTTTCTGTCGCGGCCCGCTGGGCAAAGCCGTGGATGGTCACGATGGTGGCTTCGTCGATACGCCCGGCGGCATCGGCCAAGCGGCGTGCCACGGTGGTCGACGATTCGACGGCCGCTGCCAGCACACCCTGGGTGAAACAGTGTTCGGCATTGGCCGGATCCGCCAGGCTCGGCTCGTGAGCGATACGGGCCGCGTCAACCAGACGGGCCCGGATACGCTCGCGCAGCTCCTGGGTGGCCGCGCGGGTGAAGGTCATGACCAGAATATCGCGCACCGACGCCTGGCGTTCGACGATCAGGCGCAGATACAGCCCGGCCAGGCTGAAGGTCTTGCCCGTACCGGCACTGGCCTCGATCAGACGCAGGCCGGACAGCGTTAGCGTGCCCGCATCGAATACCCGTGCGGTCATCGTGCCGTTGTCCGGGCCGGCTTGTCGCTGATTCGAAGGCTCATTGTCGCCCATCCCGGCATCACGTCCATCGCGCCTGTCTGGCCACTGGGCATTGTGGGTGCATGATTCGGGCGCCGCTCAATTCGAGGCCCATTCTTCTGCTTGATCGCGAGCGCGCGAGATGATGTCGCGCGCGCTTTCGAGTGTTTCGCGTTCGGCGGCATCGGGGCGCTCGCTGCGCTGGCGATCGACTCGGCACAGAGTGGCGATATACGGATAGTGATCCGAGCCAAAGGCCCGGCCGCGCTCGAGCTCGAGCGCGGCAAAGCCGGCCTCGTAGAAGACATGATCCAGCGGCCAGGCCATCCACCAGGATTTGGCGTCATAGGTGGGTAGATAACCATAGCCATGGCGCGGATCAACCAGTCGAGCAACGTCTTGCATCATCGCCACGGCGTCCTCCCAGGGCACCGCGTTGAAATCCCCGGCGACAACACCGGGCCGGTCATGATCGCGCAGCAGAAAAGCCGCCCGCATGAGCACGGCATCCCGCCCGAGCGCCGACTGCGAGGGATGGGGTGGGCGAGGGTGAATACCCAGAAAATCAAAGACTTCGCCGGTGGGCAGCTGCACACCGGTCACGATCTGTGGCGTGTCCTGACCGGCCAGATGCTCGATATGCGGGTTATCCAGCGGCAGACGCGAATACAGCGCGATCCCGAAGTAAGAGCCTGTCGGGTGAATGACGGTATGCGGCATCCGGTTCTTCAGCGGGGCCAGTGCCCGGGTCCATTTCTGATCGACTTCCAGGGCAAGAAACACATCCGGATCCGCGGCGCGGACCTGATCGATCAGCCGGCTGTCGGGATTATTGGACAGCCGAACATTGGCCACCATGACCTTGAAGCGATGATCGACCGGGCAGCTATCGCTGGCCAGGTCGGTGCCCGTGGGCAGATAGGGCAACAGCACAAAGGCTTGATAGCCCAGTACACCAGCAGTGATCGTGGCCGCCGTCGTCGCCGGTGTCCGGTAACGCCGGGTGAAAAACAAAAAGCCGATCAACACCACCACTAGGCCGATGCTGGTCTGCAGGCGCGGGAAATCGGCCACCCGAACCCACCACAGATCGGTGGGAATGATGGGCAGCAGGCTGCCCAACCAGAGGGTCACGGCTGCCGCCAGCAGTAGATAGAACAACGCGATTTTCATGAAGATCCAGGTTGGACGGGCCGCCCGCCACGATCCGCGCACCGTATAGCCTCGATGCGCCGACGCATAGGCGTGTGATTACAGAGCCTGTGCCTGCAGGAGCGCGTTCATCGGCCCGGTGATTCGCTCGATTGTGTCAATGAAGATACTGGTATCGGCGCTCTCGCCCAGCGGTGCGTCGGCCGGGCCCAGCAGCAGTGCGACATACGGATCACGCAGCAGGTGATGCGCGCGACGATCGCCGGCGCGAAAACGAAACGACAGATTCTCGAAGGCCTTGGTCTGGGTTGGATTATAGGCATCGGCCAGATCGGGATGAAAACACTGGGCGCGGCGCTGGCCGCAGCGATAGATCTCGACCAGGCGCGTCAGATTCTCGCGAGCCTGGGTCGGCGTCACGTCGGCTTGGAAACATGCGCCGGCCAGGGCCTTGTTGTCCGGATCGAATCCGGCGATCGCAAGCGTAGCGGTATGCCCGGCCGCCACCAGCGCCAGATAATCGATCCAGGCCCGCAGGCGATGACGGGTCTTGAGCTTGTTGGGCACGAGCCGGCACAGCGTGTCTGCGGCCAGGCCCTCGATCCGCCCGGTCAGGCGCAGGCCGGCGATATCGTCGAGCCGGATATCCACGCTTTCGGGCGTGGCCCGCGTCTGCCAGTCTCGCGCCAGCGGCAAGAGCGTGTTCACCGCCTCGGCCTGTTCGGCATAGCGGGCCGCAGCCAGTGGCGGGGGCGGCAGACTGCCGCGGGCGATCTCCAGCGCGCTCGGCGACGTCGCCAGGGCCTGCTGGGCATGGGCCTCGGCCGTGGCCAGAAGACGGCGGCGCAGGCCGGCGGCCGCCAGCGGCGACAGATCCAGCGGTTCTTCATCCAGCGGCGAGGCCGGGCCGGCATCCAGATCCAGCTGTAGCCGATCACGAAAGAACGCCCGCGCGGGATGGTCGAAAAACCGTTTCAGTGTGGCCACATCGAGTGCCTCGATCGGCTCGGCCGGCGCTTCGATCGTCGGGGCGTCGGTCGTCTCGGCCGGGCCCATGAACGCATCGGACTCGTGGCGAGGCCCATGCGCGGCGCGACTGGCCGCGCGCCATGCCCCGGCATAAGTGAAGATCCGGCTGTCGCCGATATCCGCTGCCGGCCGGAAATAGCGGGCCGAAAACGGCTGCATGGGCTGACGATGGATCAGACGCGCATGAACGTCGCGTGGCGGCTCATCGCGAAAATAGGCCTGGTGGATGAAGTCCAGCGTCTCGCCGACCAGTGGCGAGGGCGGCAAGGCCTCGCCGGTGCGAATGTCCTGGCCGATATAACTGATATAGAACTGATCGCGTGCGGCGGTCAGTGCCTGCAGAAACAGCAGCCGATCGTCATCGCGGACATTGCGATCCCCGAGATACGGCGCCGCGGACATGACGTTGAACGCCCGCGTGCTGTCCTGGCGTGGAAAGGCCGTATCGTTCATGCCCAGCACACAGACCACATGAAAAGGCACCGCCCGCAGTGGCACCATGCCGCAGAAGGTGATGCCGCCGGCCAGAAACGGCTGACGATCGGCCACGCTGTCCAGCCGGGCGCGCAGGTCATCGCGTACCGCGTTCCACGACAGACGCCGATCGGCGGCCAGCGGTTTCTCGGCGGTGCAGGCCTCGGCTCGGTCCAGACACGCGAATACACCGCGCAGCGCGTCCAGGGCGCGTTGCTCATCGGGCGCATCGGGGCCGGGTGCGATCATCTGATCGACGAGATTGTTCAGCCTTGTCTGCCACTGGCCGGGCGTGGCGGGCACTGTCAGGGCATCAGCGAAGCGGGCCAGCGTGTCCTCGAAGCGCCAGAGCTTGCCGAGGGCGGCGGTGATGCCGCCTTCCAGATCCGACCAGGGGGCGACGCCGTCGATCAGCGTTTCATCATCCGCTTGGGCCACGCCGAGCAGCAGCCGGTCCAGTCCGAAGCGCCAGCTGTTCTGGTCATAGTCGCCGGCGCCCATCTCGGCGCGATGATCGCCGTCGCGGCCCCAGCGGATACCGGCGGCTTCGATCCAGCGGGCCAGCGCAGCAAGCTCGGTTTCATCCAGACGAAACCGCCGGGCGACAGCCGGCACCGATAATAGATCCATCAGCTGGCTGGCCTGCCAGCGCGATAGCGGCAGATCCAGCAGATCGGCCACGCAGCCCACGATCGGGTGGGCCGCCGAGCGGGCGCGATCCGCCAGGCCGAACGGCAGATAGCGGTCGGCCGAGGCGCCGCCGAACACAGCCTGAATCGCCGGGGTATAAGCCGCCACATCGGGCAGCATGACGATGATATCGCGCGGGGCAAGCCGCGCCGCCGGCTCGATCTCCCCGGCGGCCACACGGGCATCGTCGCGAGCCAGGCGATCGAGCAGCTGATCCTGGAGCACCTGAATCTCGCGCAGGCGGCTATGACAGGCGTGCACCTCGAACGAGATATCGGCCCGGTCCATGCCCTGGCGGCTGTGGCGATACGCCAGCGTGACGATATCGCGCTGGATACGGTGCAACAGCGAATCGTCGGCGGGGCATGTATAGGCCATGGCCTCGCCCAGCTCCGGCTCGATCATGCCGGTGAATTCGTCCGAGTAGAGCAGACGCAGGGTATCGCGTGCCATGCGCCCCAGTCTCGAAAGCAACGGATGGTCGGCCTCGATGGCGGCCTCGCCGGGCAACAGATCGCACGCGTCGGGCATATCGGTGCTAGGCAGCTCCAGGGCGACACGGTGGGCGGTGATGTCCCCCCAGTAAGCCTCGCTGGGGTTGGGCAAGAGAAAATGCACGTCGATATGCGTGGCCAGCGCATAGAGAAACCGCAGATGATCCGGCGGCACCGCCACCAGGCCAAAACAATAGAGATCGGCCGGGCAGCGGGCGATGACTTTCGCATGAAACGCGGTGTCGTGATCATCGCCCAGCCGTGCGATGAAACGTCGCAATGCCGCCGCGCGATGATCACTGCCCAGCCGGTGGGGGCGGGTGAGCCAGTGCCAGACCCGTGCCTGCCAGCGCCCGGGCGCGGTTGCCGGTATCTCGCCGGCTTCCCAGCGGGCCAGCATATCGGCGCGGTAATACAGGTATTCATCAAAGACATCGGCCAGCTGGCGCGCCAGCTGATAGCGGCGTACCTCGACGACGGGCCGGCCCAGATAATCAGCCACCTCGGGCACGTCGCGCGCAATCTCGGGCAGCGCGGCATAGAGATGCCAGGGCAGGCAGTCGTTCTGGAAGTGATGACCGTCGGTATCGGCCTCGGGCAGCACGCTGCCCAACAGGCGCCAGATGAACTCGCCGGGCAGCTCGCCGGCGATGTTGGCCGCGATGCCTTCACTCTCGGCCAGCTGGATCCGCAGCCAGCGCCCGATGCCGGCGTTGGGCGCCAGCACCGTATCGCGCGCCAGCGGCGAAACCCGCCGGCGTGAGCGAAGCACGGCAAACAGATCGGCCAGGCGCGACAGATCGTTGTGATGATAAAGATAGAACATGCAACCGCAGCCTCGGGCGGGTCGATGGCGGCCC
>MDTG01349466.1_pt1 | contig 30705 bp, 30 predicted proteins | sample 811421 | NCBI WGS metagenome assembly MDTG01 (sample SAMN05326645, study PRJNA326480) | marine metagenome | isolation source: seawater | place: Pacific Ocean: South East | collected 2011
AAAAATTTACCCTATTTAAATGCTTAATAATAAAAATATACTAGTAACAGGGGCTGCAGGATTTATAGGTTTTCACCTATGTAGAAAACTTATTGAATCTGGATATAATGTTGTTGGTTATGATAATATGAATCATTACTACAATGTTTTTTTAAAAGAACTGAGAATGAAAAAGCTTGGTATAGATAAAATTACTTTAAAGAATAAAAAAATTGATAGCTCTAAACACAAGAATTTTTCGTTTTATAAGTCAAACATTCTGGAATATGAAAACCTTCACGAATGCGTTACTAAAAATAAAATCGATATAATAATTAATTTGGCTGCACAAGCTGGAGTTAGACACTCTCTTAAGCATCCACATGATTATATTTCAGATAATATATCAGGATTTCTTAATATTTTAGAGGTTAGTAGGTATTGTCAAATAAAACATTTGATTTACGCCAGCAGCTCAAGTGTTTATGGTTTAAATGAAAATCTTCCATTTGAAACTAAGCACTCAACAGATCATCCAACAAGTATTTATGGTGCTTCAAAGAAGTCTAACGAACTTTTTGCACATTCCTATAGCCACTTATATGGCGTTCATACAACTGGATTAAGATTTTTCACTGTCTACGGTCCATATGGTAGACCCGACATGGCTTTATTCTTATTTTTAAAAGCTATGATTGATAACAAAGAGATAAAGCTTTTTAATAATGGAGAAATGGCAAGAGATTTTACGTATGTAGACGATATTGTTTATACAATAGAAAAAATTACTTCAAAAGACTTTATTAAAAAAGATTGGGACCCTAAAAAACCTAATCTATTTAACAGTAGTGCACCGTACAGAGTTTATAATATTGGAAATAATAAATCAGTAAAATTAACAGACTTTTTAAATGAACTTGAATTGAAGCTTAATAAAAAAGCAAAAATCAAGTTAATGCCTATGCAGCCAGGCGATGTTAAGCAAAGTCATGCAAATATTAATGACTTAGTACATGATTTTGACTATAGACCTAATACACCTGTGAAGTATGGCATTTCAGAATTTGTTGATTGGTATCTTGAGCATCAAGAAATTTTAGAAAAGAACGGAATCTAAAATGAAAATCATCCTTTTGAGGCATGGTCAAAGTAAATGGAATTTGAAAAATCGTTTTACTGGATGGGAAGATGTTGGTTTAACTCCTGAAGGAGAAAATGAAGCTAAATTTGCTGCAAAACAATTATTAAGAGAAAATTATAAAATTAAGAGTGTTTATACTTCATTATTAAAAAGAGCTGTTGAAACCACAAATATTGTAGTTAAGAATATCTGCTTTCCAGAAAATCAGATTAAATATGAATGGAGATTAAATGAAAGACATTATGGTGCTTTGCAAGGTTTAAATAAATCTGAAACTGCTGCAAAATATGGCGAAAATCAGGTTCAAATATGGAGAAGAAGTTTTGACACCCCACCTCCGTCTTTAACATTAGATGATAAAAGACATCCAAGATTTAATAAGAAATTTCACGAAATTGATAATCAAGATCTTCCAACAGGTGAAAGCTTAAAAATGGTTATTGAAAGATTAACTCCTTTTTGGGATAAATATTTTAAGGAAATAAAATTCATTGATAATTCTCACTTAATAGTAGCTCATAGTAATACGCTTAGAGCAATTGTTAAAATATTGGATAATCTATCAAATCAAGAAATTATAAAAATTAATATTCCAACAGGAGTACCTTTAGTTTATACTTTTGGGAAGGAGAATAATGTAATAGATAAACAATATTTAATTGATGATAAAGAGCTACAAAAAAAACAAGATTTAGTTATCAATCAGGGTAAAGTTCAATGAATTTCGATTTTAAAAATATAAAAGTCTTATTAATTGGAGATTTTATGATTGATCAATATGTTTTATGTGATTCTACGAGAATTTCTCCAGAAGCAAATGTACCAGTTTTAACCCCGGAAGAAGTTTATTCTACTCCTGGTGGAGCAGGAAATGTTGCAAAAAATCTTTCTCAATTGGGAGCAAACGTAACATGTGTTGGTTCAATTGGTTTAGATGAGTATGGTCTGGAACTTAAAAATTTACTTCAACAAAAAAATATTAATATAAAAAATTTATATGAAAATAATTTACCTACCACTTTGAAAAAGAGATACTATCTAAATGGAAAGCAAGTATTAAGAGTTGATGTTGAAGAAGTAGATAAAAATTGGGTACCTCCAAAAATAAATCTCTTTTATGATAAATATGACCTAATCATTCTCTCAGATTATAATAAAGGAGTCTTAAACAATCCTTGGTTTACAAAAATAAAGGCAAAAAATATTTTTGTTGATCCAAAGAAAAATGATTTTTCGTTCTATTCAAACGCAACTATAATAACACCTAACTTAAATGAATTGCAAAGAGCATCAAAAAAAGAAATAAACAGCAATGAAGATCTAGTCAAAGTGTGTCAAAATATGATTACAAATTCCAATTTAAAGTATATTTTAGCTAAAAAAGGTGACAGGGGAATGACTATTGTTGGTAAAGATGGATTTGTAGAACATATTGATGCTCAAAAAGTTGATAACCCTGATGTTACGGGAGCTGGAGATACTGTTATTTCTGCTTTTTCTTTATCATATATAATAACAAATGACATTAGGAAGTCTGCTAGAATTGCAAATGCTGCTGCAGGGGTAGTTGTTGCAAGAAAAGGAACCTCATTTATTACTATTGATGAGTTGAATTCTTTAGAAAATTTTTAGAACTCGAAAGTTAATTTAGAAACAACATTAATATCTTTTTGTTTTTTTTCTATGAAAAATCCTAGATTAAAATCTTTAATTTTTTGTTCAAAATATATACTTTTTTCAGAAAATTGTTTGAATTTATCGTTATTCAAATCAACTGTTCCAGATGGTGGGAAACCTCGATAAGAAATATCGTATTCTTTAATATCTGAATAATGTATTTTAATCAATGAATTTCTTATTTTATTTTGAAAAGAAATATGCTTTACATTCATTCTGTTTTTATAAGGAGATAAAAAGATATTTCCGATAGTTCTATCCTTATATATATATCCATTTTCGTATACTCCATTATAATAGTAACTATCTACACCAGGAGGATGTGTATTTCCTCCTTGATATGTTGTTTTCAAATATTCAAATAAAAATTTAAAATTATTAAATGAAAGAGATATTCCGGTTAAACCATCAAACTTACTCATCCTATTTTTTAGCTCTAAACCGCTTCTATCTTCAAAAAATGTTTGATGATATGCGTCTATATGAAATTTATTGAACTGATTAATATATCTAAAGTCCCAAACACCAAAAGCATTACCTAAAACGTTTCCTTGATCAGTTAAAAGTGCTGTTTCAGACCCGCCTTGACCTGCAAAGATTCTAAAATAGTCATCAAGGGTAGAGGGTTGCTTACCATATTTTTCAAGTCTACCTCCCCAAATAACATTGTGAATTAAACCAAGGGAAAATCCATTATTTTTGATAAAAAAACGTTTGTCATGAATAAATGGCCTTTCAGTATTAAAAGAGTTTTTATCCATCACTCCATCCGATAATGAAACTTTAATTTCAAATTTTCCTAAAATTTTTGTGTACTCTATATAATATCTTGGGAGTCCAAGAGAATTTCCACTTTCAATCATATCACCTGTTGAAAGAGTATTTTTATAAAAATGGTTAATTGAAAACTTCCCAACTTTTAATTTCAAATTATCAAAGCTTCTAGAATAAAATATTTCATCAATTATAATTTCATTTTGATCAAGATAATAACTAGCTGTAAAATTTTTAGAATAATTTTTTAAAAAAATTCTATTTTTGTTTTTGTTGACTTTGATTTCCTTGGATGTAATTTTTGTTAGTGGATAACCATTAATTAAAACAATTTTATTTTTTTGATTGACATTTTCAGATGCACTTGAAAGTGATAAAAATATTATAAAAATAATAAAGTGTTTAATCCTAATTAATTTGTTCTGGTAACACATAAAATTTCCAATCCATTACTTCAATTTGAGAATGTTTTTTAATGTCTAGCGATTGAAAATTTTTATTAGGAGACACCCTTTTTATTTTTCCGTTTACCAGTAAGTCTAATGGCATTTTAAAATTCGCATTAACATTTATCCACCTAAAGAAAAATTTATTATCTGTCTGATAATATTCTAATTTTGGTTGGTTTGGGGTATAAAAATATTGTTCAGCAAAATACCAATAGTCATCGCCTGTCTTTTCATTAACTTTATCAAAGAAGTCCTTTGTATCCGCAAATCCTTGAGCATTTTCGGTCATAAATTCTTTTAGAATCTCGAACCATATTGTATCATTGTTAATAACACTTCGGAGCGTGTGCATTACCCAAGCTCCTTTCATATATGTATCCCCATGTAAAGCCCAATGGTTTTCATTTTCTTTTCCTACTATTGGTATTTCATTAACAATCCTATTTTTTAAAGTATTAAGATAATGAACTCCAACCTCATAACTATCAAACTTATCCTCAAAATATATTGCCTCTGAATAAATTTGTAATCCTTCATGAATCCAAATATGAGTTGGGTCAGATGCGGTGACGCTATTTCCAAACCATTCATGACCAGTCTCATGTAAAATAAGGGGATCAATAACACCATACATTGGCCAACTTTTACTTCTCACTCCATTATAAAGACTGAATCCATTCCCATACGTAACTGCAGATTGATGCTCCATGCCTAAATATGGCACTTCGATAAGCTTGTACCCATCTTCATACCATTGATAATCACCAAAAAATTTTTCGTAAAATCTTATCACTTCTTTTGATTGTGTAAAATAGTTTGAAGCAATCTCGCTATTGTAGTCTAATACATAATGATTCATATGATGTACAGTATCACCCTTGATAAACGTATCCTGAACTGCTACATAATTTCCAATTTGAACGGAAATATTGTAGTTATTGATTGGATTACTTACAAACCATTCATAAGTAGATTTATCATCTTTGGTTTTTATATTTCTTAAAGTACCATTTCCAACAGCAACCATATTTGATGGAATGGTATATGCCATCCTTACACTATCACCTTCTGCAGTTATATGATCTTTATTAGGCCACCAGATTCTTGCACCTTCACCTTCACAAGAAACAGCAATCCAATCACGTTCCTCTTTATCTTTGGACCATGTAAATCCACCAGCCCAAGGTGGATTATCTGCACTTTGAGGTATTCCTTGATAAAAAACAGTAAACTCAAACATACTACCTTTTTTAATATAGGAATTGAAATTAATTAATACAGCATCATATTCTCTTGAAAAAGATAATTCCTGATTTTTATAAGTTATTTTTTTTATACTTAAATTTTCTGATAAGTCAACCTGTAGCTTGTTTAAATCTTTAATACTTTCAGCTTTTATTGTTACAAAACCATTTATTGATTTATTTTCAATATTGAAATCAATATTTATATCATAAAATGAAACTCTATATGATGAACGATTTTCATTTAAATTACCTATCAATAAATTGTTTGGAGTCACTTCCGGTAGCTTGTATTGATTACCATGAGGTCTATTTTCCTGGGATGATAAAAGTGAACATATTATTAAACTAAAAATTATTTTTTTCATAATAAGTCCTTGTCTTAAATATGTTTTTGGCAAAAATGATATAATATAAAATAATACAAAAAAGAAACCATAGCACTATTGCAAACGCTTCTTTAATTAAAAATAAAATATAAACGATAGCTAAATAAATAAGCCATTTAATCCATACTGGTTGTGACCATAACTTCAATAATGAATTCATTCGATATCTTTAAAATAATTATAATATTCCATTGCTTCATTATAAATAGAATCAAATTTATTCTCAATGGTAATATCTTTTTCTCGGTATTTTTGAAATCCTGTAGTATTAATTACATTATCATACCAATGATGCGACCAAATACCATCGTTTTGATGATTTCCTTTTTCCCAATGAAGCATCGATTTGTCAAAATTTATATTGATACTTTTACACCAATCTGACAAGACTCGTTCTGGATTTTTGAGCAAATCTGCTGAGTCAATAACCTTGTATTTTTGATTGGTTTTTTTTAGAAACTTTATAATTTTAAACTGTTGAGGATAACCTAACTCTTTTACGCTTTTTAAATTATTTTTAGCTGTATAAGAATGTATAACTTCTTTTGGATGTCTTATTAAAATACAATTTTGACAATTTTTAATCCAATCAATTTTATTGAAATCCATTATATGATGTGCCATATGTTTTTGATACCAAATAGTTTTTTGTTTAGGAATATCACATATTAGGTGTTCAACTACTTGATCATAATCTGATAAGTAATGTTTAATTATTTTCTCTCTCATAGGATGATTTTTTTTGGTCACCTTTAAAAAGTGAGCATAGAACGGTTCATCAGTCACGAAAGTATCTCTTCTGGATGACCATGCTCTCATAATAGCAGTTGAAATATTTCTAGGGCCAGACCAACAAGCTACTATCATGTTGAAATTATATTTTCTTGAATATGCTTGTCATATAAAATTCTTATTTTGTTAACAAGAGAATCTGAATTTGTTGAATTCAAATTTCTCTGCTCTATTTTTGAAACTGGGATTATACCAGCAAAAGTTCCTGTAACAAAAGCCTCATTACAATCTTCAATATCATCATAAGTAAAATTCTTTTCCAAACAGAGAATATTGTTTGAATTACAAATCTCTATTGCTTTACCTCTAGTAATACCATTTAGACAGTACTTACCTGTTGATTTTATAACTTGCTCGTTCTTAATAAAAAAAAGATTTGTTGAATTGCATGTACTTATATTTCCATTAGGGTCATTCATTATCCCTTCATCAAAGCCTAGCTTATTAGCTTCAATACTTCCTAATATACAATTAAGCTTACTTAGCGTGTTAAAATGTGTACTTAAGATATTCTCTGATGGTCTAATGATAGGGACTCGGCCAATAACAATTCCTTTCTTATAAGTTCTTGGATCTGTTTTTTTATATTCAGGTATAATTACAAAGTTTATGGGGCCTACGTTTGCATTAGGATTTTGATAAGGAGTTATCTTATCTCCTCTTGATATAATTAAACGAATATGAACATCATCATTCATATTGTTTTTTGTTAAAACTTTTCTTATTTCATTTATTATATTTTTTTTAGAAAGTGAGATCTCAAGAGAAATTCCTGCAGCGCTTTTGAATAATCTATCTAAGTGTTCATTGATAAATATAAGTTTAGATTGATGAAGTCTAATACCTTCCCATACACCATCACCCAACAGAAATCCACTATCAAAAACTGAAACTTTTGCTTCTGAACGATGAAATAGTTCACCATTAATATTAATAAAAATGTCATCATTCTTCACATTTGATATGTATGAATGGCTGTTCATTTGTGGGCCCACAGGGACTTGAACCCCGAACCTGCGGATTATGAGTCCGTTGCTCTAACCAATTGAGCTATGGGCCCTTTCTCAGTAAATTTAATTAATTTTATTTTACTAATAATAACTTTATATTGTGTCAAAATTTTAATAAAAAAAAGTTTAAAATTATAAAATGAAACGAATATTAATAACTGGTGGTGCAGGTTTTGTTGGAAGGCATTTCGTTAAAAGATTTTTAGATAATGGAGATGAAGTTGTTTGCATTGATAATATTAAAGAATTTACAGGAGGCATAGATCCTGACAAGGGTTGGCCTTTATACAATCCCAAAGATTATAATAATTTTCATTTTCAAAAAGAAGATTGTCGAAAATATTTTGAATTAAATCAAAATTCATACTTTGATTATGCATTCCATTTAGCAGCGATTGTTGGGGGTAGATTAATGATTGAAAATAATCCTCTTGCAGTTGCTGATGATTTATCAATTGATGCTGCATATTGGCAATGGGCAAAGGAAGCAAAACCTGGAAAAACTATTTGTTTTAGTTCTAGCGCAGCATACCCGATTAATTTGCAAAGAGAAGATGACTATATATTATTAAAAGAAGACTCAATTGACTTTAATTCTAATTTAGGCCAACCAGATATGTCATATGGTTGGGCAAAACTTACACATGAATACTTGGCAAAATTAGCTTTTGAAAAACACAATATTAAATCAGTTGTCTATAGACCATTCTCTGGTTACGGAGAAGATCAAGATGATTCCTATCCATTCCCTGGTATATGTAAAAGAGCAATAAAAATGAAAGGGGAAGATGAATTAATGGTATGGGGTTCAGGAAAGCAAAAAAGAGATTTTATTCATATCGAAGATTGTGTAGATGGAGTTTTATCAACTATGGATAAAATTGATGATGGTGATGCTTTGAATTTATCAACTGGTATTTACACTGATTTTATTGAGTTTGCAACAATGGCTGCAGATGCTTGTGGTTATAATCCTATAGTTAAAGGAATGGTGGATAAGCCAACAGGAGTATTTGCAAGAGGAGGAGATACAACAAAACAAAAAGAATTTGGTTTTCAATATAAAACAAAATTTAAAGATGGTATAAAGTCTGCAATTCTTTATTTCGAAAAAAATCTCAAATAAATGCTCGATAAAAAAATCCTTATTATAGAATCTAAATTATCGCATTGGACTACTGTTGAACCACTTATTGTATGTTTTCTTGAAAGAGGTTGGAAGGTTGATGTTCTTTCAGATAGTTTTTTTTCAAATATTTTTAGCGAATATTCAAATATACACAAACTTGATAAGTACAAGAAAAATATCAATATAAAGAGCATAAAACTATCTAGCTTATTAGGATTATTTTTTAAATCAAAATATGATATTACCATTGTTTCAGATAGATTTTTTTATGAAAAAAACATTGATTCAAATTTATTGAGAAAGATAAAAACATTTATCTTTTCAATTGTTAAAACCTTACTTATTAAAAATTCTTTTAGATATTCTCATTTTATAATAACGACTCATTTTGTAGATAATTTCAAATTACCAGATAAGTCTTATTCAAAACATACTGTAATTAATTTATTGCTTAAAAAAGTTTGGAATTTAAGTCGTAAATATAATAAAGGAATTAATGTTTATAGTTCTCTTGTGAAGAAAAATTTTGAAGAAAAAAATAAAAAAATATATGTTGCACCAAATGCAGTATTTAGATATCACTTAAATGATTTTCAACCTAATGACGCAAGAAAATGTTCTATTGTAAGTCCTGGAAGAATTGATTTAAGAAGAAGATCTTATAAATGGATTAGCTTACTTGATAAGAGTTTATCGGATACTTTAAATATATCATTAATTGGGAAAGCGCATAATAGTAAAGATTTAGATGTGTTAAAGCAGCTTGAAAATAAGGGGTTTCAACAATACGTAACTAAAATTAATCAGTTTATTGATTTTCAAGATTTCGATTCTCAAATTGAAAAAGCTGATTTTTTATTTGCTCCTCTTATAAATCTTGATGATTCTAAAAGAAAAATTGACAGAAATTTAGGTGCCTATTTTGATGCAATTAGGTATGGTAAGCCCTTGCTTCTGCCATCATATGTTCCAATTCCTGACGAATTGATTGATAGTTGTTTATCTTATAGTAATGATGAGGAATTGATAAAAACGATTAATTTGTTAATTAATGATATACCTTTTAGAAATAAAGTCAAATTAAAAGCTTGGAATAATTCTAAAAATTGGTCTCCATCTCAAATATCTTACATAAAAACTATCATTAGAGATTCTGGAAATGAATAGATTGATAAATAAATTAATTCATTCCTATCATGAGTTAAATTTTTTTTCAGAATCTATACCATCTTTTTACTATTGGTCTCATTTAAACAATAAAAGATTGATATATAATTTTGGTGATCAGATATCTCCAATTATTGTTGAGAAAATTTTAGGTAAGAAATTAATTTCTTCTATTTCATTTAATTTTAAAACTTTTAAAACAAGAATATTTCAAAAAACATTATCCAATTATGAAAGAAAATATACATTTAATCATAAAAACCGATTATTTGCTATTGGCTCAATTATGCACCATGTAAATGCTGGTGATCATGTTTGGGGTACTGGAATTTTACCTAATAGGTTAAAGACAAAAAAATCTTTCAAGAATATTAATGTATATGCTGTAAGAGGGCCATTAACAAGAAATTTTCTTATTGAAAATGGCAATATAAATTGCCCAAAAATTTATGGTGATCCAGCTATATTGTATTCAGACCTTTTCCCAGTTAAAAAAAGATCTATAAAAAGAGAATTTGGCATTATACCGCAATTGCATGATATTGATAATAAATTATTTGATAATTACGAAGTAATTATTCCAACTCAAAACTATAAGGATGTAATAAAATATATCTTAGAATCTGAATTTGTTATATCAAGCTCATTGCATGCAATAATTATTGCTGAATCATACGGAATACCTGCTAGATGGTTACGCTCTCCTTCATTAAGTAGTTATGATACAGAGACTACCTTCAAATACAATGATTATTTTTTAGGAACCGGACGACTAGAAGAGGATGATTTTGCGGAATCTATAATTGAGGCAAAAAAGATGGGCCCCCATGATTTGATTAATCAAGATGTCAAAGATTCTCTTATTAAATCTTTCCCATTTAAGATATTTAAATAATATATTGTGGTATGAAAAAAAAGATCAAAATTGCATGTGTAACCGGTACTCGCGCTGATTATCCACGAGTTAAAAGTGTATTAAAAGAAATAAGAAAAAGAGATGAAATTTTTGATTTATATATTATTGCAACAGGTTCTCATTTATTAAAAGAATATGGTTATTCAATTCAAGAAATTTACGATGACGGATTTGAAGTCTCACATAAAGTGAATATGTTTGAAAATGAATTTAATACTCCATATTCTATGACAAAAGCTGTAGCAAAATGTTGTGATGGAGTAGCTGATGCTTTACATGACATTCAGCCTGATTTAGCATTGATTACTGTTGATAGAGTCGAAACGCTTGCCGCAACAGTTGCAGCTAGTATGATGAATTTACCAATTGCACATATTCAAGGTGGAGAAGTAACTGGTACTATTGATGAAAGCATTAGGCATGCTGTAACTAAATTATCTCATATACATTTTCCTGCAACAGAAGATGCTCAAAAAAGAATTATTATGATGGGAGAAAACAAAAAATATGTATTTAATGTTGGTTGCCCATACATTGATGTTATAAAAAATGTTGATTTTGTTGATAAAGAATTTTTAGCAAAAAAGTATAATTTTAACTCTGAGAAAAAAATAATTATTTTTACTCAACATGCTGTAACTACTGAGTTTGGAGATTCTTTCAACCAAATTAATACAACTTTAAATGCATTAAAGGGATTTCAAGATCATGAAATATTATCTTTCTATTCAAATACTGATGCTGGAGGTAGAGAAATTATTTCAAAAATAAAAAATGATACTAATTTCACACTTATTCCCAATATGAAAAGTTCAGATTTCTTGAGTTTGATGAATTGCGCAGATCTAATGATTGGGAATTCTTCAGCTGCTATAAGAGAAGCCCCTAGTTTTAGCTTACCTGCTATCAATATAGGTACAAGACAGAATGGTAGACTACGAGCTATAAATGTAATAGATACAGATTTTAATCATAATCAAATTGTTCACGCAATTAACAAAGCTTTATATGATGAAGAATTTCTTAAATCCATAAAAGATATGGATAATCCATATGGTAACGGTAAGTCAGCAAAAAAAATTGTTGATATCATAGAAAATATAGATGATTTTAATTCATTAGTTCAAAAAGAGATTTGTTATGATATATAGAAAAATATTAGTTACAGGTGGAGCTGGTTGCATAGGAATGGAAGTATGCAAACGCTTGTTAGAGCATGATCAAGAGGTTGAAATAAAATTATTTGATTTATTTGAACAAGTAGATAGAGTTAAAAATTATTTAGATAATAGATTAACTTTATGTTATGGGTCAATCTTAGATACAGCTAGTTTATCAGAAGCAATAAGAGATGTTGATGTTGTAATACATCTAGGGGCCTACTTAGGTGTGAAACGAACGGAAACGGACCCATTGAAATGTTTGGATATTAATATTAATGGAACAAAAAATGTGCTTGATGTATCTGTAATGCACAATGTTAAAAAATTTGTTTTTGCGTCTTCATCGGAGGTATATGGAGAACCTATTAATAATCCTGTGAGAGAATCTGATATTTTACAAGGTAAAACTCTCTATGCTGTAAGTAAAATGGCTGGTGAAGAGTATGTTAAGGCATATTCAAAAGATTTTAATTTTAATTATACTATATTAAGGTATTTCAATACATACGGTTCATTCCAAACAGCTCAATTTGTATTACCAAAGTTTATTGATAATGTTCAAAACAATAAATCTCCTATAATCTATGGAAACGGTAAACAGATTAGATCTTTTTGCCATGCATCAGATACAGCAAAAGCAACAGTAGAATCTGTTTTTAACGCTAATGCTAGAAATCAAATCTATAATGTAGGTAACCCTAACTCTCGAATCACTTTAAATGAATTAGCTGATTTAGTATTGGAATTAAGTGGTAAAAAAGAAAAAATTACAATTGATAGAAAAAATTCTTTTTCAGATACCGATCGATCTGAAGATAGAGAAATAAATTTTAGATTTTGTGATATATCTAAAATACAAGCTGACTTAGGTTATGAACCCACTATTAGTGTTGAAGAAGGTATAAAGTTAATATTAAATGAAGGTATAATATTTCCTAAATGGCCAACATTGGAAAGAAATTATAGTGTCAAAAACGAACAATAAGAAACTTCTTTGTATTATACCTGCAAGGGCCGGTTCAGAAGCAATAAAAAATAAAAATGAGCTTTTAATTGGAGATTATTCATTAGTCGAAAGAGCATTATTCGTAGCAAATGGTAGCAAGTATATTGACAAAATAATAGTTAGTACTAATTCAGATGATATAATTGATAAAGTGAATACATATGGTAATTTTGCTCCCTTTAAAAGACCAGATGAAATTTCTTCTTCTTTATCACCATCTATAGATTTTATGAACCATGCAATTGACTGGGTAGAGAATAATGATAACTGTATTTATGATTATATTGTTTTACTTGAGCCGCCATGCCCATTTCGTTTACCAATTCACATTGATGAATGTTATGAAAGAGCTATACAAAATAACATAACAAGTTTAGTTTCTGTTATAGAAGTTGGAGATAATCACCCAATAAGGATGACTAAATTAAACTCTAATAATGAATTAATTTCTTTTCATCAAGAAGAGCCGGATGGATTAAGAAGACAGGATCAAGATAAAGTCTATATTAGAAATACTGCTGTTTATATTTTTACAAGATCAACAATCAAAAAAGGAAATTTATGGGGAGACAAAAAGTTTGGATATGTGATGGATGAAAAACTTTATGGAATCAATATTGATGAACCTATAGATTACTTGTTAGCAAAAACTTTTTATGATTGGTGTAAAGACAATGATATTTTAGATAAGATTGAATACATCCATCAATTTTAACTTTTTAAAAAAACTAAGGATAGGTAGATTGAAATATGGGAATTAATAAGGAAATATTTTTTGATATTGCAGGGAGAAAAATAGGATATAAATTTGACCCTTTAGTAATTGCTGAAATAGGTATTAATCATAATGGAAGCCTAGAAACTGCTTTTAAAATGGTTGATGCAGCCAAAAAAGCTGGAGTAGAAATAGTAAAACACCAAACTCATATCATAGAAGATGAAATGACTGCAAAAGCTAGAGAAGTTATCCCAGGTCATACTAAAGAATCGATATATGAGATAATGGAATCTTGCGCATTAAACGAAGAGGAAGAAATTAAGCTTAAAAACTATGTTGAAAAAAATGGAATGATCTTTATTAGTACTCCGTTTTCAAGAGCTGCTGCAAACAGGTTAAATAAAATGGATGTTCCTGCATACAAGATTGGTTCAGGTGAGTGCAATAATTATCCATTAATTGAACATATATGCAAATTTGGAAAACCTATTATCTTAAGCACTGGGATGAATTCTATTGAATCTGTTAGACCATCAGTTGAAATTATTAGAAGGCATAAAATTCCATATGCTCTACTACATTGCACAAATATTTATCCAACGCCTGAACATTTAGTGAGATTAGATGCTATGACAGAATTAAGTAAAAATTTTGATGATGCAGTTATAGGTTTATCTGATCACACAACAAACAACTATGCATGTTTGGGTGCTGTTGCTTTGGGAGCATCAATTCTTGAAAGACATTTTACCGATTCTATGGATAGAGAAGGACCTGATATAGTTAACTCTATGGATGTTAATGCATGCAACGAATTGATCATAGCTTCAAAAATATTAAAGCTTGAGAGAGGAGGCACAAAAGGGCCTGTTGATGAAGAAATACCAACTATAAACTTTGCTTATGCATCTATTGTTACAATAGATGATATTAATCCAGGAGATAAATTAACAATGGAAAATATTTGGGTAAAAAGACCTGGCACGGGGCCACTTTTTGCAAAAGATTTTAACAATATACTTGGTAAAAAGGCTAATAAATTTATCAAGAAAGACACCCATTTAAGTCGAGAAGATTTTTCATAATATTTCAATAATGAAAATTCTTTATCTTACCCAATCAAGTTCACTAGATTTTTTTTATGATTTACATAAAAATTCATCATCATTTTCAAACGGTGCATATGTTGTAACTGATCCTGATTATTATAAATCTTTTTTAGCAAGAAATCCAAATTTTGAAAAAAATAATAAAAATATTTTTAAGGAATGGAAATTAAATCCATCAAGAGAAAGACTTGATGTAGATTTTTTAAATAAAATTGAAAAACAATATTTTAATTCACCTATTTTAAAATCAGCAAAAATTGATAGAAGACTAGTTGGTGGACTAAAATCAACCTTCATACAAAACAAAAAAAATGTATTTTCGGATGAAGAATTAATGAAAAATATTCAACTATCTTTTAAAGAAATATCAAATTTCATAGATCAATATAAACCTGACCTAATCATAGGTTTTATTTGTGTTACTTTAATTGAGTATATTACATTTCATATTGCAAAAAAGAAAAAAATTGAATATTTAAATCTTAAACCATCAAGAATAAAAAATAGATTTTTTGTTGTAGAAGATATTTTTGATCCCCCGAAAGATTTAGTAGAAGATTTCTCATTAAATATTGATGATCCCAAAACAGAAAAACACGCAAGTGAAATTATTCAAGAATTGAAGAAAAATTTCTCATATGAAGGAGTCATACCTGTTAGAAAGAAAGATAAGTTAAACGAATACTTAAAATATTCTAATATTGCTTCATACTTTATGAAAAAAAGAAATCCTTTATTTAAGATAAGAAAATATTTAATCAATATTTTTAAAAATAATTATTTATCAACTGTTTACTATTGGCGAATGAAAAGAATGTATTATGCATATTCATCTTTTAAATATTTTAAAAATTTATCTCAAAAACAAAACAAAAATTATATACTATTTCCACTACATAAAGAACCAGAAGTCCAATTATTATTACATGGATATAAATACACTAATCAGATAGATTTTATTAAAAATATAGCAAAAAACTTACCTAGTGATACTACTCTTTTAGTAAAAGAACATCCAATGGCTATCGGATATAGGCCTAAATCATACTATCAAGAAATAAATAATATTGAAAATGTACAGATAGTTGGTCCTTTGGAAAATCTTTCTGAAATAATAAAAAATGCAAAAATGCTCATTACTATATCAGGAACATCTGCTTTTGAAGCAATTTTGAGAAAAATTCCTGTAATACATTTTGGAGATCTACCTTTTGAAGTATTAAATGATAATATGATTAAAAAAGTCGATAATTTTGAAAATTTAAAAGATAGTTATCATTTATTATTAAAAAATTATCAATATAATGAACCAGAAATTGTTAAATACATCCAATCATGTATAAGAAAATCAGTTCCTCTCGATTTCTATTCTTTATTCTTAAAAAAAGCGGAGATTAGAATTAGCGACAGAAAAGTGGAACTTGAAAAACAGAAACAACTTTCTTATTTAGAAAGCTATATATCTTGTAGATTCAAGTAAATTATAATATACTTTTTATAAGATGATTATTTGGTTAACAGGTCAACCTGGTAGTGGCAAAACTACTTTAGCAAAAGAATTAATTTCAAGAATTCAATATGAAAATTCTGATATAAAATTAATTAATTTAGATGGAGATGATTTAAGAAGTATTAGCAAAAATCAAGATTACTCAAAAGAAGGTAGAATTAAAAATATATCTACAGCTATTTCAATTATGCGATTCCTGAGTCATAAAGATTACATATGTATTGTATCTATTGTAGCTCCATACAAATTTTTAAGAGATGAATTAAAAAATGAATTACCTTTTCTAGAAGTGTACTTACATACTACTGAAATTAGAGGAAGGGAAGATTATTTTGCAAAAGATTATGAAATTCCAACTGATCCAAAGACATTATCAATTGATACTGGCAAATTAACAATTAAGGAAAGTGCTAATGAAATATTCAATGTTTATAGGGAGATGGCAACCTTGGCATAAGGGACATCGTTGGTTAATTGATCAACGATTAAATGAAAATAAAAATATTCTTATATGTGTAAGAGAGGTAAGTAAAGACGATAAAAATCCATATAATCCGATAGAGGTTAAAGAAAATGTGGAAAAAGAGTTAAAAGATTTAATTGATTCAAAAAGAGTAAAAGTAATCATTATTCCTGATATTGAATCAGTGAATTATGGTCGTGGAGTAGGGTATGATATTATTGAACATATTCCACCCAAGAATATTGGTGAAATTTCAGCAACTCAAATTAGAAAAAAATTGTTTTCCTAAGATTTAAGAATTAATATAATTTTACTTTCATGGATAAAGATATTAAATACATAGTTAAAAAAATTCTTGATGGAAAACGGTTTATATTCTCTTGTACAACATTTGCTTTTTGTGTTGCGTTAGTCTTCTTACTTTTTTTCTATAAGCCTGATTACACCTCTGCATCAAAAGTATATTTATCAGAAAAAAATTCAAATCAATTATCTTTAGGTTCTTTATCTTCTCAATTTGGGTTGGGCTTACCTATAGGAAATGCTGCAGCTACTAGTAAAATTTCTTTACTGAGCGAGGTAGTAACCTCTTTATCATTTTTGGAAACACTACTTAATGAAGAGGTTTATTTTTCAGATGAAAAAAGTACAACATTATTAATGTGGCTTAATAAGGATATGGACCCAAATTTAACTAACTATACAAACATTGTTGATAGTATTACCAAGCTAAATAGCATGATTAATATTTCAGAAAATTATCAATCTTCAATTATTAATATAGAAGTTATTTCTCAGAATGAATTTGTAGCAAAAAGCATTAATGATTTAATAATAAAAAAAGCTAATAGTTTTTTGTCAGAAATTCAAAATGAACAATCTTATGATAAGCTTTTATTTATTTCAAAGAGAATAGAAGATGTTCAAATATCTCTAGAATTAGCAGAAAATAATCTCAAAGATTTTAGATATAAAAATTTAGATATCAATTCATCTCCTGATCTTCAAATGAAATTAAGTGAATTAGTTAGAAATGTGACACTACAGACTTCCGTCATGTCTGTTCTTATGGAACAAAGAGAATTAGCAAAGATTAATAATAAAGACAATTCAAAGTTTTTTATTATTCTTGAAAAAGCAAACTTACCAGTTCATTCATCATCTCCAAGAAGATTATATCAACTGATTTCTTATACAATAATAGGCTTTATTGCCTCTGTTTCTTATATAGTTGCTAAGATTTTTTATAAAAACTTTTCTGTAGTATTAAAAAAAATATTTCAGTGATTTAATTTTAAAAATCCAAAATATGAATGTAAAAATTATTGGTGCAGGTTCAATTGGTAATCATTTAGCTAACGCTTGTGTAACTCAAGGATTAAATGTTACGATTGTCGATATTGATAAAGATGCTCTAGATAGAACAAAAAATATTATTTATCCTGAAAGATATGGAGAATGGAATAATAATATAATATTAACTTCACCTGATAAATTAGATAAGCAACCATTTGACATTATTATAATTGGGACACCACCATCATCACATTTATCTCTCGCGATAGAAGAAATCAAAAACAATCCAAAGGCAATCTTAATTGAAAAACCATTATGTGGTATAACAGATGACGAGAAAAAAAAATTAGATATTTTTACAAAAATGATAGATGAATCTGACACAAAAGTATTTGTTGGGTACAATCATACTATTACAGACTGCACTTTATTTACTGATGATATAATTAAATCCGGCTTATTAGGGAATCCAATATATATGGATGCAAACATTCGTGAGAATTGGGGAGGTATATTAGACGCACATCCCTGGCTTTCTGGTCCAGAAGATAGCTATTTAGGATCTATTGAACAAGGTGGAGGCGCATGTCTAGAGCATTCACATGGAGTAAATATATTCCAACATTTTTTATCATTACTTGATGTTGGAGAGATTAAAAGTGTTTCTTGTAAAATGAAAATTATTCAAGGAGAAAATTTGCATTATGATGAAATATGTTCTATCCTTATCGATACCGATACTGCATTCCATGGTAGAATCTTTCAAGATGTAGTCACAAAACCGACTGAAAAATATGTACATATTGTTGGAGATAAAGGATTTTTAAAATGGTATATCAATTACGATTCAAATAATGATGCAGTAAAATATTTTATAAATGACAAAGAACATTTGAAATTATTTCCTAAAACAAGACCAGATGATTTTAAAAATGAAATTAAAAATATAATTGATGTTATAAATGGAAAATCTATATATAGCGAATCACCTATCAATTTTAAAAATGCTATAAAAACACATAAGCTTATGCTAAGTTCATTTGAGTCAAATGATAAAAGCAAAGTAGTATATTTTTGATTAAAAAAAACGAAAGTAGAGAAAGAATAATGAATAAGCTTTTTAATTTTAATAATCTTTTTACATTAGATTTGGCTAATAATCATCTCGGATCAATAGAGCATGGTACCAATGTTATTAATGAATTAGGTTCTATTGTTAATGAACTAGACGTTAAAGCAGCCATTAAATTTCAATTTAGGGATACTTTAGATACTTTTATCCATCCTGACTTTAAAGATCGCAAAGATGTAAAGCATATTCCATGGTTTATACAAACCTATATGGATAAAAAAGGTTATGAAGAATTGATACGAGTTATTAGAAAAAATAATATGTTAGTTATGTCAACCCCTTTTGATAATGTGTCCGTTGATTTAATTGATAGTCTTGATATAGATATCATTAAAATAGCTAGCTGTTCCGCTGATGATTATCCACTTATTAAACGTATATGTCAATCAGACAAGCCTGTAATTATATCAACAGCAGGTTTAAATTTATCAGAAATTGATAAAGCTGTAGGTATATTAAGAGAGCATAATATGGATTTTGCAATTATGCATTGTGTTGCTTTATATCCTACACCAGATGGATCATTAAATTTAAATCAAATTGATTTATTAAAAAAAAGGTATCCTGATGTTACAGTGGGATGGTCTACACATGAATCTCCTGATGACTATACAACAGTACAATTGGCTTACGCAAAAGGCGCAAGAATTTTTGAAAGACACGTAGGAATGCAATCAGATATTAAAGCGCTGAATGCTTATTCTTCTGAACCGAAGCATGTCAAGCATTGGATTACTGCATATCAGGCAGCTGTTGCAAATTGTGGAAGTGTTAATCGTCCTCCGTATTTAGCAGAGGAAAAAGATTCCTTACTATCTTTAAAAAGAGGGGTATTTTGCTCTAAGGACATTAAAAAAGGAGAAATAATATCAGAAAAAGATATTTTTTATGCTATACCATTAAATTTAGACGTAGGGTTTGATGCAGGTAAATGGCGTAATGGTTTAGTTGCTGACCAAGACTATAAAAAGAATGCACCATTAAATAAAGATATGCTTACAAAATCAGAACTTACAGATGAAGATATTATTAACAATATAATGTTGCAGGTTCGAGGCATGCTAAACGATGCTAGAATTAAGATTGGTAAGCATAGTGATATTGAAATTTCTCATCACTTTGGGTTAGCCAGGTTTAGAGAGTTTGGTGCAGTAATTATTGACATTATAAATAGAAAATATTGTAAAAAATTGATAATTCAACTTCCTAGACAAAAACATCCGTACCACTATCATAAAAAGAAAGAAGAAACATTCCAAATTCTTTATGGGGATTTAGAGGTTGAAATAGGCGGAAAATCAATGTCACTATCACAAGGGGATATTGCAACAGTGGAAAAAACAAAGTGGCATAAATTTCATACATTAAATGGAGTAATTTTTGAAGAAATCTCTACAACCCATTACAATAATGATTCTTTTTATGAGGATGACAAAATCTCTACTTTAAAAAGAGAAGAAAGAAAAACAATTGTTAAAAATTGGGAATGTTAAAGTCTGATTTTGAAAATCTTAAAATATTAGTATTTGATCTTGATGGTACTCTTGTCCAATCAAATCAACTAAAAGAACAAATTTTTTTTGATATTTTTGATACTAAATTTCATCCAATAATTGCTAATGTTTTGAATAAATATAAACATGCTAGCAGGTTTGAAGTTATTGATAAAATATTAATTGAAACTAGTAACTCTTTTTCTGATCGCGATTTAAATCAATTAACCTCTGCATATAGCAATCATTTAATAGAAAAAATTCAAAATATTCCAATTAGCATAGATACATTTAAAAATCTTGAAATATTAAAAGAAAAATATCGTTTATTTCTTAGCTCATATACGTATAAAAATGATTTACCAATTATATTAAAAAATTTAAAATTAGATGTTTTTTTTGAAGCATTCTTTGGGTATCCACAGAAAAAAGAAATGACTTTGAAAAATATAATCAATAAGTACTCTGTACCTTCAAATGAAGTAATGGTTATTGGTGACGGAGAGTCTGATAGGATTTCTGCTGAAAAAAATAATTGCCATTTTTTCCATATAAATGATAAAAATACCATCAAATTATTCTTTAAATTAATTAATGGATAATATTTTAATAGTTGTACCTGCGAGAGGTGGTAGTAAAGGGATAAAGCTTAAAAATTTAAAAACCATTTTAAATGAATCTTTGATTAAAATTACATCAAAAGTTATTCATAAATTGCCGTTTAAATACACAGCAATTGTATCCACAGATTATGATGAAATTGCAAACGAAGCAAAAGAATGCAAACTAGAAGTTCCATTTTTGAGACCCAAGCACATTTCTGGTGATTTAGTTTCAGACTGGGATGTATTAAATCATGCTCTTATCGAAATGGAAAAATTGAAAAAGAAAAAATTTGATATAGTTATTATGTTACAGCCGACATCTCCATTAAGAATTGTGGATGATATAATTGAGTGTTTAAATGAATTTAAAAGAAATAATCTAGATTCTGTATGGACAGTCTCTCCTGTAGATTTAAAATTTCATCCCAAAAAAATTCTTAATGCAAAAAATAATAGATTATCATTCTATGATAACGATGGTAAAAATATTATTGCAAGACAACAACTTGATAAATGTTTTATAAGGAATGGACTATGTTATGTAATATCTAGAGACTGCATATTACACCATAAGAATATTTATGGAGACAACTTTGGATATTGCATTACAAAAAGAGATATCGTTAATATTGATTCATTAAGAGATTTAGAAAGAGCAACGGTTTTAATGTCTGAGAAATGAATAAAAATATTTTAAGATCTCTTTTTAATAAATTTGGATTATTTCGCTTAGCTTCCAAAATAAATTCTCCCAAAATTACAGCAATTATTCTTTTTCTAACGTGTAGTATCATTAAATCAAAAAAAAGAAATGTTCCGACAATGATTTATATCCATAAGGGCATAGGAGTCGATGATATCAAATCAATGGCGCAATATTCAAATGAAATAAATTATATTATATTACAATCTTCATTTATAAGAGAGATTTTTAAAATTTTTTTTGGGAGTAATATTTATGATAATAAAAATTTGCACATTGAATACCATGTTGATAAAAAGAATTTTCCTTCATCTGTAAAGGCGAAATATAGGAATTTCTTGAGTAAGTCATTTAATTATTTAGAAAAATTTATAAAATATGATGGATTTATATGTTCAAACTATGTTTACAGTTATTTGCAGGAGCTTGCTGTTTATGCTAGAGAAGAAAATAAACTTTACGTGATATTATATAAAGAGGGTTTGGTTCATAAAAATTTTTTAAAAAATTATATTAATAGATATACTAACCAAAAGTTTATAGGAGATATTTTTTTTACATCTAATTATTATATTAAAGAAGCATTAATTGAATCAAATATTCAAGGATTTAATAAAGACAATATCATCCCTATTGGAATTCCAAGATTAGATTATTATAAAGACTTAGAAACTAGTAATAAACATATTGCATTATTTTCCTTTTATCCAGATGACAAATTTTCTTACTTAGAAGATAAATCTTATTTTAATAAAGACTTCAAAAGTATGATGAATCAAATTGCTGAAAATTTTCATATATATGCTATTCAATATGCAAATCAAAACCCTAAAAAAAAGTTAATTATTAAAACAAAGTTCCCAAAAAAATATATAAAATATGTTCATGGTATTATTCAACGAAATAATCTTTTTATATCAAAAAATATATTTATTACCAATGATGAAGATACAACAACAATTATCCGAAATGCATCTGCAATACTGGCATATAATTCAACTACTCTTCTAGAAGCCTTACTTTTAAACAAAAAAATTATTATACCGAGCTTCTCAAACATATTGCCACACGAACATAATATTGATTATTTAATTGATTATGAGAATATTGCTAATACGGTATCTACTTACAAAGATTTAGATGATGCTATAAAAGTAGATAAATCATATGACCAAAAAATGATTAATAAAATTTTAAAAGATTATATTCTACATACAAACTTTCAGGCTTCTAAAAATGCAGAAAATGAAATTATTCGCTATATTAAAAATAAGTAATTAGTTGATCTCATGATAAACGCTATAATTGTAATTATTACCTTAATATTATTTCTACCTTTATTTTTTATTTTTGTAAAGAATAAAAATGATATTTACTTATTATTATTATCTTTGGTTTTTTTAATAGCATGGATTGCTGATGAATTGATGCTTTTGCCGCATTTCTTTACCTGGTCTATTGAATTAATCATTGCAATTTTGTTTATAAACTTTCTTTTACCAAAAATTATTTTTTTTAAGCAGATTAAAATTGCTCCATTTGGTAAATATATTCTATTATTAATTACTTATTGCTTTATTGGAGCTATTATTTATCTAATTAACTTTAATTCTTTACTAATTGGGTTTAGGGCTTTTTTTAAATATACTTTTTTATTTTTTATTTTCATCAATGCAGACTTTTCACAAAAATCATATAAGACTTTTTTTAAATATTGGTTATACTTTATGGCAATACAGCCATTTGTTGCGTTATATCAATATTCAATTTTAGGGCATACTGATGATTTAGTTTACGGTACTTTATCCTCAACAGGAATTGCTGCAATAATGTTAATAATATTTACTATTTTTTTAATTGATTTGATAAATAAGACTAATATTCCTAATTATATTTTGTATTTAATGATTTTCCTATCTATGTCCATAATTCCAATATTAGGTGAGGCAAAAGCATTTTTTTATTTTTTACCTATCATTTTATTTATAAGATATGGTAATAATCTTTTAAAAGTTAATTTCAAAAATGTTTTACAATTTGTTTTCCCCTTCCTACTGGTTGTATATTTATTTCAGTCCTTTTATAAAGTTAACTTATTTGAAATAGGAGAAATTAATACTTCAGTTTTTTTATTTTCCCAAGGTAAGGGGGGGATTGAAGCTTTTGATAATCAAGCAACATTAGCGGTGAGTTTATCTGAACGTTTCTTATCAATTGTTGCTTTGTATGATTCAGGTTTTTTTGGTAGTGATCTCAAAAAGTTTTTCTTTGGAGAGGGAATTGGTTCAAATGTTTTTGTTTTTGAATCAAGAGAAGGTTTTTCCCTAAGCACTAAAGAAGCTTTTATTAAAAAGTTTTCACTATCAAATTTGATTCAGAATATCGGATCTATTGGTTTTCTAATTTTTGTTTTTGTTTTATATGAAATAAGCCGTTTTTCTGTTAAAGCATCAAAAAGCATGAATGATAAATTTTTCATTTCCGTCTATAAAATAATTCCTGCTTTTTCTGTACTCTTTATTATGGCAATGTTTTATACCAATCCATTTACTGACGTCATATCATTTTCTTATTGGTTCTTTGTTTCCAGTTTGTACTATAGTTCAGAATTTTAGATTAGTATTTCTTTTTCAATTCTAATCATTGTTGAAGAAAGCAATGTTTTCATCTAACATTTTTTTTGGATTTTTAAAGCTAGCTATTGATATGATTAAAGGTGTAGCAAGAAGAAGTATCAAATCGTTTGCTAAGTTATAATCTGTTATTTGAATAATATAAGTTATAAATCCTATGATAATAATTCCAATGAAATCAAATAAAATAACTTTAATGGTTTGATAAATATTTTTGAAAATTACATTTGAATATAAATTTAAAGATATTTTTATAATACCATTAATTATTAAATAAATTATTAAATATTCCAAAATAGAAATTTCTAATAATAAAAATTTTGAAAGTACAATAAAAATAATAGCCCCGATTACTAATAATGAGTTTCTAAATTTGAAAAGATGATGTGCATTCAAGAAATAATTATTGATTTTAACGGTATTTCTTAAAATTGTTATTAAGCTAGCAATAGTTAAGAATTGTATTGCGGGTTGAAATTCTATAAAGAAAATAGGAATAGTATATTTCAGCAAAATAATTACTGCTTGAATCATAAATCCAAAAAATATCATATTAGTAATCGATCCATTAAGTAAATCGATATAATCTGATCCTGATAATTCCTTCTTCATATAAATTTTTCTTTCTAATGCAAGAAAATATGGTCTGAATAAGGGAGCGATAGAATTTAGCATTGTGATTATGAATGCTAGTTGGCCAACTATTTCAATTGAATAGTTTATTCCAATAAAGGTTATTAATAATGTATAAGAAATATTAAAACCATTCTGAGAAATAAATAATGATATCCCTGTTTTTGTATAATTATATAATTTAGATAAATTAAAATTTTTGAATACGATGAAATCGAATTTATTTTTAATTGAGAAATATGAAAGATTTAAACAATTAATTATTAAAAAAATTAACTCTGATACTAGATATCCATTTAATCCAAAAAATATTATTAAAACAATTGATGATAGAGGATTTAAAAATCTAATAAATGATTCATTGATAAACAATTTTGTAAATGAACCGATAGATTTTAAATGCTTGGATAATAAATTTGTAATTTGATTAAATATCGCAGTAAGAAAGATTAAAATAAGATTTATAGTGCTAAACGGAGAAGAAGATTCATTAAAAAAAAAGGTTATATATATTAAAAAAGATATTACCGTTATAGATATAATAAATAGATAATATAAATTAACATTAGTACGAATGTCTTTTATTTTTTCAGTATTATTTTTGGCTTGAAATTTTGGTATTTCTGTAGTCAAGACGTAACTTAGACCTAAAAATAAATAGGAGTAATATGATACCAATACTCTTAATAAATAATATATACCAAGCAATTCTACGCCAAGATATTTCGCAGCAACAATTTTTAGGAAAAAATTAGAACCTCTTCCCAGAAAATTTCCAACTGTTGAAATAAATAGATTTTTTACAATATCATGTATTTTTGTTTCCGCTACCACTGTACCACCTTAGCTTTAACTTTAAATATTCTTCTTTAGTAAAACTATTGTTTATTTTCTTATTCCAGTAAATTATATTCTTTTGTTGAGAAAATTTAACTACCATAAACAAAAAGATGATGTACTTAAAAGTCTTAGAGTATTTGAACATTCACATGTTGAATATTCATTAACAAAAAAGAAAAACATTTCTCTCTTCGCAACTACTTTTTCAATTTTTATTAAAGATTTATTTAATTATCAGTTTAGTAATGATGAAAAACTGTCGTTAGGTAATCATATAAATTCCTTCCAAGATAAAAATACTGGTTTGTTTGTAGAAAATAAATTTAGTGAAAACCCAAATTTTTATTGTAAAACATGTTTACAGTTGACAACATTTTGTATGTCAGCTTTAGCCATTTTGGATTTAAAACCTAAATATAAAGTTAATCACATGATTAAATCTAGACTGGATATCTATAAATATCTAAATAAAGTCGGAGTTAAAGATGGGAAAATTGGTTCTGGAAATTTTGCTATGTTTTTAGGTATTTTTTTAACTCAAGAGAATTTATTTGATCCAAAAAATAAATTAATTGATTATTGGTTCGATTATCACAATCAATATAATAATAAAAGAACTGGTTTTTGGACAAGCGGAATTAAAGGTCGTTCGCAGTGGGCCTATCAGAACGCAGTACATCAAATTACTATTTTTAAATTTTGGAATAAAGAGGTTGCAAATTATCAAGCATCTGTTGATATGATAATTAATCATGCTGACTCTAACGGCACATTTGCACTTTTACCAGGAGGAGGAGCATGCTGGGATTATGATGCTATTCATATATTAAATTATTTAGGAATAGAAAAAGGCTATAGGGTTGAAGAAATCAAAAAAATATTCATAAAAACATATAATCATATTATTTCTACAAAAGATAATATAGGTTTTTGTGAGAATAATTATGTTCAAAATATTAAACTTCCAAAAGATATAAATAAATTTTATTATAAAGGTAATCCTATATCAAGTATTTTTAGATTAAGGGAATTTTTATCTGCTAGAAAAACAGATTTCTATCATCATCCAGGTTGGTCCCATTTTCCTATAAAATTATCAGAGAGCGATCTATGGAGCATATGGTTCAGAAATTTAACATTAGCAGAGATAGAGAATAGTATGATAGCTGATAAAGAATGGAAGTTTCAAAAGTTTCCTGGCTTAGGATTTTTTTAGAAAATACTATTTTTTCATATGTAATCTAAAAAGGCTAGTAGTAAGATATAGAAACATGACATTATTTAATATAAAATGTAATTTTCTCAGTTTCATTGGTCCTGTCCATTGAATTTTTTGATTATAAAATTTTACCTTTTTCAAATATTTTGACCAAACATATGGCGATTGATGTTTTTCCCATTCGATCGTTGGAGCAAATGGATTTTTCATCCCAAAGAAATTAAAAAAATTATATTTTGAAGTATCAGTAATAATTAAATCACCATCATTCGACATTGAGTTATAAATTTTTTGAAAATAACTATGATATATTTCTTGAGCTTTTTTGGAAGATTCTAGTATGATACAGTTTTCTTCATCTATGTGATTTATAGAGTAATGCATCAATACAACATCAAATTTCATTTCACTTTCAAAATTTTGAAAAGTATCTGTAGAAATAATTACATCATCTTCTCGATTAAGAAATTTTCTAAACTTCTTTAAGCTGGATATGTAGTTTGACCTAGAGCCTTCAAATTCAGGCTCTATGCATACTAATTTTTTTGCTCCTTTTACTAAAGCATAAAAGCTATAAACACCATTGCCTGCACCTATATCTAATACAATCTTATCTTTTAGATTAATGTTCCGAAATAAGATATCTGAAAGATAGTAGGGTAAATTTTTTATCCTGCTTTTCTTATACAGGTTATTATCTTTTATATATTGATAATATTTTTTTTCATTATTATGCATAATTATTTTTTATTCTATTTTTAGATAAAATAATACATCAAAAAAATGATAAAAAGAACTTACTTTAAATCAAACTTAGGGTATTTTTAAATTATAAAATGTATTATAATTACATTGATGAATCAATCTAAGCATAATCAAAAAAATATCCTTTTCATTAGCTATATGTATTTGGATTATCATATGTGCAAGGTTTCTAGATTTAATATATTGGAGCAACTCTTCATACTTGGACATAAAACTTTCTTATATGCCGCATGTATTAATAAAAATGATGTTGAAAAAAGCTCAACAAACTTTACACAATTCCACTCTTCTGTTCCCGGTATACAGATATTAAATTTTATTGTTTATCAATTGAAATCTTTATTTAAAATTCCTTATATAGTATTAAATAATAAAATTGATGTTGTTATATGTGATATGAACTCTACTCCATCTATTTTACATTTATTGATTTTGAAGAAGATGAAAATCATTGATACGACATTTGTTTTAGATTTTAGATCAAACATACTTCACTCAAGAAAGAATAGATTGCAAACTTTTCTTAAAAAAATCTATTTATCATTATTTATCAAGATATCTAGTATTATGTATGATGGATTTACATTTATAACAGATAGCATAAAAAATCATATAGAGAAAACATATAATGCCACATTTAATAAATCAACTGTTTGGTCTTCTGCTGTTTCTGATAATTTTCTAGTAAAAAACGAAACGATTAATAATTCTAAGTTTACTATTCTTCATCATGGATCATTAGAAAAAGGTAGGGGGGTAATGAGATTAATTAATGCTGTACCTATGATCAAGTCTGATATTAGAGAAACAATTGAATTAGCAATTGCTGGAAATGGGAGTTTAATTGATGAAATCAAGAAGAAATCATTAAAAAAAGAATATCGTATAAAATTTTATGGCCAGCTTGAGCAAGTGGAAATTATCGATTTGATCGATTCTGCTAGTATTTGTATAATTCCATTTGATAATTCTGTAGCAAATGTTACATCCAGCCCTTTGAAATTGATGGAATATGTAGCAAGGGATAAAATTATCCTTGTTACACAGTTAGATAATTTTAAAAAAGACTTCAAACATTATAGCGGTTTATATTTCTTAGATAGCAATGATTCAAAAGATATTGCTTTATCGATAGAAAACTCAATACTCAACTATAATGATTATTTGTCAAAAAAATTAAATGATGGTAAAGGGATAATTAAAAAAAATTATACATGGTTAATCCAAGCAAAAAAAATTAATAATTTTTTAAAAGAACTATAATGATAAAAAAAATCAACATTGCATACTACTCAACTTCTTCTGATACTGTGGGACCTTTTAACCAATTAGTTAACATGGCGTTAAATTTAGATCAAAAACGCTTTAATATTATTTTCATACTATCTAATAATCTCGTTAGCAATCAAGCAATTCAAAGGCTTGAAATAAATGGGATAAAGGTATATTCTTTAGAATCAGATAATTTTTTCAATTTTTTTCAATTATTTAAATTAATAAAAGTATTAAAAATGAATGATATTGATATTTTACACACAAGGCTAAGGCGTTGTGATTTTTATGGAAATATTGCTAGCATCTTTTATAGATGTTCTGTTATAAATAATATTGTAGATAATCATAATGATCATTTTTATAATTTTCATAGAATATTTTCATCATTTCTATCCCATCTGTATAGTTTTTCTCTCAAATTTTCTACAATGATTATTGTAAATAATCAAAACAATCTATTGCACTATCGCAAGCTAGGACATAACACTCATTTAATTTCAAATGGAGTGGAAACTGATCTTTTTTTTCGGAATGAAGATAGTAGAAATATTTTAAGTAAAAAATATAATATAAATCCCACCGAATTTAATGTTGGATTTGTTGGAGGATTTAAAAAAGTAAAAGGAATAGATCTTGTATATGAAATAATAAAAGAATTTAAAAGTACTAATAATATTAATTTTTTTATATGTGGGGGGGGAGATTATAAAAAACAGGAGTTTTTAACAGAATTCTCAAATTATAATAATGTATATGTCTTAGGACACATACAAGATATTATTCCATATTATTCTTTATTCGATGCACAAATTTATACATCACACAGTGAAGGAATGTCTAGTGCTTTATTGGAGGGTCTATCATGTAAAGTTGCAGCAATTTGTTGTAATATTGATAGTTATGCTAATATAATTGATAAAGAAATGGGATTTATTGTAAATAGATCATCAAAAGAATACGCTGAGAAAATTTTTCTTTTAAAAAATAATTCTAGTCTTCATGAAAGTATTGTTACATCATCCAGATTAAAAATGAAAACCAAATACAATTTTAAAGATATTAGTAAAAAACTTGCAAAACTTTATTTATCTATATAGCATGGACACTGCAATTATTATAATAAATCATGATAACAAAGATTCAATTATTGAACTAATTGAATCTCTTTATACATTTAACAATATGGAAAATTACAATATTAAGAAATATTGATTCTTCTCAGTTAGTTTTGTAGATCTTGTGATAATGGCTTTTGTGCAACTACCATTATACCTGAGACAGCCCAAAATGGATTTATAGACTTCAATATAGCTTTTGTTATTCTTCCTAAAAAATTTAATCTATATTTAACTTTTCTATCTCTTAACCAAGGCCAATCTGTATACATTCCAAAACTATATTCATTTGAATCTAGTCTATAGTCATTTGGTAGACTTTCTACTACATCAAAACCACCATCTATCATAAACTGTCTT
>MDTG01370841.1_pt1 | contig 30700 bp, 40 predicted proteins | sample 811421 | NCBI WGS metagenome assembly MDTG01 (sample SAMN05326645, study PRJNA326480) | marine metagenome | isolation source: seawater | place: Pacific Ocean: South East | collected 2011
AAATTCGATAACAGCACACTGTAACCCTAAGCAAATACCAAGAAAAGGAATCTGCTTTTCACGTACATAATTGATAGCATTGATTTTCCCTTCAACACCTCGTACATCAAATCCACCGGGAACAATGATACCTTGTAACCCATCAAAATATCTCCAAATTTTTCGATGATCAGTAGATCCTTCTAAATCTTCAGCATTGATCCATTTAATTTCGCACGATACATTGTTGTCAACTGCGGCATGAGTTAAAGCTTCTTTGAGAGAGATATAAGCTTCAGAACAGTTTTCATACTTCCCAACAATTCCAATGGTGATTTTCGGTAATTCTTCGCCATTATTATAACGTTCTACCAAATCTTTATATTTGTGAATACGACAACCGGTTCGTTTCAACTGGAACATATCGACAAACAGGTCATCTATATGTCGTTTCCAAAATTCAATCGGCACTTCGTAAATTGATTTGACATCTGGAGCGTCGAATACAGAATTGCGATTAATCCCAGTCATTCGAGCAATTTTGTCCATAATCGATTCAGGAAGTTCTCGATCAACTCTACAAAGCATAATATCAGGTTGTAAACCTGAGGACTGAAGTGTTCTTACTGAATTTTGTAATGGTTTAGTTTTAAACTCTCCTACGGTGGCGTTCCAAATTACAGGTGACACCATTACCACTGCAACATCGTTTGGATTTGCTTGTTTGAATTGACGAACCGCTTCAAATAAAGCACCACTTTCAAAATCACCAACAGTTCCGCCAATTTCAACAATTGTAATGTCTGCATCTTTTCCGGCTTCATACAGACAATCTTGGATTTTATTGGTAACATGTGGAACAATTTGAACGGTATCGCCTAAAAAACGACCTTCAGCTTCTTCCTTTAATAAATTTTGATAAATCATACCTGAAGTAAAGATGTTTTTTTGCGACATCTCAATACCAGTGATACGTTCATAATGACCAAGATCAAGATCCGTTTCACTGCCATCATCACAAAGAAAAACTTCGCCATGCTGGCGTGGATTCATTGTACCTGCGTTAAGATTTAAATAAGGATCACATTTAATGAGTTGAACATTGATGCCCCTCATTTTTAAAAGCAGACCAATAGAAGCAGCACTAATACCCTTCCCTGTTCCGCTGTAAACTCCACCTACTACAACGATATACTTATGCGACATTTTACTCCTATCTTTTCAAGTATATAGTTTAAATTTAATTCGTTTTTGCTACTTGTTCTGCTAACAACTTTTTACCGTAATTGGTAAGTATGTTTTTGTTTTTTTCGACTGCTTCTTTGCCAACAAATGTTGGCTCTTTTTCGAGACCACAGTTTGGTGCATAAAAATAACCTGTTTCAGGCACTGTCATGTCTTGTAGCATTTCTAAGAAACCAATAGTTTCTTCTAAATCGACTAGTTTCATGCCAGATTCTTGACTTGATTTTAACTTCTCTATAGTAACTTTTAAGGTCTTTTGTAAAGTTGGAACAACTTGTTCCTCGTTTATTGGATGTTCTATACCAATAAAATCTAATTTGATATCACCGTTCTCTGCTTTGTTTTCATAAACTCTCAAGTTTTGATCCACGATATTTTCCTTCAATATACAATAACGCCATAAGCGTCTTCGAATAATTTAGCATCTTCTAAATCATTAACCATTGGCATACCACGGATGTTCAAACTAGTATTCAATAACATCGGACATCCAGTTAATTCATAAAATTGTAAGAGTAAATTATAATAACCGGGATTTTGTTCTTCTGTAATAGTTTGAATACGAGATGTACCATCTACATGTACTATAGAGGGGAATGTATCAGGATGCTTACACTTCACAGTGTACTGCATATAAGGGGAAGATTTCAATCCAAGTTCGTCAAGATTGAAGTATTCGTGTGCTAAATCTTGTAAAATAACTGGCCCAAAAGGTCTAAATTTTTGACGCTTTTTGATTAAGTTAACTTCATCTTTGATTTCTTCAGAACGAGGGTCAGCTAATAGAGAACGATTACCTAATGCTCTTGGGCCAAATTCTGCATGTCCATTAGCAATTCCGACAACATTACCTTTTACTAATTCCTTACAGGCTTCCTTTACAGGGTAGGGTCGATCAATATTGTGCCCCAAGTAAGGACCATCCCATTGTAATCTTTTACCAGTACCATATGCAGCACAACCTATAGAAGACCCAGCATCACCCGGATTTGGCATAATCCATGTATTGTCAAAATGTTCGTGCAAAAGTCTATTAGCCACACAATTGAGAGCAACCCCTCCCATGTAAACTAAATTGTCAGAAAGACTACTATATTTCACAAGAATAGCATCAAGACAGTATTCTGTAATTTGTTGAATACTGGCAGCTAAATCTTCTTTTTTCGCATGTGGTAACCAGTTCCCAATACCTTTGTGTACATTTTTTTGTAATGCAAAATTGGGACGTTTAATGAATTCTCTCAAAATTGCTAAATCATGATGCGGTTTTCCGAAGGCAGACATTCCCATTAAAATATATTCTTCTTCATTCGGTTGTAAACCACATCGTTGTGTAAATGCGGAATATAATAAACCTAATGAATGAGGATAATTGATTTCATCAATTAGTTTAATTTCGGTACCATTTCCCTTCCAGATTGTGATCGTATTTTCTTCACCTAGTGAATCGATACAAATGATACAAGCTTCTTGGAAAGGACTCGTAAAAAAACCGGCAGCAGCGTGGGATAAATGATGCTTTACCGGTTGAACTTTTTTATTGATACCAAATTGTTTTAGATAGCGGTTTGGCCATCGGCTGAGATCGAATAAATGTTGCCATTGAAAATGTTTAAATTGACGCCATTTTTTAAGCCATCTGTTTTCAAACCAAAAAATAGATTCTGGTTGTCCATATTCTAGTGCAGCATCAATTATTGCTTGATTAAGATGAGGGTCATTTTTAATTTTAGAATAACGTTCAGCATGTGCGGCAAAAAGAATTTTATCATTGTCGATTACAGCGATTGACGCATCATGCGTCAGTGCAGAAATACCCCACGAAACCATTTTATGATCCTTTAAACTACAGGTTCTTTGTCAGCTTGTCTTTTGTTAGCCCATTCTTGAGAAACTTTAGGATGTTTCCAAGGAATTCTATCGATATCAGATCGGTCTTTAAATTTTTTCCATTCAAAAATACCAGTAGTGTTTTTGGATTCAACTACACGATGATCTGGCTGGCCTCCTTCTCCAAAGAACCAACTTTGCATATCGATTACTTTATCGCACATGATATGCGAGTCTCGCACTAATCCATAATGCCAAATTTGAATTTCATCTACTTTGAAAGGACAACATGTATCTCCATTTGTACCTAAAGATTCAGCGTCACCGATAGCCCCATAATGTAAATGAGCCAATCGATTTACTGCATCACTACAAGGTTTTTTACTTTGAGGTAAATCAAATTTTAAGTAATGATACATATCACCAAATAAATTGATTCGGCGACACAAGAAGGAATCAAATCCTTTTTGATTATTTATGGCTTTCTTAATGCCAAGATAACTTTTCTCATGAATCACTTCATCCGCTTGTAACATGAAATGCCAATCAGTGTCTAAAAATTCTTTAGCTTTATTGGCAAGAATAGCAAGACGTTCATAGTTAGGGGCACAATTCCAAGGCATTCCATGTACTACTTGCAAGTTAGGAAATTCTTTTTGACATTCGTGCATTAAATCTAAAGTACCATCATCGCTAGATGCATCTAAAGCAACTACTTTATCGCACACTCCACAAAGACTGGCAATCGATTCTTTTAAACAGTAATCGTATTTAATTGCATTATGTGCGAATACGCTTCCACCTAAAGTTGGCATTATTTTAGCCCCAATTCTTGTTTAACCCGATTAAAATCATCTTCCATGTTTACATTTTTATTATACCAAGAAAAGAAGGCTCCAATCCCCAATGTAGGATGATAATTAGGCATTAAAATACTTGCCCAACCTTCAAAATCCTCTGGTGTCCATAAAGATTTATGGCTTTCAGGGTCGTTTAGATAACGTTCGGAACCTACTTCTTCCATCATCCAAGCATCAGCAGGCGTGAAAACAATAGCAATATCGGCGATATTTAACATCCGATCAACTAAAATTTGACCTTCGTCTTTGGTGACATGTTCAATACCATCTAAGCAAGTTGCCACATCCCAATGCTCTTCAAACAAAGGGTGATCTTTTAAAACATCTGCTTGAACAAAGTGTTCTTGTTCGTTATGGTCTAATTGTCTTGGGATTACATCAAGATATTTTCTTTTTTGAAATCCTAAAGTACCAGTAACATTAGCATAACAGCAACATAAATCAATTAAACTACCATAATTGCCGTTGATCATTGATCTCAGGAACCGGGTAATTAATTCATGACTACCCGGTTTTTTGTGATATACATATTTCATTGTATGTTATTATCCTTCGCATGAGGAACAAGTCAGAATACTGCGTGTCAGCTGTTGAGCTGCATTTACACTTATTTGATAATAGAGTGATTTCACACCAGATTTCCAAGCTTCAACCAACAAAGCATTCATATCTTTAGCTGGCACTTTCGGATTAATAATCAAATTCAAAGACTGAGACTGATCAACGTGTTTCTGTCTTTGTCCTGCTTGAATAATGATTTCTTTAGGAGAAATTTCCATAAAGGTCTTGAAAACATCTTTTTCGTGTTGTGACAGAAATTCTAAATGTTGAACACTTCCGCCATGTTTTAAGATACTATTCCAAGTCTCTAAGGAGTTCTTCCCTTTTTCTTCCAAAACTTGTTCCAATTGACTATTTTTGATCGAAAATTTACCTTTTTGTAAATCTTTGATATAGTAGTTAGAACGATGAGCCTCAATACCTTCAGAAATTTGTCCTAAAATAAATGCAGAAGATTTAGTAGGAGCAATAGCTGTCAAAGTTGTATTACGACGACCATAACCGATTAATAACTCTGGTTCGCCAAACATAGTTGCTAACTTAGCAGATGCGGCCCATGCTGCATCATTAATGTTTTTAGCAATTTGTACATTAAGTAATTTAGCTTCCATACTTTCGAATGGAATCATTCTACTTTGTAAATAACTATGCCAACCCAACCAACCAATACCTAAAGCACGATGACGTTCGGCAAACTTCACAGCTCTTTCCATAAATGGAACATTTTTTGCCTGAACAATAAAATCGCTCATTACAGCATCTAAGAAGAACGTTAATACCTCAACTGCATCTGTGTCTTTCCATTCATCATAATACAGAATGTTCATGCTACTTAGATCACAAACGAAAGATTCATCTTCACTATCGGGAAGCATAATTTCAGAACAAAGATTGGAATGAGTGATTTTCATTCCTTTATCTTTGTAAACATCTACAGTATTGTTATTGATATTATCGGTAAAGAAAATATAAGGCAGACCGGTATTAACTCTAGATTCAATAACTCTAGCCCATATTTTTCTTTTATCGGCTGAGCCATCGATCATGTTTTCCATCCACTCATCTGTAACCGTGATGCCAGTGAATAGATCTTGTAAAGGACTACCTTCACTACGAATCGACAAAAATTCCATGATATCAGCATGGTCTGAAGGAAGGTAAGCCGCAAAGTTCCCTCGACGTGTATTGCCCTGACTGACAATATTGATTAAATGGTCAAAAAGACGCATAAAATGCACAGAACCGAAGCTTTCACCATTATCACGGATTTTTGCTCCACGAGGTCTTAAATTGCCAAAATAACCAGAAGTGCCTCCTCCATTTTTTGACATCATACCAACTTCGGCATGAGTTCTAAGTATTGAATCCATACTATCACTGATATTGGAGCCAAAACAAGAAATTGATAAACCACGATTGGTTCCAAAATTTGTCCAAATGGGGGTACTTAAAGAAAACCAACCTTTCTTAAAGTATGATTTAAATTTGTTTGCAAATCCTTCAATACCTAAAATCTTTTCAGCGTGATTTGCAATTATTGTTACTCTTTCGTCAACCGTTTGTCCCGGCAGTAAGTAATCTCGATCTAAAAATTGTTGAGAGTAATCGGTTAACCATCTATATTCACTCATATTAAAAAATATCCTCTGCTTGAATTGCTTGCATTTTCTTTGAATAGGTTACAGGTTTTTTGTGGAACATATCAGTATTGACTTCAGAATGGATTTCTTCTTCGAACCAACGAAGCTCGCCAGCTTTTTCTTCGTCCACTTCAAAAACTTTGTTTCCACCAATGAGTTCAAGACTTTCATTGAATCTACCTTTGATAAATTCAACAACAACGTCTTTTTTCAAAAACTCTAACTCGCCAGCTTCGAACATCCAATCGATGATTTTACATTCAGCATTGAATGCTTTAATACAGGCTCGTTCTAGTTTGTGGTAAAACTCATCGTTAAACCATTCAGGAAATTCTTCCTGTATGTATTTGATCATGGCAATTCCGAACATACCATGAATCTGTTCTTCTTTTTGTGTGGCTTGCACCACATTATCGATGTCTTTAAAGATGTTCTTGTATTTATTGAATGATTTAATAACCACAAACTGGCTAAAGAGACTTACATATTCAATAAAAATAGAAAACAAAGTGAGAGTTAGAGTATAATTCTCGTTGGAATTATCTGATGCACCTTTAAGGTATTTTGTAAGGTAGTCTACACGACCTTGAATGACTTCGTTTTGTAACAACATATCGAAATCATTGTTTAATCCTAAGATCTCCAACAGGTGAGAGTAGGCGTCTGCATGTCGCACTTCACTCTCTCCGAAAGTGGTGCCCACCTGATCAAATTCCGCCTTAGGAAAACGATCTCCTAATTTTGTCCAAAACTTTTTAACTGAGATCTCAATTTGAGAAATGGCAAGTAAAGCATTCTTGATTGCATTTTTTTCGACTTCGTTTAATTTTGTAAAGTCATGACGGTCACTGGTGAATGTCCATTCAGTATGAATCCAGTAACTGTGTCTAATCGAGTCTTTATATTGCATAACCTCTGGATATTCAAAGGGCTTAAAAGCGACACGTTTGTCAAAGATTCCCATAATCATCGTCTCCTTCTATCTTGGGGGTGAGGGTATCTAATCTTATCAGAAAGAAAAACGGGCTATTAACCTTAAGGTTTTTTAGCCCGTTATTTATGAAGGGAAATATTAACCAGCTAATTTGGTAACATCATCTTCTTTTTCAAGTACAATTTCTTCGTAACCGTCAAGCATGCTCAGTAAGTATTCATTGTGAGTTGTAATGAATACTTGTCGCTCTTTAGAAAGTTCGCAAATCATGTTAAATACGCCACTAACTCCTGATTTATCGATACCTCCACCAGTAATTTCATCTAGAAAAACTAATGAAGGACAACTACCAGAATTAAGCATCATGACATATGCAAACGATTGCGATACGGCTAAATTGACTCTCTGCTTCTCTCCGTTTGATAGTGCAGGATAGTACGCTTTTCGTCCGTTACGAGTTATCGTTTCTACTAATTCATTATCAAAAGAAAGATCAATTTGACCTTCATACAAATGTTGCAACCAGTATGCAATTCTTGAATTCAAAGCTGGAATAATTCCATCAACGACAAATTTTCTAATACCTTTGTCGCCAAAAGCTTTGTTCCAAAATTCGTAATAAGGCAATTCTGCTTCAACATCTTTTAATTTGTTGATTTTCTCTTCGTTTTCTTTCAATTTTTCAGTTTTTTCCAAGACCGCAGCATCGTAAATTTCCTTATAAGGAGATTCACCTTCCAACTCTGTCATCTTGGCTTTTAACTGCTTTTTGAAAGCTGTTATCTCTGATTCCAAAACTTGTTGTACGGCATCCATATCCGGTTTTGATATATTGGATAATTGCTTAATTTCAGTCATGTTGGCAGAAACTTCTTTGATATTATTGGCAATTTTCGTTTCTGCTTGTTTAATTAGATTTTGTAAAGTAACAATATTAGATTGCATTTCCTTAAACTGAGTGAGTTCTTGTTCAATCTTTTTGTTAGCTTCTGCAATTTTATCTTGATTCGATTGAATTATGCTGTTTTCATGCAGTAATACACTTTCATAATTCGATTCACTAATTTCCCCATGACAAACAGAGCATTTTGTACCGGGAGTCAATTTATTTAAATTGTTAACCAACGCCTGACTTGAAGAGCTGTCAGATTCTGCTTGTTTAATTGCAATGTTTTGAGTTTGGATGCGTTCGTTAATTTGGTCTTTTCTGCTTTTGTACTCTTCGATCTTTTGTTTAGCGTCTTCTAAGGCAGAAGAGGTTTCTTGTTGCTTATCAGAAAGATCCTTATTAATCTCTTCTAACTCTGAAATGCGATCTTGTGCTTTAAGGTACTTTTCTGTTTCTCCTGAAGAGTCCAGTTCTTGTAACTGTTTTTGCTTTGATTCAATATTTTTCATCAAAGAAGCAGCTTCGACCTGTTTGCTCTTTTTCCACGTTTCTTCTTGAGATTGCACTTTATCGATCCGTTGTTCACACTGATTCAACTCAATTTGACAACGTTCGTAATCTGCGGTTAATGTTTTGATATCAAGTTTGATATCTTTTAATAGCTCTTTAGCAATATCACTGTATTCACGATATTGATCTAAACCTAAAAGATTTTCTACAATATTACGTTTAGAAGGAGTGTCAGCTTCCAAAAATGAATAAGTGTTCGAATCATCGAAAACTACAACATTGCAAAAAGCTTGATGATTCATCCCAATGATACCTTCAATTGTTTCTTGGGTGTCTTTCATTGTCCCACGAGTAATTTCGGTATCAGCATCCCAAATCTGATCTTTACTTCTCCATATTTGGAGTTTGTTTGGTTTCCTTTTACGAACAACACGGTAATCACCAAATTGTATTTCTACTTCAAGGTTTTTGCCTGTTTTTTCATTAATGGTATGATCGTGACTCATCTGTTTTGGCTTTTTAACAGTCTTTCCAAACAGACAGTAGGAAACGATATCTTGTACCGAACTTTTACCTGCTCCATTAGATGCAACACAACCCGGAGTACTGGTGTCTTTGTTGACTCCTTTGATAAAGACCACCGGACCATATTCTTCTAATTTGAATTCAACAGATTCGTCACCAAAACACAGAAAGTTTCTTGCACGTAAATAGCGAAATTTATGATTTTCGATTGAAGCCATTACAGCACCTTAATTATGGAATGAGAGTATTGATGTGACTAATTTCAGTAAGTAAATCTAAGGTTTCAGTATCATATTCAAAAGATTTGAAAGTAACCTGTTTTAAAAAATGTAGTAACATTTCCGACGATGAGGTATAGAAAGATTTTGCACTACAATCGTCCCACAGATGCTTAAAGGATGTGCCATAACTAATGTTATATTCATAGTTTCTATTGTCGCCCATAATCGTAATCACTTGTTTGGAAGCTTTAGGTACATCCCTTCCATAAACAATTACTTCATATTTGGGCATACCAGCCCCTGAGAGATCATGAATTACAAATTTTGCCGCAAAATTACGAGTCCATTCTAAGGATCTGATAAAATTATCTTGCGTTTCGTTTTTTTCTTGCATGAGGGCGTCACGCTTTGCGTTTAGTTCATGAATTTCTTTGTTTAATGCTGCCAACTCTGTACTCATGACTTATACCTTTCAATAATTTGTTCAGCTTCTGGTAATCGATCCCATTGATGCACAATAGAATAAACTTCTTTTTCCAGATTTTTATATAAACCGTCTTCAAAAACGACCTTTTTGACCAACCCTTCTTTAACTGCCTCTCCAGTTAAACAAAAAGTATCTGTGCGAGGGTCGGTATGAGAGTATTCTGGACCTCGTTCTAACCAATTATAAAGAAAATTTAAGGTAGCTTGATCTGTGCAAGGCCCAATTGATTTTAATGTGTTAGACCAAATGATGAAAAAGTGAAACTTCAAAGCAGAACCTTGCCCCATTACAATACCGCCGTTTAATACCGGACGGTCTTGAATTGAAGTTTTAAACTCTCTTACATCAATTTGTACCTGTGTCTGATCGTTGAGGTTCCATAAAGAATCTTTGTGTTCCATCCCTTCACAGGTCAGCATGATTGGCTTACCGTTCCAATCTTCAAAAGGATCTTTTTGAAAGATTACATCTTTTGAATCAGTAAACAAAAACAGTTCATATTTATCGGCTACATAATTTAACCAATCAGAATACGCTAAATGTCTGTCTCGCAGAATAAAATTAACTTGATCTTGTTTCCGGTAAATAACTCGGATGTTTTTTTGCTGTAACCTTTTTGCAGTTGCATAAGGAATATTATGTGTAAAAACAAAAAAGTCAGCATTAGGGATATTTGACAAAGATTCTATGTAAGACTTGAAACCATCTGAGGTACAAAAATCGGTGCCGCTGGCCCACGTAACAACAGCATGTTTATTCATCTTTAGCCTCAGTTCCTTTTTGTAAAATTTGCTTTCCAATTTTTAGCAATTTGTCGTGGTCGATACCTGCGGGTGTGCCAACTGATTTGATATATTCCTCAAGCATTTCGTCCGATTTGTAAAGAATTGCTTTCGCATTTTCGACTTCTGCTGCATCTTCTTTTTTCTTTTCTTTCGATTTAAAAGAAACGTCTGCTACGTTTTTCTCAACAAGTTTTTTACGTAGATCAACGAGTTCTTTGCTTCCCATATCTTCTACAATGATCTTGACAAAATTTTTCTCTAAATCCACTTTGTCTATATCACTGGATGGCACCATCAAATGTTTTGGTGAGAAATCGTTATCAATATATTTCTTTTGAAATGTGTCCATATCAAATATCATGATATGTTTATCTTGATATGCTTCACCGAAACTGAGTTCCAAAGGCGATCCAATATATTCTACTGAACCATCTGAAGTTAAAACTTGAGGGGCATGATAGTGTCCCAAGAATGTTTGCGTCCAATCAGCAAACACGTCAGGAGTGACGATCTCCATAACATCATCATGTTCAACAATAACATCCGCAGTAGTTGCATAAAGAGTGTTGAGTGTCGCTCCATGAACAGCTAAATGGCAAAGTAGTAATTGCAAATCAGCATCCGAGCGACCAGCTTTCAATTTTTCAAGTTCGCCTAATGGGTTTTCAACGTGCGGAATGAAGTCTACCTTGACTCCTTGAATTTCTACTGTTTGCGGTTTTTCAATAATATGAACGTTGGGAATAGCAGTTAGAGGTTTGACAGAGTTGACATCCCATCTTTCTTTATGGTACATGTCATGATTGCCAACGAGTAACCAAACATTGATTTCGGGATGTTCATGATTGAATGTCATGAATTTCTCGAAAGCTCGAAGATAATTGAGAATATCAATTTTAGAACGTTCGTGAAATAAATCGCCAAGAAAAAGAATGTCCTCACATTCATTAACTACAGCTTCTTTAAGAATCCAGTCGAGAACTTCGAGACAATCATTTAAACGATCAACATTTTTCTTATGACTGTGTAGATGTAAGTCACTGAATATGAGTGATTTGCCCATTACTACAACCTTATATTGCATAAATTTGGAGGGATAATTTAGAAACGAATTATGATTATAATTTCGTAATAATGATTATGCAATATAAGATTGGATTAATCTTTAAGATTAAGACATAAGACCGCCGCCCATTGGAGGTCCGCCCATTGGAGAAGGAGTTCCGGGCATTCCACCCATTTCCCCACCCATTGGGTCGCCGCCCATTGGAGGCATTCCTCCAGCCATTGGATCAGGTTGATCTTGAGCAGCTACCGGTTCTACCTTTGGTTGTTTAGGTAAAGGTTTTTTGTCGATCAAATGAGCAAGTACTTCCCATACATCAGCATCTTTGATAGGAACGGAAACTTGTTGAGTTTGTTGAGCTGGAGGGGCACCCATTCCCATTCCTCCCCCCATAGGATCGCCACCCATTGGGGGCATTCCACCGCCCATCGGAGCACCACCCATAGGATCAGCACCAAGTGGACCGCCGCCTCCCATTGGATCACCACCCATTGGAGGAGCACCGCCTCCCATATCCATTGGACCTGCTTCATTGATAAGGAAATTTTTAAAACTGTTCATGTCATTATATATGTTTGGAATGAATTGAATTATTTTAGTAAAAAGATGTTTGACAAATCCGATTAACTTTGTATGATTAAATCAATGATTTTTTTCAAAAAAGTCTTGCATTTTTTCTGTGAGAAAACTATATTTAATTAACGAGATTACAAAGATCGAAAAATAAGCGAGAAAACGAAGATGAGATTTTCACTATTTAGTTTATCATTGTCCTATTTATTTAGCCTCTCAAGTAGTGGCATCGGGGATATTGTGAACTAATTATAGTGAACCAGAGACGTAACCCCGATGTCTGACATGTGGACATCGGGGTTTTTTTATGGACATGGCACAGTACGCCAATGGCAGAGCGATGTGATTTAGGATCACATGGATGGGGGTTCGAATCCCTCCTGTGCTACTTTACAGTAATTAGATTATCTTTAAGGGGGCGGGTTGATTAATGAAAATCTTTTACTATTATTAGGAACTTGGCTTACAATTCTCGCAGTATCGTTTACAGTAAGATCATTGAGAGAAGAGAGCAAAAAATATAAAAAAGAATAAAAATGGGTACGTATGCAAGTGGTTAAAGCAAGCAGACTGTAAATCTGCCGCCTCAGGCTTCGGGGGTTCGAATCCCTCCGTGCCCACTCATTTTTCAATCTTTCAAGTAGGTATTTAATCTTAACTTGAAAGGAGAGAAAGATGAAAGTGTTAGTGTTAATCGAGACTGAACTTTATGATGACTGGGACTGGGATTGTTCTTGTTATTCGGTTCAAGCCGCATACCTTGTGGATGATGACGTTGATCGTGATGCATTGTGCAAACAATGGCACGAAGAATGTGGAATTCCGTATAAAGGTAAAAACCAATATGGTGAGTGGACTTCAACCAAATATGCAAAACATACCAAGTTATTTGCGACATGGCTCGCTGAACGGTTTGAAAAAGTTCCAGTTATCGACATTAACGTTTGAAAGTAAAAACCGGCATATGACGGTGGGTGGCAAGTAGGAGACTAGGTTGCTCCGAGGGCTTCAATACCTAGAGGGTGATTAGACCCTTACTTTCAATCTATATTAGGAAAATTTTTTATGACAGCAGTTCGCTATCACGTTGAAAAAAAGTGTCCAAATAACTTAGGTTGGACCAAAGTTACATTTATTGAAAGTAGTAACAAAGCTTTTTGTGATGGATACGTAACTGCTTTCGATTCAATGTATCCTAGTGATCCTTATCGAATTGTGAAAACAGATAAAGATGGTAATACAAAAGTTGTAAGAGAAACAAAAGGAAATGGCTCAGTCCATTTAAATTAAAACACTACGCCTCGTGGTGGAACTGGTAGACACGCCGACCTCAAAAGTCGGTGCCGAAAGGCGTGAGGGTTCGAATCCCTCCGAGGCGACTTAAAATGGTTATTTCTTATATGTTCCTTTATTTTTACCTGCATGTGTTGGTAATTGAGAATTACAGTTGGGACAAACTAAACGTAAATTTTGTAATCGATGATCATTGTTAACACCGTTAATATGATCTAAAATTAGTACAATAGGTTTGCCCATCCAAACAGGTGGTTCTTGACAAATTGAACATTTAGAAGGATTAAGAATTTTTTCTTTAATCAATCGTTTTTTGAGAGAAGAAGTAGTACGATAAGTTGAATTTTTAACAAGAATTTTAGACATAGGTTGTTTAATTGTCCAATTGTGGGTTTTACCTTTTAAATGTCCTTGTCCTGTAAAATGAGAAGTATCTAAAGAAAGACGTTTGAATTGATGATACATTGATTTATAGTTTCCTCCAGTTGGTTTAAGTGCAAGTTTTTTCAATACTTGTGCAATAGATTTACTAGATTTGACAGCATCAATGATATCTTGGTCTGAATATTTACGTATTTTTGGCATGACAAACTCCTGTATAAAGTGTTTGCCATATAAGAGTGTCTGCCATAAAAAAAATTTACGCCTCGTGGTGGAATTGGCAGACACAACGGATTTAAGCTCCGTTGCTCGTTAAGGGCGTGAGGGTTCGACTCCCTCCGAGGCGACTTGAATTGCGGAGAATAGAAATGAAAAGAGATGCTTTGTCGCAAATTATCGATATTGTAAATGCTGCTAAAGCGGTTTTAGAAGCACATGAGGCAAGTGAGGATGGTTTAAGAGACCATCTTATCGAAGGCTGTTTGAAACAAGCTATCAAAGACACTGAAGATAAATTTGGCGGACCTTGGGAAGAATGTGCTTAAACACATGCTGGCGTGGCCCAATTGGAAGAGGCATACGGTTTAAGCCCGTATAGTTGTGGGTTCGAATCCCACCGTCAGTACTTAAAAAGGACAAAACAAATGTTTGAAATTGGCGATAAAATTAAATTGGTAAAATGGCCTGAAGAGTTTGATATTGAAGGCTATTACCTCGACGAAGACACTCGTTCTTTTTATGAAACAATTTTAAAAGAAGGCACAATGTTAACTGTTGATGATATTTCTGAAGGAATACCATGTGCTTCAGTTAAAATTGGCGATAACACACATTCAATCTTAGTGAATCACAGTGGTTTCGTAAAGGTTGGGTAATGTTAGATAACAGAGAACAAATACCGTTCTTGTTGAATGAATTGAATTTGAATGGTGAGGGAGTAGAAGTTGGAGTAGGTGGCGGCACTTATTCTTACGAGTTATTGAAAAACAGTAACTTAAAAAGACTTTACTCTATTGATGTTTGGTCTGGAGAGGATGGTTGTATAACATATGCCACCATGAAAGACTATGTGCGAACTGTGCAAAAACTTTGGGAGTACAGAGAAAGAAGTACAATCTTAGTTTTAGATAGTTTAACAGCTTGTGATTTATTTGAGGATGCATCTTTAGATTTTATTTACATAGATGCAATGCACGGTTATGAGCATGTAAAACAAGATATTTTGGCTTGGTTGCCAAAAGTAAAAAAAGGAGGCATTATTTCTGGTCATGATTATTTTGAATATCATGCTGGAGTAGTGCAGGCAGTTGATGAAATTTTTCTTGGAGAAATTCAAGTTACTGAATGTGACTTTGACTATCCCGATAAAGGGGTTTGCAAAAGTTGGATTCATTTAAAGTAATTTAAGCCCATGTGGTGGAACTGGTAGACACGCCAGCCTAAGGAGCTGGTGCCCGCAAGGGCGTGGAGGTTCGAATCCTCTCATGGGCATTTATAAAGAATGATAAGGCAATGAAAAAATATTATATTACATGTCATTCATATCCGGTTTGTTACAGGGAGCCAGATCCTGATGATGAATGGGATAATGGTGATGATGGTTATGAGGGTCATAGTTTTGAGGTAGCTACAGAAAAACCTAATTATTATGACCAAACATTTGAAACGGATATGGATGATCCATACTTTGTTGCCGTAATTTATTCTACCGGTTGTACTTTTGGACGTACTGATGGTGTGGTGTCTTACATCGGACCATTTACTAAAGAAGAAGCAGAAATAAATGCTAAACGTTTAGAAGATTCGAATGGTAATGATTATTCCGGTATGACCAAGTATGGAGTTGATTGGATTGGATATTTTGAAAGATATCAAGAATGTCAAATAATTTGTGAAAACAAAAAGGAAAACAAATTTTGGAGTGAGTGAAGATTATGATTATTCGAGCTGCAAGACCTGAAGATTATCCTAATTTAAAGCATATTGCTGAAGTAAAATTCGGCAAAGATTTTGCTGGTAAGGATCAATTTTTTGAAAATGGTTTGCTTTGTCTTGTAGCAGAAATCGATGGAACAGTTGTGGCTTACGCTACAGCTTGTATTGTTGATTCAGAATCAAAATCTCATCTCGAAAAATACTTTGATGGCAAAACTGGTTTACTATCAAGTTTAGCTGTTTTCCCGGAGTTTGAAAGACGTAAAATCGGCACAATGTTGGCTAAAGAACGAGTAAAACGTTTAAAAGAAATGGGTTGTGATTCAATTATTGCAACCGCATGGCGTAGCGAAAAAGATGGAGTACATGTTGGCAAAATCTTAGATCGACTCGGATTTAAACCAATTGATGAACTTTTAAGATATTGGGAAGGAAACGATTGCGTTTTTTGTGGCGATTATTGCACTTGTGACGCAGTAGTTTATAAGTTGAAGTTTTAAAATTTGGAGCGATGGCAGAGTCTGGCTTATTGCACCGGTCTTGAAAACCGGAGTCCCCGAAAGGGGACCGGGGGTTCAAATCCCTCTCGCTCCGCTTAGAGTATTTAATGAAATGTGTCTTCCTACGACACGAGCCTCCCTAGCTCCACTTGAAGATGTTTTGTTGTAATTGGCAGCATGTTCGCTAGTTTTGATCCTGTTCGAATCAGGATGTATCTTTGGCTAAGACAAAACTTATGATACGGATTGGGTTCGAATCCTAAAGGCATCTTTAAACTGGAAGTGAGCCGGATAATGGTTGGCCGGGCCTGCTTGGAAAGCAGGGAGTCTTAATTGGCTCTGCGGGTTCGATTCCTGTCGCTTCCGCTTTGGAATGTGTCTTTCTATGACACGAAAGAGATTGAAATGACTAAAAAGCTAAAAGGTTATGGCAAAAATCGGAAAGTGTGTTACAAGCACCGATCCATTATTGGTGGTGCCAGATGTTCTTCCGATTTTTGCGAAAATTGTAAATGTAAAGTAGATGCTGCTGTAGCAAGTCCTCCTAGACTTTGCGGTAAATGTAGTGTATTACTCTCGCAGTGTGCCTTTTGTCGAGCTGAGATAGAATAAGAGGAATATATGAGACTTTTAATGAATGTAATGACGTCTTCTTTGCTAGGGTGTGCATTATCACTTTGTTTAAAGTTTTATTGGCCAGATAGTATAATTGTAGACACAATTGCTGTGATTGTGACGGCAATTACAATGGGTATAATGTATGAGTTAAAACCTAAAAATAAATCTGGAAGCGATCCGGTTGGTTGAGGAGCCTCTCCGCTAAAGAGGTACAGGGTAACACCTGCGGGAGTTCAAATCTCCCCGCTTCCGCTTGACAGTCCTACGGGGTGGTAAGACACCCGGCTAGTATGGGTCGCTCCCAGTAATCCCTAGCTGCGAAACCAACTCGTAAGAGAAGAGGAGTAGATCGGACTGTCTTTTTTATATAATGAAAGGATTGAAATGTTTGTTGTAAGATGTGTTGATGGAGATCATAAAGGAAAATATTATGCAGGTTTAGATGAAAGCGATTATTTTCCTGAACCGATATGGACAACAAAAATAGACGAAGCTGAACGTCTAGATGTTGAACATACAGCAAGTATAATTATGGCTATGATCGACACTCGATGCATAGTAGCAGCTGCTGAAAAAATAGATGCAACTGAAGAAAATTGTCAAACTCTTGCTGAAACGTTAGCTAATGATATGTTTCAATCACCGGGAGAGGCAATGTTTAGTGTAATCAAGAGAACAATACGTGAAAATGCAGATGCCCCTATTTACGATAGACCGTCTGAAATGGCTCGTACAAAAAAGGACGAAGGTTACATGTCTGTATGGGAATGGGTTGGAGTAGCAATGGCTGCTAACAACAAAAGAGAAGAAACTTAATGGAAAGGTAGCTGATGTGGTCTTAGCGTCGGTCTGAAGAACCGAAGATGGGGGTTCGATTCCCCCTCTTTCCACTTGAAGATGTGTCTTCCTACGACACCACTCGCAATATTTTGTGGAACATAGATGTGTCTTCCTACGACACCACTTTTTTTGAAGTTTGTATAATAACTACTTAATAAGCAACAAATTATAAGGAGTTATTATGCAAACTTTTTTTGAGTATTATGAACACAAGAGTATTGAAAAATATGCTCAACAATATGATGTTGACCCGCAACAATTAAAAATGGGAATCGATGATGAAAAAGAACACGACGATGGTAGTGACCTTGATGTCGTAAACTCTTTTGAAGATTTAGTTAAAATTGCTGTGGCTCACCTTAAAGAAGATCCACAATATTACACCAAACTAAAAAAAGCTATTGAACATTAGAAAGAAGTCCAATGTCTTTAATTGAAGAAATTAAACAGCGTATTGTACAAGCTATGAAAAACAAGAACGAAGTGGAAAGGGATATCCTCAAACTTGTTAAAGGTGAAGTGCAAACTTTGGAAACACGTCAAAACAAAACACTAAATGACGAACAGGTCTCTTCAATTGTACGCAAACTGATGGAAAGCAATGAGGAAACAATTGCAGGACATACTGATTCATTGGTGATTGAAAAACTAAAACAGGAAAATGAAATTCTTGATAGTTTATTGCCAACTGTAATGACGCAGGAAGAAATTTTACAGAAGTTGGACCCAATATCAGAAGATATTAAATCTGTGGATAAAGAAGGTCAAGCTATTGGTATGGCTATGAAGGCTTTGAAATCCGCCGAAATGCCTGTGCTTGGAAACGATGTAAAAGAAGTTGTGCTAAAAATGCGAATGTAATTTAGATGGGAGATACCATTAATGCGAAAAGATATGAAAAAAGTTATTATCAGTCGCCCTCGCAAGAGTGGTATATCCCATCCTGTTCGTAAGAAAATCAATATTAACGATCTTAATGAAGATGGCGATATTGATGATTGTTACCCCCGTAAAATTAGTGCAAAAAAAGATACAGTAGGACCTAAAGGCTGGGAGAAAAATCAAACAGATCTATTAGGTCCTATGCGTCGTTACTTGCAAAAACAGGTTGGTCGTAATTGGAATGAAATTTGGTCTGAAATCTGTGAAGATAACCAAGACTTCATGGGCGATCATTTAAAAGGACACATTCAAAGAGAAGTTGTAACCAATTGTTACTTTGATGAAAATGGTCGTATTATCAATAAAGAAAACCAAAAAGAGGTTGGCTATTATTCTTCCAGTCTCTTTTTTGTTCATCCTGAAACAGGATTACTTGAACAAGCAACGTATAAACCATACAAACGCCATTATCCTGAATTAAACATTTACAAGATTGATGATCAAGAATATCATAAACACGAAGATATTTGGTATCGAGTTGTAACAGACGGGTACGAAAAGTATTGGAAGACTCGTAAACTGCCTCACAGAAGATTAACTTGTTGGGTGGAGGGTGAAGATGTGTTTGGTCACGGCAACACTTTTGGAGTTCACCCTCATAACGATCTTTTTCGCAGTTATGGTATGCCTGTTGTTTGTATTTGGAAGCAACAGGCGAATTCAAGAGAATGTAAAATTCTGAATGAAATGGAGGCAGAAGGTGTTTTTGTTCGTAACCGTTCCAAATAATTCAGCTTCTACAATGATAATGAGAATTTTAGGAACTTCTCCTAATATCAGTTATCTATCTAAAGATATTTGGTTTGATCGACCTAATCCTCCTAACACAGGTAGTGTTGACTTTGAAGGAAAAGATGTTCGATTGGCTGATAGAAGTGACTATGTTTCCAATTACATGCCCAAATCAGAACCTAGAGTTTTCAGCGAAAATGCTGAAGCTTATTGTTCTGAAAATTATAATTGGGATATGATTAAAAAATTCTGGTTTAAATCTTGGGACATGAGTAAGCCAGTACAAATCGAAAAAACTCCTGACAATGTTTACAAAGCACAAGAAATTGCAAAGCAATTTCCCGATGCAAAATTTATTATTTCTACAAGAGAGGCAGAAGGTTTCTGTGCCTCGATGAAAAAGTATGGTTACCCCGTAAAACGAAGTTACCAACATTGGTTGGCTTGTCAGAAAAAACAAGAAGAAAATGCTGCTGTTTTAAGAGGTCGATGTTACGTTACTACTTACGAACAAATATGTGCTGATCCTCAAAAATTTATAGATGATTTGCTGAAATTTGTGCCTGAATTAAGCTCTTTAAAAATACCTGAGTTTATTGAAAGTTTAAGTGAACCTTGTTATGAACTGAAAGCGATGAGAAATGAAATATGACATACACTATCAACTGATTTCCAAAATTTATGAAGGTAAACACGCAGAGCGTAGTGGCGTCCCTTACATGAATCACATCAATGAAGGTCTAATGATCTGTGATTTGATGAATTTCTCATTGCCAACTAAACAAGCTTATTGTTTACATCCATTGTTTCAAAATGATAAAGATCTTGCCGAAACTTTTAAGACACAAATCATTTATAAAATTGGAGTTAGAGCACTAGCTTTGGTGATGGAATATCGCAACAAAGCAAATAGTTATCTTTCCAACAAAACAAAGGAAGTACAGGATATTTCCTTAAGTCCTATCAACGAAGTCAATCAAATGTTGATTGTAGATAAAATTCAAAATAGGAAAGATTTTGAAATTTATCATTTAGGAACTCATCCTCGATCTGAAGCTTTAGACACTTACTTTAAGAATTGGTTAGAACGACTGGAAATTGATGAAAATCATTACCAACAATGTAAGTCCATAATTTGTAATGATGATTTCAAAGAGAGCCATCGTGCTGTAGAACGGTGTCGAGGTATTGCTACTGATAGCCGACAAGAAGGTAGCATTGCTGTTCAAGAGCTGATAGAAAATCGATTAGAAATAGACGAAAATTTCGCCAAAATAGATCAATATTTACAATTTATAAATCCAAGCTCTGACACACCTGAATTTATACTGTCATTCTTGATGACTACTGGGATGTTCAAAGACAAACTGCCTTCTCGCAAAAAGCTTTGTATTGAATCTGGGGCGGTTTTCAAGCAAGCCTATAGCTTAGAACATGCTAATCAACTTCTATCTAAGTTAATTTAAAAAAAAGCGGCTCAATTGAGCCGCTTTTTTGTTTAAATTCCTGTCTCTCCATCATCAACAGTCCATATCACGAACAAAGCGTGAATTAGGCCCGGAAAGTAACCTAATAGCGTCAAAAGTACGTTAATCCAAAAATGGACTCCCAAACCTACTTGTAAAAAGACGCCTAAAGGCGGAATTAGAATTGACAAGATCGTTCTAATAATATCCATGATTTGTTTCCTCCTATTACTATGATATATCTACGGAGGAAAGAATGCATAAAAGAAAAGAAAAAATAAAATTATGGATATCTGCAATGATAGTCATAACTAGTCTTGCAGTTGGTTACTGGTATACAGAACAAATTGCGAATAATCATTATTCAGAAAATATAAAATTTCCAAACAACGCTACCAATATAATCGACCAAGGATCTGGGTGGTATAGCTTTCAGTTAGATATCGAACAAGAAAAAATTACTGTTGTTCATTATTTTGGTCATAATACTAAAATAGACACCGCTCAACCGGTTGACGATGAGTACATGAAAGGTAGTGGTAAGAAATCAAGTAAGTAAAATCGAAAGGCAACGATGTCAGGATTTAGTGGATATAAACAATTTCCTTCTTATTACATAGACGTAAAATTTATTCAAAATGAAATACAAAAATGTTTAGACGTAGGGGTTCACGACGATGAAACGAGTATCAAAGAATTGGTGCGATATCATACATGTGATGTAAAATCAATTAAAGTTGAAGAGCAAAGAAGTTGTAATTTTTATGTAATTAAAATAAAGACTGTCGATGAAGACAATAATGAATACCATTATAAATTTTTTGTGCGTTCTAGGCGAAATATGTTTCAATAAGCAAAAACAAGAAACTACAACAATTGAAAAGCCTAAGGAAGTCAATTTTATGGTAACTGTAGAAGAGATTAGAGAAAAAATTAAATACTCTGGATGGAGATTACTTGAAATGCCAGTGAGGAGTGGAGACTCTATATCAGGCTGGAAAATAGTAGTTGCCAAAGGTGAAAAATCGATAACAATCGAAGGGACAACATTATTGCTGGCTATGCAAAGAACAGGTCAATATTTAGGAGTTTGGCGACCATGAAGCATAAAGATTATTATGGACAAGGTTTAAATTACGCAGAAGAAAAACAACTGCGTAATTGTCTTTTAAGCTTAATGAGTTTAGGTGTTGGACTCACTGTTGATGCATTTGAATTGTTATACATCGAACAGTTAGAAGATCATAGCTATTGTGTAACAGTTGTCGATACTGATGGTGAAGACGATAATGAATTCTTTTTTGATAAAGCTGTTACAGCAATTGATTTTTTCATAAAAATGCGTAGAGAAATGTCTCTTGGATACGATTTCGAGGGACATCATCCTATTGAAACATTTTTAGACAATATTAAAACAACAGTAAATGAAGACGGAACCGTTACTGTTGAAGGTAAAGTTCCAGAAGAGGTTTTTGATAATTTGGTCAATCTTCAAATTTCTTAATATTTTTTTTGATTTTCATATCTAAATACGTGCGTAGGCAAATACGCAAATACGTAAGGAGACGATATGAAAATCCAGACCAATCTCACAATTCCTTTATCTTGGAAGGAACGCTTAGATGAAATGGCTCAAGCTGAGCCAAAACCTTGCACCCATGCAGATTTGATTCGACGTGCTATTCGCAATTATTATCAGTTTGATATGTTGTCAGAAAGTGTTGAAGAACAATGTACTGCAAGCTTTGAATATTTCGCAAACAATTTTTTAAAGATACTGAGTCCGACAGAAGGACTTTTGCCTTTAAAGTTGTATGATTTCCAAATACGTTGGACAGATTTTATTGAGGAAAATCGTTACACCATTGCTACCAAATTCCGACAAGGAGGGTTTAGTACCGTAACGACTTTATGGTTGTTTTGGAAAGCATTATTTACCGAAAATATAAAAATAGGCATCATCAGCAAGAGTGATCGAGAAAGTACGACTTTGATCAATTTGATCAAACAAGCGTTAGACTGGATGCCTGATTATTTTCGTCATAAAGTGGAGAAAATAAATTCTCACCGTATTGCTTTTGATAATGGTTCTTCAATATTTTCTACAACTTATCAGGCTACCTGTGGAACTATTTTAGATTATATTTTTGTAGATGAATCTGCATTCATTCCTCACATGACGAATGCATGGCGTGCAATGTTCCCTTGTATTGCTTCCAATGATGGAAAGTGCATTACTATTTCTACTCCAAATGGTGTTGGTAATTGGTTTGAAGAAACCTATCATAAAGCTCAAAAAGGCGAAAACTACTTTCAAATATTTAAAGCAGATTATACAGAACATCCAGATTTTGCTAATGAAGAATGGGCAAATAATATGCGTAAAGCACTTGGTGAAAAAGGCTGGCAGCAGGAAGTTTTACAACAATTCGTTCCGTAAACGACTTTGACAATTTGATACTTTTAAGTATAATGATTAAAAAATACTTATAGAAAGGGACAAAATGTCTGACAATTTGCTTAAAGTCATGAAACGCATTCAAGAACTTACTGTCAAAGCTGCCGAAATAGGCGAAACAGCACAGGATATGCTTACAAGTGCGACAGAAGAGTTAGGTGAGGTTGCTGCTTGCATTTCGCACGAAAAAGGTCGTAAAGAGAAAGATTTGTCAGAAGATAGTGTAACGGAGTCTATCGATCTGGCAATCTGTGCTTTGAGCATCATGTTCATGAAGGGTGGCACAATTGGAAGATATTGCAAAAATTGGATTGGACAAATTGGAAAAGTGGAATTCTAATTTAGACAAACGAAAAGTAGAAAACAAAAAAACTAAAAATGGTAAACTAGTGAAGAGAAAAGCTAAAAAATCTAAACCCTTTAAAAAATGTGTTTGTAATTAACCACAATTATATTAGCAAAGAATAAATTAAAGTGAATATTTTTCCAGAAGATGCTGATATTTCTCCCAGTAAGCAGGTGAAGTTTGGAATTGATCCAACTTCACCTCGTCTTCATTTGGGGCATTTTATTCCCTTACGTCTAATCAAGAAATTGAGAGATGAAGGACATAATATAACAATTATTTTAGGCACATTAACGGCTCAATTAGGAGACCCTTCTGGGCGAGATTCTACTCGTCCTATTTTGTCTAAAAAGAAAGTATTGGTAAACGCTCATAAAATTAAGGCACAAATTCAAACAATTCTAGGAAGTAGCGTTCGATACTGTTTTAACCATACATTGCATCGAGATACTGATCTAATGGATTTTCTTGTTAATGTGGTGTCAAAATTCACATTAACTCATATGACCAGCAGAAATGCATTTGCGAATCGTATTGCCGAAAATCAACCAATAGCGATGCATGAGTTATTGGTACCAATGCTTCAAGGTATGGATTCTGTTTACTTACGATCTGAAATTGAAATAGGTGGACAAGATCAACTATTCAACTTCCAAATTGCTCGTGAATTACAGGAACATCATGGGCAAACACCCCAAGCATGTATCATGATGCCTGTTATCAATGGCACAGACGGTCGAAAAATGAGCAAATCGTTCGATAACTGCATTTTTCTGGATGATTCCCCAAATGACATCTTTGGTAAAGTAATGAGCATTTCTGATGATGTGATGAGAGAATGGTACCCTTTACTCACAGACTTGGATTTCCAAGAAAGAATTTCTTGGCACCCAATGGACGCTAAGAAAGAATTAGCTTTTGACATCGTAAAGCAAATTAAAGGTGTGGAATCAGCTAAGGTTGCTAAAATCTTTTTTGAAAGCACTGTTCAGTATAAAAATCGACCAAAAGAAATTCCAATTATTCACGCTAATCATTTGATTCAAGCAATCCAAAGATTGCGAGATTGTAGCAAAGCTGAGGCAAGGCGTCTAATTAAAGGCGGTGGAGTAAAACTGGATGATCGAATTATCTACAAAACAGATGATATTGATTTAAAAGATGGTCAAATTTTACAAGTTGGCAAAAGAAGTTTCGGTCAAATTGCAACTAAGAACGAGATGATTGAAGGAATGAAAAAATTGTGCCAAAGTTTAGAAGATGGCACAGTGTTGCAAACACATCGTGTTACAAAATTGGTAAAACAAGAAGATGGTTCGTTTAAAAGAATTGTCTCTGATCCTGAAAATGGTTTATCAACCAAAATTATTGAAGGGGAATAAAATGAAATGGAACAAATCTGCCAACGCTCGTTTAATTAAGTATCTCAATTCGCATAATCTTTCGAGAGGTATTGGTAACGAAAAATCAGCTTGTTCAATTGCAGCAATGAATCTTGCTTTAACTGGAGAGCTAACGGACAATATACCAGAATGTATGTCAGCAGTAATTGGAAAATGGATCATCCGAGTACAGGATGCAATGCCTGATAAATTACGTAATTCAGAAAACTGGAAATCATTGCTTCCCTTAGCAGCTGGAACCGGTAGAAGAAGAGAGGTTAAGCGATTAAATTTAATTAAAAAATGGATGTGGGAAACAGTACTTCCACAATTAACTCCTACTGTGAAAAATTATGATTTTTTTTCAAAATGGGAGAATATGCTTAACGAAAGATCTCCTGAATCTATCAACATTGTTATGCGGGCTAGTCTTAGAAAAGGTTGCGACGAACTTGCTCCTGAATCTGTTCGTCATGATGCACATAACATTCATAATGTAAGCAGATATTGTTTAGAATGTTATGATACATCAAAATCAATAGTGCAGCGAGCTGCTTCTTCTGGCCTACTTGTTTATGAGGTATCCGAGTCCATTCGAAAGAATCGAAAGAATTATTGGAACAAAATTGACTGTTGTGAACAACTTAATAAATTAATTAACATTTAACTATTCTCAAAGGTAAATTAAATGAATAGTGTATTGAATGATTTAACTTTCCCTACCAATCGAAGAAAGTTGTTACGCTTCTGTTTTGCCAACTTGCCCAGATCGAATAAGGCACAAAAGTTTATTGAGTTCATTACAAACAGCAATCTTGGACTTAGTGAGCGTATGCGTAAATGTGATGTTTTACGTTGGTTCAATATGGCATATAATCAAGAAATTTTAGACTATCTTGAAACTCTTGATAAATCCAAAAAGTATAAACCCAAACAACTGCGTTTGATTGTAGTCAACGAAGATACAAGCAACTATCTGAAGTTGTTTGAACCAAATCGAGAATACGATTACGGAGCTTTAAAAGGTAAACTCTTTCAATCATTTATTGAAAGTATTTAAATGAAACACCTTGTTGTTTACGCCACTTATCTAATCTTTTTGATTTTTTCGCCCTCGCTTCATACTGCTTAACAGCATCTGATTTAATAGGTGATACAGAAGGTGATACATATTCTGTATCACCTTCTGCTATTGGATGTTTTACTGTAGTAGTCTTGTTGTTGTATTGAAAAGTAATATTTGATTTAGTAATTGTACTATTTTGTGAAGCAACAATTACACTAGATGTGAAAAACTCCATTAGTGGAGCTACGTTCTTCGATTTGTAATTTGCTTTCGAAAATGCCATTAGATATTTTCCACATCATCCAATTTTTCAAGAATAGCTCCCACTAAAGGATGTCTTACAATTGAGTTGTTTTGGAACTCAATAACACCAATTCCGGGAACACCTTTTAATTTATTGACGACTTCAGCTAATGCAGAAGCACTACCAATATCGCTCTGTCTGGGGTCACCTGTGATGATCAATTTAGAATCTTCTCCAAAACGTGACATAAACAGTTTTAATTGTGCTTTAGTTGCGTTCTGAGCCTCATCAAAGATACATACAGATTTATCGAAAGTGTTGTGTGTAACAATACAATGATCTGTTAAATATAAGCTATCTTTGGCATCTACTCGGATGCATTGACAAGGTTTTCTACCAACCTTTCTGATATCTTTAATTACCTTAATCGGTTTTAAAGGAACAAATTTATCTGCTTTTCTTTCTAGACAAAATGGATTTTCGATCATTCTAATGTTAAGAACGTACATATCATGATTATGCTTAATTATTCTTCCATTTAATTCATGAAATTCTTCATTATTTAGTTTTCTTTTGTTGATTCGAGCAGTGCCTCCGAGTGATTGCACTAAAAATGCTACATCTTTAGCTAATCGTTCAGAAGTACTGTAATATTGAACTCTAGGTTTTCTTTTACCTTTTTGTTCAAAGCAACAACCATCGGTATCTAATAAACCTCGGAGTAGTTCTAATCTTTGCCCAATACTAGAGTACTTGTAAATATCTGGAATGAATTTATTATGTGATAAAGATCCTAAAAGATCTAAATTTCTTAAATTTTCTTTTACAAAATTTATTTTCTGATTAGATACAACTCTGTATTGTGGGCTGCGAAATTCGCTGTTATCTTGAGCTAATTTTAAATGTAAACCTTCTGGTAATTTAGATTGCACATTTTCTACGATTTGATCATCTACACTTGTTAATGTTATAGATGCATTTTTATGCATACACCCATCACCCAAAAGTGCCCCTAAAACATATGGTTCTATAGGTAAATCTGCTTGTGGAAATTGTACAGATTGAGTGACTGGTATTTGATGATTATATGCATGTCCATATTTTATATTTTTAGCAATTTCAGCAGTAGTTTTTGTACTATAACCTTTTTTGTATCGTCTTTCATAAAGAGTGGAAGTGTCCCATAAATGGTCTGCTGAGCATTCTACAGAAGTACCATCTGTAAATACCATTTCGTAAACATCTAATTCTCCTTGAGGATAAATATTTTTAACTTGAATAGGAACCCCATCTGAACCGATAACGTAGTCCCCTTGAGAAACATCTCCCATTGTACAATACCCTGTAGGTGTTAGGATTTTTGTGTCTAATGGCTGAGATCGCCCTCTCATATAGGCAATAGGAGCAACTTCGACTCGATTCATGATCTGTTCTTTACGAGCAGAATCAAACCCTGATAATTTATCGATGCAATCATAAACTGGCATCATATAAGGGTTCACTTTTTCGTTAAAATCACCGGGCAAAAATCCCAATTTTTCACCAGATTCTACGATTGGTCGAGTAAGAACAATTTTTTCTTTTTCTTTAGCTAAAAGTTCTTTAATTGCAAAAGCGGTTGCCAAAAATGTTTTACCAGTACCAGCTGGGCCAATCAAAAATAATACATCATGTTTTTGGAAAGCTGCCCATGCTAATTTTTGAGCTGAATTAAGAAGTTCAATTTTGAACTCTCTGCGTTGTCCATTTCGATTGCTATTCTGGCCTTGTTTTTGGCGATTTCTTTTAGACATATAATTTCATCCTTCTCATAGAATTACAGAAGTTATCTTTTGTAATATATATGATTCTTACCAAGATGATCTTTAGCGAATAAAAAAAGATCTTGACTATTTCTAATCAAGATCTTTTTCTCAAATAAACGAATTCACATGCATAATTTCAGCAAGATAAAATTTACCAGCAAATTACCACCCATTTGCCATAAATATTTATTACGTCCTTCCAGATGCCAATTTAACACAAACATTCTTGGGACCAAGGTGTTACAAATAATTGATTGGCACTTACGTGTAACTAAGTTTGTATTAACTTCCCTCCACCAATCCGAAATTCTGTATGAATAGTTTCTTTGATCAAAAATAAACAGCAATAATTTCATCTTTGGCTTATTACTACCGCAAAATATTTTTAAGGTATATTTAACCTGAAGATTTCGGCTCTTCTGACCTCCGAAGGTTCGTTATCGGTAGTTCCGTTTCGTTTAGAAGGTTTCGTCTACTGCAATATAAGCTATTGCCCACTACAGTTGTTGTTGGCGGTCACTGCTTACCTAGACTTTAAAGGAAGTATCCACCTTGAAGGATTACTGCTCTCTTCGCTTTCCGTTTACTACTACTGGTTTCGTCAACCGTAACTTAAGGAGTTACCCCTAGAACATTCAGGATGTTCTGACCCATGCCGTAAAGTGGCATTAGCTCAGTGTAATTAGTAATGCTCTAACTTCCGAACACCTCATATGAGGGTTGTTTATTTCTGTAATAATATTATAGTAAAAAGACTGAGTGCGACAAGCCTAAATATTATACTATGTTAAACTTTAAGTCGTTTTTAGAACAAAAAATGTCCGAAGAGGATAAAAATATAAAAGACACCTTAGATAATATTCCTAAGAGTCATAGAGAACTTATATCTGGATATAAGTTTAATTTACAAAATGGGAATACTTTGGATGGTGACGATAAGCATGTTGGATTTTTAGACGACAAACAAAAAACAATTGCTGTAGCCGCTCCTTGGAATTATGGTAGAGAATTTACTTTTTTACACGAAATAGCTCACCGAATCTGGGACAAACTGCTAAGCAAATCGGATCGAGATCGATGGAAACAAATATGTCCTGAAGACTCTGAAGAAAAGTTTTGTATGGCTTATGCTAATTTTTACGCAAAAAATCCAATTGCAAAATATGAAAAACCAAAATGGAAGAAATTTATTCAAGGGATTTAAATGAGTTTTAAAGAGTGGATATACAACGAATTATCTGGCAGCAACGCCTATCAAAGAATGGTAAAACAGCATCCCGGATATGCTTCTATGCCAGCACACGTAAGAGGAGAATTTGTTAATTCTGCTTTCGGGCATTCTGTAAACTCATCTTCTGCTAAAAAACAAGGTTCTCAGCAACAAATTCAACCATCGCAATTTTTGAATAATTCTCCTTATAAAGATCGTCAATGGAATAAAAAAGCAGAGATTTTGCAAGGTGCTCACGGTAATGGCGTTACCCCTTTAGACTTTACAGATCAAACAATTCATATTTTTGTACAAAGATGTTTTGGATATCGACCCTTACCAACAATTCGGAGTGATGCTTCTAGAACGCAACAACAGCAAAAAATGTTAGATCCATCCAGTGCTGGTAAAAACGAACCTATTGTTTTATTGCAAAGTAATGGCGGTAAATATGATCTAAAAGAAGGTTGGCATCGTACTATGTCAATGCTCGTATGGGCGGGAAACAATGAATACGGAGCACCTAATGAACAGGTTAAAATATTAAAAAATTATGCCCAAAAACTAATTGAATTAGATCAATTATTTATTCAGAAATATGGCATAGATGGGCTAGAGGAAAGTAAACCTAAAATGGAATGGCTGTATGAAACAGCTTCCATAGCAGAAAAGTTAAAAAGCGAGTTAAACTTTTCAGTATGGAAGCCAGTTCCAATAAGGGGGTTTGTTGGAAAATTGTCGATGCCACAAAATCCTCAAAACAATGTTGATTCTAGTTCATCCAGTCAGTTTAATTATGATGCAACCACAGCACCAATGCCTTAATTCTGAATCTGTTGCATCAGTTTGGGGATGATTGACATTGCTTCTTCGCTAATAGGCTCTATTTCATTTGGCTTGTAAGAAATAGCGTTATAATGGTGTACTAAAGGATTTTTGATAGCTTGTGGTTTATATCCTTTATGTTGAGCTTTGAGTGTCATAATAAAGGATTGCCCCACAAGAGGAAGTTCTTCAGGCCAAGGTCCAATGTCTTCCCAACATTTTTTAGAAATCAAAACACACCAATCTCGAACATAATCAACTTTTTGATTTTGCAAAAAGTACTGATGCATTTCTGTTCCTACTAAACCTGATTGTTTTGCTTCGGCAATATTAACCAGCAAATCAATCCAACCTTGATTCAGTACCACTGTATCACAATGCATAAAAATGTAATAATGTGAATTGGGATCAGCGGCAGCTACACCTTGATTCGCTGCTGCCGACCAATATTTATTCTCTTTATTACGTACAACTTTAACGCCTTCCGTCTCTAAAACATCAAGGTATTCTTGAGTTTCAGGACCTGAAGCATTATCTACAACAATCATTTCA
>MDTG01216822.1_pt1 | contig 30690 bp, 27 predicted proteins | sample 811421 | NCBI WGS metagenome assembly MDTG01 (sample SAMN05326645, study PRJNA326480) | marine metagenome | isolation source: seawater | place: Pacific Ocean: South East | collected 2011
ATGGAGGTTGGGACCAAAAAGATTCTTTTAAACAAAGACCTGACTTTTTTAAAACTAATAATCCACCAAACCGGGAGCCTGATTTTATAGATAATATCCCAACCCTACCACAGTCAGCATTGCTCTACAGATTATGTGGCGATATGAACCCACTTCATGCGGATCCTACGGTTGCAAAAAAAGCTGGGTTTAGTCGACCTATCCTCCATGGCAGATGTACTATGGGTATCGCTATTCGTTCCTTGATAGCAAAGTGTTGTGACTATGATGCAACTAAATTAACGCAGATTAGTGTTAGATTTTCCTCACCTTTTCTTCCCGGTGCAAGCCTGTCGACAAAAATTTGGCGCGAACATAATAATCTATATTTTGAATCATTTGACTCTGAAAGCGGCACCAAAGTATTGTCAAATGGTTGCGCGATTTTAGCCGACTCTGGGACGGGCAATTAATGCAACCTATACTTAAAGGCATGCGAATAATTGAAGCTTCAGCCTTTATTGCTGCTCCCATGTGCGGCACTACGCTGGCTCAACTTGGTGCTGAAGTTATCCGATTTGATCCGATTTTAGGAGGCCTTGATTACTCACGCTGGCCCGTTACAAAACATGGGGATAGTATTTATTGGGCCGAAATGAACAAAGGAAAGAAATCAATTGCAGTAAATACAAAATCTGACGAAGGTAAAGAACTTATAATAGAGTTAATCACTCAAAAGGGTCAACAAAATGGTATTTTTTCGACCAACTTACCTGCAACTGGATGGCTAAGCTTCGAATCTTTAACTAAAAAACGTGCTGATTTGATACAACATGAGATCATCGGCAATAGAAATGGTAGAACGGCCCTTGATTATACAGTGAACGCCAAAGTTGGGTTTCCTTTAATCACAGGAGCTAAAGATAGTAGCGAACCGGTTAACCATGTTTTACCAGCTTGGGATATTGCTACCGCGTATCATGCTGCAATCAATATTTTGGCAGCCGAAAGGCATCGTTTAAAAACTGGCATAGGTCAACAAATTAAACTAGCTTTGTCAGATGTAGCTTTATCAACAATAAGTAATCTAGGATTTATAGGTGATGTTATAATTAATGACGCCAAGAGAGAAAGAATCGGGAATTTTCTTTACGGAGCATTTGGAAAAAACTTCGTCACTAAAGATGACGTGCACATAATGATCGTGGCGATAACACCAAAACAATGGAGGCAACTGTTGGAGTCAATAGACGTTGTCGAATCAATTAAAGAGCTTGAAACTAATATGAAACTAGATTTTTCAGACGAAGGCGACAGATTTTCAGCGCGTAATGAGATCTTTCAAATTATTCAGTCGGCTGTAGAAAAAAAATCAATCAAACAATTAGAAAAAATCCTTAATCATCACAATGTTTGTTGGGAGAGATATCAAACCGTAGAAGAATTAGTAAAAGACGATAGAGACATATGTGAAGAAAATCAGTTTTTCCAAAAACGGACACATCCAAAAATTGGCAAGTACCCAGTATGCAGTGGTGCTTCAGATTTCAAAGGTATAGAGAAACTTCCCGCTTGTATTGGGCCTACTCTTGGCCAGCATACAGATGAAGTACTCGCTGATATACTTGGTTTAAGCGAAGAAAAAATTGGAATTCTTCATGATCAAGGAATAGTAGCGTGACGGAAAAAAAATATAATGAACGCCAGCAAAAATTTTCTGGAACAAAACCAGTTCAGAGCCATCTCAAATTTGATTCTAGTAAGTTAGCCAAATGGCTTTCCAAAACCCTAAATAGAAATGTGAATATCGAAGAGATAGAGGAATTCAAGGGTGGTCAATCTAATCCAACTTATAAAGTCAGAACAAGTGAAGATACATTTGTATTGCGAAGAAAACCGCCCGGGAAGTTACTACCATCAGCTCACGCAGTTGATCGCGAATATAGAGTCATAGATGCTTTATATCGCAGCGATTTCCCAGTACCCCGTTCGGTTGCCTATTGCGATGATAACACAGTCCTTGGGACAGAATTCTACTTAATGGATTTTGTCGACGGAAAGATTTTTTGGAATATCGCCTTACCAGAGCTCACACCTAATGTTAGGACAAAAATATTTGATTCCAAAATATCTACACTCGCAAAGCTACAAAACATTAACTTCAAAAAAGCAGGTCTTGAAACATTCGGAAAAACATCCGATTACATGGCTAGACAAATACATAGATGGTCAAAAATTTATAAAGCCTCAGAGACATCAAAAATAATATCAATGGATAAGTTAATTGAATGGCTCCCAAAAAACATACCTAATAATGAAGAAACCTGTATCATCCACGGCGATTACAGACTCGATAATATGATTTTTGATGCAGAAACATCAGAAGTCAAAGCCGTACTGGATTGGGAACTATCAACGCTGGGCGATCCCTTAGGAGACTTTGTCTATCATCTTGCGCCCTGGTTCTCTCCTGATGTTGGGGAGAGAGTTCCCTCTCTGCGAAATATCGACTTCAAACAGCATGGCATCCCAACCGAAGAAAAGTATATTTCAAGATATTGTGAGCTAACGAATCGTTATAAAATAGATCAAATTACCTTTTATAAAGCGTATACCCTTTGGAGAATCGCCGCTATTTATCAAGGAATACTGAAGCGAGTGAAGGATGGAACGGCAGCTAGCTCTGACGCTAACACTAATATTGAAATTATAATTGAATTTGCAAATTCCGCTTTGGAGTTTATAAAAAATTAAAAAAAGGAGTACGCATGGAAACCTCAATTGCAAATAGTTTGAACTTTGAACCTGCGCAACTACCACAGTCAGCACAAACTTTGAGGCCCAAGATTAGGGAGTTTTTGGATGAAGCCCTAGCTGACAAATCTCCTATCTCACGAAGCCACAGCTGGGAATCCTATGATGAAGACTTTAGTTCTAAATTGGGAGAAAAGGGTTGGATAGGCATGACCCTCCCAAAAAAATACGGCGGTCACGGAAAGTCATTTTTCGAAAGGTATGTAGTGGTCGAGGAGTGCTTAGTAGCTGGAGCACCAACCGCTTTCCATTGGGTCGCTGATAGACAAAGTGGCCAACTAATAATTAAATATGGTACGGAAGAACAGAAACAAAAAATAATTCCTGACTTGGTTGCTGGCAAACTATGTTTTGCAATTGGAATGAGCGAACCAAATTCAGGCTCAGATCTAGCCTCCCTGAAATGCAAAGCCGAAAAAACTCAGAATGGATGGTTAGTGAATGGCACAAAAATTTGGACAAGTAATGCTCACAGAGCTCACTACATGATAGCACTATTAAGAACAGACCCAGACCCTACAAAAAAACATGCAGGACTATCACAATTTATCATCGATCTGAAAAATACCAAAGGTATCAAAGCCCGTCCTATCCAAAACCTAGCTGGCGGAAAAAATTTTAATGAAGTTTCATTTACTGATGTAGAACTACCGCCAGATGCCTTGATTGGCCAAGAAGGCGAAGGTTGGAAGCAATGTACAGAAGAGCTGGCCTTGGAACGCAGTGGTCCAGAACGCTATCTTTCTTGTTTTTATTTGTTTAGAAAACTTATTGAGTCTATTGACTCCACGGCTGATACCTATAAAAAAGCAAAAATCGGTTCCCAGATAGCTTGGGCGATTACTTTGAGAAACATGTCTCTCAGCATCGCCAACCAACTTGAAGAAGGTAAAGCTCCTACGTTAGCAGCATCAATCGTCAAAGATCTAGGGTGCCAATTCGAGCAAAATTTACCTGGGTTAGCGCAAGATCTCTGTGATTTACAACCAACCGTTGAGGGCATAGGATCTGACTATCAACAAATTTTAGGTAATTTAATTCAAATTGCCCCTTCTTTTTCCTTAAGGGGTGGAACCCCAGAAATCATGAAAGGCATTATTGCAAAAGGTTTGGGCATAAAATGAGTGATTTGCAAAACATGATATATGATGGCGCTCATCGGCTATTTGATGACTTTTCATCATGGGAAAATCTAAAACAGTACGAAAAGCAACCCTGGCCAGATGAACTTTGGGACGAATTTAATGAGCTAGGTTTCACAAGTATTTTTAACTCAGAAGATCAAAACGGAATAAATGCTAAATGGACAGATGCTCAAATTATCTTAAAAGCGAGCGGTTACCACGGAGTTCCTTTGCCCATTGGTGAAAGCCTTGCCTCTAATTGGTTTGCAAGCAGAAATGAAATGATTTTGCCCGATGGTCATTGGGCAATTACTGGCGGAGATATAAAAATTGATGAGAGACTAAATAGAGTCGAATTTAAAAATTTAGATGTAGCTTGGGGTCGATACGCCAAGCAACTTCTACACGTCGATCAAAGACGGATAACACTGATAGAGCTTGATGATAATTTATCAGTTGAAGAGTCGGTTAACCTCGCAAACGAGCCAAGAGATAAAATTACTGGAAAAGGTAAAGTGATAGAGTCAGTAGAAACGAAACTCACGGAAAGACCTCTTCATTGGGTAGGATCGCTTATCCGGAGCTGTCAAATAGCTGGCGGCGCCGGACAAACACTAGATTTATCTTTAAAATACTCAAAAGATCGTGAACAATTTGGGCGACCAATTTCTAAGTTTCAAACAATTCAAAACTATCTAGCAGATCTAGCCGGCCTATCAGCTTCTCTGGACGCAATTTCTATTGCTGCTGCAAATGATTTAGACCTGTACGGGCTATCAGAAAATAGTAATGCACTAATTACGGTTGCAGCTGCAAAGTGCAGAAGCAGTGAAGGAGTTGAAAAGGTCACTAAATTATCACATCAAGTACATGGAGCCATTGGTTTTACCTATGAATACGGTTTACACTTTTACACTAAGCGCTTATGGTCGTGGAGGGACGAATACGGTTCTGCAACAGAGTGGGGCAGCTTTCTAGGAAATATCGCATTAGAATATAACTCAAATAATATATGGCCTTTAGTTACAAATGAGGGGGATTGAAAATGGACGACGAAATCTTATTTAACAAAGAGGGATTGTTGGGCTTTCTAACCCTAAATCGCCCAGACACTCGCAATCCTCTCGGTCATACAGGTGACGGAGAGCGGTTTAAATCTATCGTCTCCGAAGCTAATGCTGACAAAAACCTCAGGTGCATCATAATGACAGGAAAAGGAAAGGCGTTTTCTGCCGGCGGCGACCTCAAATCTATGAAAGAAAAAACTGGGCATTTTGGCGGAAACCCTTTGCAACTACGTGATCACTATCGAGAAAGCATACATGGAATCATTAAGTCTTTGTGGAACATAGAGGTTCCTTTGGTTGGCGCAATCAACGGACCCGCAATAGGGTTAGGTAATGATGTTGCAAGCTTGTGCGATATCCGAATTGCATCAAAAAATGCGAAATTTGCAGCATCATTTCTAAAGATGGGTCTAATCCCAGGAGATGGCGGGGCTTGGATTCTTCCCAGACATATCGGCCTGTCTCGTGCAGCTCAGTTATTTTTCACAGGAGAGGTTATTGACGCAGATACCGCGTTGAGCTGGGGATTAATATCTGAGGTTGTTCCAGAAGACCAACTAATGGCAAGGGCTCATGAAATTGCCGAAAAAATTTCTCAACAACCTCCTCAAGCACTGAGAATGACAAAAAAAATGATGCGAGACGCGCTTACTACAACATTCGACAATACGATGGAGTTATCGGCTGCGCTTCAAGTGACTCTCCAAAATACTGACGACCATATGGAAGCCGTAAATGCCTTCTTCGAAAAAAGAAAACCCGTGTTTAAAGGGTCTTAGTTGGAGCAAAAGTGCTTTCTAAATTCTACTACTATTTTTTCATACCGGCTGCCATTTTTCAAAGCGTCATCATAGGTGGCGGCTATGCGACCGGTAGAGAAATTGTTGAATTTGTAACCCGCAATAACCCTATAGGCGGATTTATATCATTAGCAGTGATCACCGTTACCTTTTCATTAGTAATGTCGATAAGTTTTGCTTTTGCAAAGAAGTTTGCCAAATTTGATTACAGGGGATTCTTAACTGCACTTCTTGGCAAATTCTGGATAGCGTATGAAATATGCTTTGGTTTGCTCCTAATAATTATTATTGCAGTCGTCTGCTCAGCTGCTAGCCAAACAATCCTTAATACCTTCGGTTTATCAGCCAGTTATACTCTTATCCTAACAGCAGTCTTAATTATAGGCTTCTCGTTTCTAGGGGGCAACTTCATCGAAAAGTCCTTAAGCTGTTGGACAATAGTAATATTAATAAGTGCAGTTGCATTTTTCTTTGCAACTGACTCCCATAGTAATATTCTTGAAACGTTAAATCGTACTTCGGAATTCGAGCCCACTTCATCTTTGAAAAGCGGATTTATGTTTGCGCTTTACAACAGCGCTCTGATTCCTGTTCTAATATACAGCATAAAATACATCCCCAATGTAAAGATTGCCGCTTTATCGGGAGTGTTCACCGGAATAGTGGGAGTTGCCCCCGCTTTTTTACTGCACTTAAGTCTAATGGGGGATTACCCTGAAATCATTGCCATAGAAGTCCCGGTTTTTTGGAAATTAGAACAGTTGTCGCTTCTAAAATCTCAGTACATTTACGTAACTGCATTATTTGGTACACTTATATTGACAGCTGTTGGAATATTAAGAGGAGTAACAGAACGAATAAATGGTTGGCTAACAGAGAAAAATCGGCCGCTCCTTAGTAAAAAGTACGAGTGCCTTATAACAGGAACAATAATATTTGCTAGTCTCGCATTATCTCAAGTAGGGATAATCGCTCTAGTAAGTAAGGGTTATAGTTTGCTTGGTTGGGCATTCTTTTTTATTTTTACAGTGCCGTTATTAAGCGCAGGAATCTACAAAATTTATAAAAATTAGAATTACGGAGATCATAAATGTCTTTTGAAGTAGTCGGAGAACCAATAGTTATCAATGGAAGGACCATTCCCCTATCTAAAGCGATTAAAGCGGGAGATTTTGTTTTTTTATCCGGTCAACTTGGGGCAAATTCCGATATGATATTCCCACCGAGCATAACTGAACAGACTGAGCTTTGCATATTAAATATAAAAACCATTCTTAATCAATGTGACTTGGAATTATCCGATATTATAAAAACAACCGTATGGCTGACAAAAATTGATTATTTTCAGGAATTTAATAGTGCATACGAAAAACATTTCGCAAGCAACCCGCCGTGTCGATCCACTGTTTGCTCTGCGCTAATGATTCCAACTGCTATGGTTGAAATAGAAGCAATCGCTTATATTAAAAATGGTGAACGGACTGGAGAAAGGTAACTAATTCCAGTTTGGTTTCAGCCTGTTTATTGTTTGCTCCGCTCTATTGTTTGCTTGGCGATTAATATTTTTTGAATTTCATTAGTACCCTCGCCTATGCATAGCAGTGGAGAGTCTCTAAAGAAACGCTCTACTTCATACTCTTTGGAATATCCGTATCCGCCATGCACTCTCATTGATTCCGTAGAATTCTCTAGTGCAGCCTCAGAAGCGAACAACTTGGCCATACCGGCCTCCATATCGCACCTCTCCCCTTTATCGTACTTATCTGCCGCTTGTTCCACTAAAAGTCGTGCTGCTTCAACACGGGTAGCCATTTCAGCTAGTTTAATTTGAATTGACTGATGTTCGCATATGGGCTTCCCAAATGTGGTCCTTAATTTAGAGTACTCGACAGCATGATCTAAAGCCGCTTTGGCAAGTCCCACTCCTCGAGCAGCCACGTTTATCCTACCAAGTTCCAAACCTCCGACAGCATGCTTAAATCCAAGCCCCTCTTGCTCACCTAAAATTCTCTCTTTTGAAATTCGGTAATTATCGAAACTTAAAGCAACGCTCTCCAGCCCTCTATACCCTAATTTTTTAATTTTGCCTTCTACATTAAAACCGTCACCACGTTCAGCAAGAAACATAGTCATCCCTTTATGGGCGGGTTTTGCTTGAGGGTCCGTTTTCGTTAATAAAGCATATAAGGAGCCATGCTGACCGTTGGTAATCCACATTTTTGAACCGTTAATTTTATAATCATTTCCCTCTAAAACAGCGGTAGTTTTAATACCTTGCAAATCAGTTCCGGCATCTGGCTCGGTCAAACAAAGAACTCCATGGAGCTCTGCGCTCGCCAACCGTCGCAGAAACTGCTTCTTTTGAGCTTCCGTTCCGAAGCGTAAAATTAATTGTCCGAGCATCATATGTGTATTGATTATGCCGGCAAGACTCATCCATGTCTCGCTCAACCTACTGATTACCTTTGCATACGAACTTGCATTCATACCCATTCCGCCATATTCAATTGGATACATCAGACAGAAAAGCCCTAGCTCTTTCATTTGAGCTACTATTTCACTTGGATATTCATCATTATGGTCAAAATGCTTGACCATTGGCTTGATATCATTAAGCCAATCATCGAGGGCGTCCAGAATTTGTTGGTTATCAATATTGGATAATTCGTTATGCGCAACAGCCATTGTCCTTCCTTATTTTGAAATGTTCAAATGTATATACGTTTAATATAGCATATAAACTCAAACTCGAAAGTGATAAGTTTACTTAATGGAGCCTAAAAAACAATTAATATATTTTGCGTATGGTTCTAATCTGCATCCTAATCGATTAGAAGCTCGCATCGGCAAATCGCCTCAACTTGGTATATTCAGGCTTTTTGACTATAAACTTAATTTCAATAAACCTAGTATCGACGGTTCTGCAAAATGTAATATTTCCAAAGACAGGACACATAGCGTTTATGGAGTCCTCTATAATGTTACACCGGAACAGAAAGCTTTACTGGACCAGTTTGAGGCTGGATACAGCACCACTTGGATGAATCATAAAAATATTGGGCAATATTTTACGTATCTTGCTAATCCTCCGTTAAGCAACTCCTTTCTTCCTTATCATTGGTATAAAATCCTGGTTGTCCTGGGTGCAGGCTATCATAATTTTCCAGCACGTTATTTAAACATGTTAGGATGTTTGAATAGCGTTCGAGATGAAAATGTAGAAAGGACTGAGAATAATCTTAAAATATTTATTTAAAACAATTATTTATAATATTTAATTAATTTAATCTATAGGAGATGACTATGCTTGTTTTATTAACCGCGGATCTATTTAAACCAGACTCTGTTTCAGCCAAAGATTTTTATGAAGTTTGGAGAAAGGAATCAGTTGCTGCCAGTGCAGCCGCCGAAAACGGACCCATTAAAGGAATATGGAAAGTGGCTGGGGAGTATCAGGTAATAGCAGTAGTCGAAGTAGAATCAGGTGAGCAAATCGATGAGATCGTGCACAGTTTGCCGATTTGGAGCGAAGGCTATGCGCACATTGTTAAAAATATATCATTTAAACCACTAAGCCCTTACTCAGAATGGGCGGAACAGCTTAAAACATTATCTAAATAGTTAATGGCGCTATAAAACAAACACAATTAGCTAAAAGACAAACGTAATAAATTTAGTGTAAAATGAGTAATGGTTAGGAGATAAGGAGAGAAGTATGTTTGATAATGCGTGGATGAACAAATGGCAAAAAGCCGTTAACGGTAATGGCCCGATGTCCTGGATAGGAAAACATTTCACCGCAGACTTTTTGTTTGGTTTCGGAGATAGCGAATACCAGGTATCTTTTTTAAAAGGCAAGATAGATAGCTTCACGGACGAAATGACACCAGAAACATGTTATTCGCTGGCAATTAAAGGTCCAGCGGACAGTTGGAAAAAGTTTTGTCAAGAAGTTCCACCTCCGATGTACAATGATTTGTGGGCAATGGCCCATCCATTGCACGGTAGAGTGACTCTCGAAGGTGATCAAATGCTGCTTTGGCAAAATATGCGCGCTTTAATGTGGGCTCTAGACAGAATGCGGGAAATATAAAGAGAATTTGAGGAGACAAAAATGGCAAAGATAGAACCAATAACAGGTAAATATATCTGGGTCCCGTTCGATGGTGAGGAATACCGAATATTCTTCGAGGAAGCAGGTGAAGGGATTCCTATGGTTTGTTTGCACACTGCAGGGACCGACTCACGTGAATGGCGACACCAGTTGTGCGACCCAGCAATAAACAAAAATTTTAGAGTAATCGCTATCGATATCCCGAGACATGGTAAATCGATACCACCGTACGATTACTACAAAGAGAATGAGGAATATAAGCTTACTGCAAAATTTTATAGTGGAATAGTTATGGCTTTTTGCAAGGAGCTTGGTTTGGAAAAACCAGTAATAATGGGCAGTTCTATGGGGGGAAATATTTGCTTACACATAGCCGAAAACTACTCCGACCAAGTTAGCTCCCTAATTGCGATTGAAGCATGTGAGTACTCGCCTGGCTGGCATATCGACTATTTGAGACACTCGCACATTCATGGGGGGGAAACCGCAGCCACATCTGTTTTCGGTTTAATGGCCCCTCAAAGCCCTGATAAATACCGATGGGAAACTTGGTGGTATTACGCGCAAGGCGGTCCAGGAATTTTCAAAGGTGATTTATATTTCTATAGTAAAGATCATGATTTTAGAGGGAAAACAGAAAAACTATCGGGAGATGTGCCCATTTACTACATGACTGGCGTATATGATTTTGCATGTACACCGGAAATGACAGAAGATACGGCTAAGAAAACAAAAAATTCAGAGTGCATAATCATGGAAGAAATTGGACACTTTCCAATGAGTGAAAACCCTGAATTGTTTAACAGTTATCTTTATCCAGTACTTGATAAAATTATGGCTCAAAGATAACAAGATGGGAAACCGCTTCCGTCAACCTAATTATCCAATAGAAATTTAATAAATCGGGAAAAATTATGTTAATGAAATCAGAAAATGACGAGGTAATTAGCCAAGTTAGAGAAACAGTTCAAAGGGTTTGTGAAGAATTTGATGGGGAATATTGGCGAGAAAAAGATAGAGAAAGAGAGTATCCTACAGAGTTTGTAAACAAACTGACTGAACTAGGTCTCCTCGCAAGTTTGATTCCAGAAGAATACGGCGGAAGCGGATTATCAATCTCTGTCGGTTCCGAAATTCTGAAAGCAATCCATGAGTTTGGCGCAAATGCCTCAGCATGCCACGCTCAAATGTATACGATGGGTACCGTTTTGCGACACGGAAGTGAGGAACAAAAGGCCAAATTTTTACCGAAAATCGCATCAGGCGAGCTAAGGCTTCAAGCCTTCGGGGTAACCGAGCCCACAGCTGGCACGGACACCACCAGCCTGACAACCACTGCAGTTAAGACTGACGACGGGTATTTGATTAATGGCCAAAAAATTTGGACTTCACGGGCAGAACACTCCGACTTGATGGTTCTATTAGCAAGGACTACTCCTAAAGAGAAGGTCACTAAAAAATCCCAAGGATTATCAGTGTTCTTGCTTGATATGAACGATGCTAAACAAAATGGAATGTCCATTCAGCCAATCAGAACTATGCTTAATCATTCAACCACACAAATCTTTTTCGACAATGTGCCAATCCCTGATTCAGCTCTCGTGGGCGAAGAAGGCAAAGGTTTCAAATATATTCTATCTGGTATGAACGCGGAAAGAATACTTATTGCCGCAGAATGTATAGGCGATGCAAGATGGTTTATTAACAAAGCGACACAGTATTCAAAAGAGAGAGAAGTATTTGGAAGACCGATTGGTCAAAACCAAGGAATACAATTTCCAATTGCTCGTGCATTTGCAGAGACTGAGGCTGCGGAAGCTATTTTAGATAAGGCATGTTACTACTACGAAGAAGGTGACACCAGCGGTACTTATGCCAACATGGCAAAACTATTATCTTCTGAAGCATCATGGTCCGCTGCAGAGATTTGTATGCAAGCTCATGGTGGTTTCGCTGTAGCTGAAGAATATGATGTAGAAAGGAAGTTTAGAGAAACCAGACTCTATCAAATTGCACCGATTTCTACCAATCTAATACTATCCTATCTTGCAGAACACGAACTCGGACTACCGCGGTCCTACTAAAAACTGGTGAAAAGAGAACTGGATGGAATAGTCGTTGTATCCCTTGAGCAGGCGGTAGCCGCACCTTACTGTAGTCGATTGCTTTCAGATAGTGGAGCTAGAGTGATCAAAGTAGAAAGGCCCGAAGGTGATTTTGCTCGGTATTATGATAGTGTAGTCCATCAAAATAGCGCCTACTTTTGCTGGCTGAACGCTGGTAAAGAATCTATTTCTATTGATTTAACAAATCCAGATGATTCGTCATTACTTAGGAAAATGATTCAATCCGCAGACGTCTTCATTCAAAACCTTAAACCAGGTGTAGCGGAAAAATATTCTTTGGACCACAGCTCAAATCAACAAACTAACCCTGGACTGATAACCTGCAATATCTCCGGTTACGGGGGTTCAGGTGAGTATGCGTCAATGAAAGCTTACGATGCCCTTATACAGGCTGAAACTGGACTATGTTCTGTCACAGGGCCTGCTAATATGCCATCAAAGGTCGGGGCATCTATTTGTGATATTTCAACAGGACTGACTGCTTATTCGGAAATTCTCAAAGTTCTTTATAAACGCGAAACTACAAAAAAAGGATCGGAAATCAACGTCTCATTGTTTGGAGTACTATCTGAATGGATGTCAGTTCCTCTCGCTTACTACGAATACGGAAACAAAATTTCAAAAGGAACCGGGCTTGACCATGGACAATTAGCCCCTTACGGCCAATTCGAAACCAAAACTGGGCCAGTTTTTCTAGTCATTCAATCGGATAGAGAATGGCAACGTTTTTGCGTCAATGTGTTAGGCGTATCGAGCATAGCCGACGACAAAAGATTTAATACAAATCAGAAGAGAATGGAAAATTTAATATCACTGAAACAAGTGATTAACGATATCTTAAGAACTTTGCCACAGAAGGAAGTTATAAAAAAATTAGACAACTCCCAAATAGCATATGGAAGGGTTAACACGGTAAAAGAACTTTCAGAACACCCGGCCCTTGAAAGAAGAGAAATTGAAACGAATAATGGTAAATTTATAACGGTGGACCATGTTGGTAATTCGAAAAAAACTAACATCAAGATCCCTGAATTAGATGAACACGGCAGATTGGTAAGGAAAGAGTTTGGATCAAAGATGAATAAAGGAGACGAATAATTGAATTCAATAAACATTGCAGGTCCTTATTTTGAAGACTTTAAAATAGGTGATGAGTTTGGGGCACCATCAGTAACGGTTGACCAGGGCTATGCGGCCTATTATCAAGCCATTACCGGAGATAGGTCTCGCCTTCCACTTGACCAAATCCTTTCCAACAATGTAACTGGGAGGAAAGAGCGATTAGTAAATCCAATGTTAGCTATTAATATGATCAACGGACAAACTACATTTGCCTCACAGAACGTTAAAGGAAATCTCTTTTATCGAGGTTTACATTTAAAAAACCCAGTATTTCTTGGCGATACTTTAACAACAAAGACTAAGGTGGTTGGACTAAAACAAAACCGTATCAAAAAGGGTCGGGCTGCAACCGGTATGGTTGCACTAGAAATGGAAACGGTAAATCAAGATTCTATGCAAATTCTGAAATATTGGCGATGCCCAATGATTTCCTGTCTTGATCCAGAAGCTAATACCGGAATGGATGACGATTTCGCATGGATACCATCTGAATTAAACTATGAGGAAATAATAAAATCAATCCCTTTTTCTTGGAATATTGACTTATTAGCCGAACAAACTCTTAACCTACCCTCACCTACCGTCAATGTAGATTCATCAGTAATTGTTCAAGCAGGAGATTCCATTACTTGCGCGCCAGAGTTGGTCAGAATGACCGGCAATATAGCGATAACACATACTGATGCATCCCAGAGTTATCTCAAAAAAAGACTTGTTTATGGTGGACACACGATATCTTTAGTTTACGCACAATTCGTTAGAGCTTTTCCTAATACCATTACATTAATTGGCTGGCAAAAATGTGACCACACCGCACCAGTCTTGGAAGAAGATATTGTTAACTCAGAATTTCAAATTACGAAGATAATACCTGTCGAAAAAGGAATCTTGTATGAGATAAAGGCACAGGCATACTCAACTAGGAAAGACGAAGATAATAAGTTTACAGGTAAAACACCAGTATTGGACTGGGTATTTATAGTGTGGATGGCCGAGTAATCTACAAGCCTGCTGAGTGCCCACCGTCCACCGTAATAAGATTGCCGTTCATGAACGACGATGCATCCGAGGCCATAAATAACAGAGCTCCATCAAGGTCCTCTGGTTGACCAAATCTACCTGCTGGGATATTTTCTAACAACTTTCTACCAGCTGATGATTTTAACCACTCTTTATTCATTTCAGTTTCGAAATAACCGGGTGCAAGTGCATTAATTCGAATATTTTTTGAACCAACATCTACGCATAAGTCCCTACCCATATTGATAACTCCAGCCTTCGCGGCCGCATAGGCAGCCAAATGACCTATTGGCCTTACTCCCAAAATTGAGGCGATATTTACTATACTGCATGATTTTTGATCAGCTAATCGTTTTTTTATAACTTCTTGTGCTAAGGTCCAAGGAGCCCTTAGGTTTGTCTCATAAATAGCATCCCAATCAGAGTCCAGATATTTTTCCGGTGATTTTACTATTGCAATGCCAGCATTATTAATAAGAACCTGAATCGGCTGTCTTTTTTCTATAAACTCAATACATGCTCTAATTGATGCTCTATCTCTGACATCAAGCTCAACAGCTTCACATTTGCCACCATCATTCATATTAATCTGCTCAGAAAGTTCCCGCAGCTTATCGATACGCCTCGCTGTGATAAAAACGGAAGCGCCGGCCGCTGATAAGACTTGTGCAAATCTTTTACCTACCCCAGCCGATGCACCCGTAACAAGCGCAGTTTTTCCAGTGAGATCAAAAATTTTTGATATTTCCTTAGCCATATTTAATAACCAGACCAACTTTAGTTTGCTAAATGGGTTTGAACCCATCTAGCTATTTTTTTTATCGCGTCGTCGGCTTCGACGGCTCGGCCCGCCAACAAATGGAAACAATGTTGCATGTCATCAAAAATTTCTAGGGTAATGTCTACCCCTTGCTTTTTTGCCAACACCTCAAACCTTATTGAGTCGTCTAGAAGTGTTTCATCCGCACCGACTTGAATGTACATGGGAGGTAAGCCCGTAAGATCCGCTTTCAGTAAATTCGCGTAAGGATCATCACTAGGACATGCCCCTAAAAAGGTTTCTGCCATGCTAAGTAAGACGTCTTTTTGAACCAATGCATCCTTAGCGGCGTTACTCTCGACGCTCGCTCCGGTTCCCTCAGGATCAAACCACGGAGACATAGGGACAGAACAAGCTGGCAAGGGTAAATTAGCATCCCTTGCTTTTAGCATTGTTGATGTAGCAAGCGCTCCACCAGCTGAGTCTCCGGTAAAAAAAATTTTTTCTGAGGTATAACCCTCTTCTAACAAGAATTTATAGGCCAATAGACAGTCTTCAACCTGTGATGGATGCGTATATTCAGGCGCCCTCTTGTAGTCAACTATCAGTGCTCGACATCCAATAGCTTTCACAATATGAGCGAACACTTTTCTGTGAGTAAACATAGACCCAGTGACGTATCCGCCTCCATGAGTACAAAGGGCTACTTGAGTTTGATCGCAATTTTTTGGGATTGCCCACATTGAATTGAAATCTCCTATAGGTTGCTCAATGTAATCAACCTCCCCAGGTTCAGCGGTTATATCGCCCCAGTGATCAAAAAGTTGTCGAAGTTCATCCAATCCCATATCGGGATTCTCTGACATCGCTGTAATCCAGCCTCTATACAAATGTTTAATCTCTTCAGACTCATTGCTAGCCATATATTTATCCCCGTTTTAAATAATTGAATATCATCTAGCCCCCACATTAAGTGCAGAGGGCTCAAAGTCTTTCCGCTTCATTTTTGGTACATTTGCCACTGTTACCATCTGAAGGGTGGTGCAATGCTTATTCTGAATATCGATTACTGCTGCGGAATCAAGCATAGGGACACCCGAGCCAAAATTTTCTTTTATATGATAATCGGGATGGGCCATACCACCAAGTAAAAACTTCCATAAGACACCACCCCTGTCATAAAGTTTCCCAAAAATAGGAAACATAGTTTGAGCATCAATATAGAAAAACCTCTTTGATAAAGGATGATCGGACCTCTTTGGAACCCCCTCTAAAATATAAACCTTTCTTGTTTGCCACGTTACATTCGGAAAGCAACCTGAATGCCCATGGAAATCTACAAAATTATAATCAAATTTTCTTGCTTTTCTATCTGCATGATATATCTTATCGTGGCGATAAACAGGCAGAAGAATATGTCTTTCACCTTTAAAAGTCCACTCCATATCTTTCACGCGACCGGTATAACCCAAAAAGTCTTCAATCATAATATCAGAGCCTAAAAAAGAGTCTGTTCGCATCGTAGTAGCCACTCTTCTCACTCTGCGAAGTAACGGCACGTACATCCAACCCTGCTCTTCCGCTAGGTCATCACTGTTGTAAAAAATTAGTAATTTTGTTCCCGCTACATCTGTTGGCGACAATGCTGTTAGTGTTATAGCATTGTAAATCTCATACGGATTTTTCTTGATGGCCGGCATAGGCTCAACTACGTGTCTATACATGAAGCGCATTCCTTCGGCCTCAAATTCTAGCTCCCTCTCAAGTTCCTGTTTTCTCATAGATCTATACTGCCAGTACATCTCGGGAATCCTACCACCATCACCGGCATATCCATACCTCATATTCCAAATTAACCTGGTGCCGGAACGCACATCATCCTCGTTAAGAGTTTTTGCAGAAAATGGACGTCCAGAAAGATATCCATTTAAAACACCTGGCTCATCGCCTAATGACGCCTTACCCATATTTGACATAGACGCCGTCACAAAATTTTCATGTGGTCTAAGAGAAAAGGTTTCTCCAACTTCTATATTAACCCATCCATTTCTAACAAATGTCTCAACGAACTCTTCGTCCAACAGACTTTTATATTGTTCAAAATTTTGCTCGTTAATAATCAATCCAGGAGGAGGTGCCAGTGATTTAATATGATCTAAGTCTATGGAAAACTCATCACAAGCCACCTTAGCAGATAGAGAAATCAAACAAAATAAGAGGAAGAACGAATTTTTACTAAATCTTATACTTTGTCTTTCCATATTAACTTACCCTAGTATTATACTTCCGATATTATTCTAAGTAGGCTCCAAGCAGCCATAGTTGCAATTCCTGAATCGGAACTTTCAAGTTCTTTGATCAAAGGTGCAGTATAAGCACTAATTTTAAGACTGCCAATAAGCCAAACCGCCTGCATTTTGATATCTGAGTTTTGATGGTTCAAACCCCAATCAACTATTTTTTCAGTAGGATTTCCTAGCTCGCCCCAGGCCTCCAGCAATCTTGCACCAACTTCCGAGTTTAACTCACAACAATCAATTAATTCTGTCGTTATGGAAACAGCAACGTCATAGGGCATTCTTCTGATACTGGCAGCGGCCACTGTGGGATCTAGCCCTTTTCCATTAAGTATTATCTCGATAAGCTTTTCTCTAGATTCTGACAGTCCAAGCCCAACTTCACTTCCAAGCGCTGCTAATTGAACGCTTGGTTGATTGCTATTTCGTAACTCTCTTAACGCCAATCGAGCGCCATCAGACTTGACCCGGCCTAGGCCAACTGCAGCAGCTTCACGTGTATCTTTTGTGCCATTTTGAGCAAACTCAATAAGTTTATTCCCGATATCTTTACTCTCTGGAGATATTCTAGCTAAGGCCATATACGAATAAGCTTTAAGAATATCATCCGTATCATCTGAACCGATAAATGACTCAAGGAGTTTTCCTTTTTCTGAAAAGTCGATCATATCAATCGATTGCATTGAGTGTTTAACTACCCAGGGGTCTTCGGATTCAATCAAATCAAGTAGAATCTGATACATATCTGGCCTTGACCTTTTGCTTAGCGACTCGGTTATGAATTTGAGAAACACGCCTTCTTCAATTGTCTCAATCGCGCGACTTATTATATCAGCTGCGGATGGATGTGAGACACTCAAGATAGTATCGATGGCATGCCGCATAATGATAAAATCGCCGCTGAACAGCTGTTCTACCACAAATTTTAATGGCTCTTCTTCACCTAAATCGATCAATATACTCGAGGCACTAAACCGGTCATATATGTTCTCAGATTCGTAATATTTATCTGCCGTAGCCTTTACTAAATCTTTGGGCGTCTTTTGCTCATCCGATGAAAGGAATGCACTAAACAAGATGGTAATTAATAAGATAAATTTATACAAGGAAGTCCTCCGCTATCTAACTAATATATTATATTGCCTAAACAAAAAAAAAGGGAGGCTTTTGCCTCCCTTCGTTTTCAGTCAAGGTGTCTTAGAACTGATATTTAATTTCGAAGAATACTTCGTCATAATTTCTAAGTGCACCAATTCCTTCACGTCCTACACCGAATACTGATTGTACGTAAGGAAATTGTCCCGCCGTACCAGTTCCGTTACCAATGTCACCAATATGTATGAAGTTAGCAAATGGCCCTGTATCGTGAGTGAAGTTATTATCACCTTCCCAAATCAAGTGGAAACCACCTTTCATTGACCAATTATTGTTGATCAACCACTCAACGTTGAACCCGGCAACGTGTGAGTTTGAAGCTTCTTCCCATACATAGAAACCGATTGGCTTCACAGTATCTCTCATATAGTTACCTATGAAGAAGAAAGTAGTTATCCAGTTATGCTCATCAACAAACATACCTGTGTTCTTATCGCCGACATGATCCCAATACCAAGTATCAAAGATTTGTAGTGATAAGAAAAACGTTCTGTCTTTGTTTAGAAGAGGAATAAATGTAGGTCTATCGAAACCGAGCGAGAACGCCATTACGTCACTCTTATCAACCCAGTCTACCGCCTCAGTGTTGTTAACCAATTGGTCGAATGTCCAAGCTGACTCAATTCTCATTACAACACCACTACGTGGCTCGAAGTAGTCCATTGATAGACCAACGGTGTGAGACTGCTTGTACTCAATTGATGTTTGACCACCACCGAAAGGTGAGCAAAAGACTCTGCCTGAGGTTTCGCCGCAAGAGCCATTTCCTGTGAAGTCAAGTGCTCCTGTTCCACCGATACCATTTAGAATGTCAGCGTATCTGCCTGTTGCTAGAGCGTTTTGAGCTAATGCTTGATAGTTACGGCCACTAGCTGTTGTACCAGTACTGTGTCTAGCTAGCATTTCTACTGCTTGTTGTGGTGTTACTGAGAAGACCGCATCATTAAATCCGCCCGAAGCAAATGGGTCTTGGTTTCCGGCAATAATTGCGTTCCTAGCAAATTCAGTAAAATTAACTGTACCGCCGGCCTGGCCTCTGGCTCTAACCATATCACCGATCAAGGCGTTATTTACATTCAATCCTTCAGCTAAAACTGATCTCATGTCTAGGTGACGTGAAACTAGGTTAACTGTGTGAAATTTGAATACTGGAATATCATTCCAACCATACCAGTGTGATAACGCAAATCTGAAGTCAGATACTCTGAATTCCCAACGCCATCCGAATTCTGTGTTTGCTGGTTCCCAGTCTGGTCTATTTTCTACGTTAAGACCAGATGGTGTACCGAACCCGGCTGGGGTCCTGTTATCAAATACTCCGCCGCAGAAATCTGCAGGGTTCATTGTAACGTTTCCACCACCAAACGCAGCGTTTACGCCAGATTGCATTGTTGAACCGTCAAAGTTATTAGTCATTTGACGTGTTACGCAAGGCTCTTTCGAAAAGTAGGTATTGTAAATACCGAAGGTACTCATATCTTTAGCGAATGGGTGTGCCCACATTTGTGAAGGGTTACCTAAGCCTACTCGCGCAAATTGGTCAAAGTTCCACACAAACTGGAAAGCGTTATCCGTTAGAGGACCAATTTCTCCAGCCTTGTATTGAACCGACAACATCCATTGAGGAATACGGATATCTTCCATAGAATCGAAGAAAAAGTGTTGCCCGTAGTCAATGGGGTTAATTAAATCTTGCATTCTGAAAAAGTCAGTTTTTCCCCACACGATTTGTTGTTTACCAAATCTAATCCAGAAGTCGCCTATGACTCCATCCATATAGAGTTCTCTAAAAGGATAGAATTTACCGTTAGAGTCTGTCATTCCCATAGCAACCTTATGGTTGTCTACATTTATGTCACTACAACGGGCGCAATCCAAACCTATGTTTGAGGCTTTCTGCACAACTAGTGGGAATCCACTACCTGTCACGGAAGCGTTACCGGTCAAGTTTTGTACATTGTCACCAGTTACTGAACGACGGAAATCAACTTCGAATTGCTCAGCGAATTGAGGTAATGTCGCTAGCCCAGCTGTAATTTCTTTACCGACACCACCAGTAGAGTTTCCACCGTTGGCAAAAGCAAAGTCAAAACCACCGAAACCTAATGCGTCATTCTCGAAGTTAAACACTGCCCTGTTGGCCTTAGATGGCTTATCAGAACCGTCACCAATTCGACCGCTACTTAGGCTACCCAAGTCTTGGATAACATCGTATTCAGGTCTAAGAACCGTTACGAAAGTTAACTCATCAAAAATACCAACGTCGGTGTAAGACAACGCAGCTTCCAATTGAAATTTTTGGATCCACTGTCCCATGTGTGTCTTACCTGCGAACATGTGAGTTCGTGTTTCAGACTTCAGGAATCCTTCCATCTCGAGTTCACCACCGAATGCATCGAACTGGATTCGTGCATTAACATTCGATACGAATGCGGAGAGAACAAATGACAGAAGAAGTGCTCCTAGAGCTCCTTTATTTCTAATCATGTTTAAATACCCCTGTTTCCCACTTTTTACAAAATGTCTAACAATTAATGTTTACCGGTTTAAAATCCGGCAAACCCCTTCGATGTAACAATAGTTATAATCATATAACTAAAGATACAATACCATCTACGGATTATAAGTATTAAATAATCATCCTGCAACCCTTAATCATTAAAAGTTTCAAGACTCCTATTTATGCTAATAAATCCGCTTAACACCCTATTGCTGGCCTAATCAATTATCATCGATAAATCAATCGATTAGGCCAGAATTCGATTTTTCTTTTAAGGTGCTACGAAGAGCCCTCCGCCTTGGATTTCATCACAAAGCTAGGCTTAAATACCTTAACCAATAAAGGTAATAATGAAATAGCTCCAATCATGTTACTTACCATCAGCAAGGTTAACAACATTGCCATCTCACTGTTAAATCTCAATGAGGAGCCCGGAATCCAGTAAAAGATCCCTGCCACAACGGTTACAGCTGTGAACAACACGGCAGCTCCAGTCGTTGCTAAACTGACTCTAACTGCTTCATCAAGATTTCTGTGTCTCACCTCTTCTTTAATCCTATCCAGCATGTAAATTGCATAATCTACACCAATACCGATTCCAACCGCAGTTACGGGTAGAGTATTTATATTTAAGCCAATACCTCTGAATCCCATGTATGCCCTATTAATAATGACAGCCATAGATAAGACGACAAATACCAGTAGCGCTGCTGTTATTGACCGATAAGTGAACATAACAGATAACATTACTACCGTTATAATCAAAATTGTCTGCATGATCTCAGACCGTTCGACTTCTTCATTTCCAGCAGCTGTAGTCCCTATTATCCCCCCTGCGAATCTCGGAACAACCCCTTCCATTGGGTTGGCTGCCAAAAATTCCTTTGCTGCATTCATTGCAGCGGTCACAGTAGGTCCAGTCGCATCTTTGAAGAAAACAACAAAGTTTGCGTTCTTTCCCTCTAAGTCCATATATTCGAGCATTACCCCCGGTATAGCTGCACCAGCCTCATACATAAATAAGGTGTTACCTATATCTCGTTGCGAAACTGGCACGATGGACCACCTCGGATCGTCATAATGATAAAGGCGATTGATTGACCTGACCAAGTCAGGAATATCTCGCGTGCCGCCATAATTAACCACACTTGCCATATGACGACCAAATTCTTCCATTGTTGCTACAATTTTTGGATCCTTCATTTTATGGGGACCATCCCCCTCAAAATAAATACTAAATTGATTAGCTCCGGCGAATTTACCTGAAATCGCTGATGCGGCAACGTTATATTCAGACTCTGGGAATAAAATTGGGGACCCCGGCATATTTTCCCCAACTACCATGTCCTTCGCGTAAAACAAACTAAAAGCGACAACTATGGCCGCAAATCCAAAAATCGGAACAGGAGCTTTCTTGGAAACTAAAAATCCACCCCAACTACCCATAATTTTGGAGAAAATATTTTTATGCTCAGAGCCAGCGGTAACTTTGGGTGCTGGTAAATAAGACAAAACTAAAGGCACTAAGATGGATACCGTCACCAGGTTACTAAGAGACCAGAAACTACAAAAATAACCAAGTTTTGCGATAATCGGTATAGAGGAGACCGTTAGAACATAGAGCCCCGCTGCATCAGTAAAAATAGCAATCGAGGCCGGCACTATCAGTTCTCCCATGCTAGTTCTGACAGCACTATCTCTTGATGCTCCAGTTATTAACTCGTCATGATATCGCTCCATCATTTGCACACAGTGACTTGCGGTTCTGGCCGAGATTAATATTGGTACAACTAAAATAAGAGGGTCTAGGTTAAAGTTTAACCAACCCACGAGCCCTAATCCCCAAATACAAGCCATCCCTGTCCCCAGAAATGGGACAAACACTCCCGCAAAAGATCTAAAATGTAGATAGAGTAAAAGAATCATGACAAGACCTGTCACTGAAAATATGAAAGCCAACTCGCCCGAGTGATAATAAATCCAACCTTTAAGCATAGGTTCGCCGGCAATATAAAGTTTTGTATTTGGGTCTTGCTCTACTTCAGCTTTTAGTTCCTGCAGTCGGGTAAAAATCACATTATAGTCCAGTCTTTCTTCATCGAACCCGGCAAGAATGAGAGCTGCTTTACCATCAGCAGAAAGATAAGTTCCGTATACTATATCGTTGTTAAAAGATTCCTCTCTCAACCTTTTTAAGTCCTCTGGATCTTTTGGGATAATTCTCGGCAAAACCGGTTCTGATTTTATTAAACCACCCGCCGTTGTCCTAATTCTCCTGATTTTTGGATGGGCGATACTAGCCACTTGATAATGGTTAACACCCTTTATCATATCAACCTGTTCGGTCAACATTCGAACTTTCGTTAAAGTTTCATGGGTAAAGACATCTTGATCACCCTTTACCTCTAAAGACATTGTAACGACATTAGCGCCGCCGAAAGTCTGCTTCATTCTGTTATAGTTCTTTATATACTCATGCTTCGCTGGAAGAAGGTCCGCGAAACGGGAATACACCTCAATCGAGGGAAGTGCCCATGCCAATAAAAGCGTGGGTAAAAGAATCATAGCCAAAGTAGTCAATCGATGATCTAACATCCAATTAGCTAATTTTTGTCCAACTGTAGTTGTCTCAGCGTTCAATGCCGTTCCTCCTCTTTTAGATGACTAAGTAACACCGAAGTAGGTAAAAGACGATTATGAGCATGAGGCTCCCGAACAAACATACGCAGCACCCATTTACTCGTGAAATATTACGCTCCAAAATCGTACAGAATTTCACACACTCCCTCATTTATTAAATCAGTGTCTAGATGATAAGTCAAAGAAATTCGATGTGACTTTCCTGCCCAATCCAACACATCATAACAGTTAACCATAAAAAGCTTATTATTAATCAAATATAATTTACGAGTAGTCTGCAATGTTTAAAGTATGATAGGGTTCTGATTCAATCATTGGCAAACATAACTAAGAGGGGACCGATTTCATGAAAAAAAGGTTGATCGTTAGTAAGTATGATTGATACTAAGTCATTCAAAGACGCTTGTGGGAAATGGTGCACTGGAGTAGCTGTGATAACTTGTACAAATCCAACAGGTGAAAATTTCGGTTTAACTATGAGTGCGGTTACTCCCTTGTCATTATCACCCCCCCTCTTCCTCATTTGTTTAGATAATGATTCAGAAACGCTCAAAGCTATTAAATCTAGCTCACACTTCTGCATTAACATTTTATCAGAGTTTCAGCAATCAACGTCCAACCACTTTGCTTCCAAAGGAAAAAATAAATTTGATTCTATAAACTGGTCAAAAAGTTCGAACGGCAATCCTGTGTTGGACGGCTGCCTCCTAAGCATTGAGTGCAGAAAAAAATCAATCTCTCTTGGCGGAGATCACCATATCGTTTTAGGCGAGCCGACTGCTTTTCACTCCGACCAGTCGCAAGAACAAAAACCGCTCGCTTACTTTCAAAGCTCATATTGTTCGATTATCAAATCTAGCCCTTAATTCCTGTTATGAACTTGAAACCGTTGAACATTTAGATCGATAATATTGAAAGGTAGCAAGATTTTTGCGAAGTTTTAAATTTATCTATAAACTGTGTATTTATGGGGATAGTTACTCCAGTCATAAAATAAATGAATGACTAATTTTAAAGCGGATTAATTAATAACGGACGGGGCATTACAAATGAAAAAGTTTTCAACAATTTCCTTCACGGTCTTTTTATTTTTCCTTATTGGATTTAGCTCTATAACTAAATCAGAAGATAACAATAAAATAGACACCAGTACCATGACTATAGATTTTTACGGGGCGGAATATCTTGAAAATTTCGGCGGAATCGTAGTAATTGGTCATAACGGATTGGTAGGGACTCTTAAAATAGACGGAGAAATAGGAACTCTTGAGCCTTTTGACAATACGCCAGACGTCGATTTCACTGCGATTGGTAAAATTGATAACTCAAGTGCCTTTTTAGGCTCTGCAACTGGAAATCTCTACAGATTGAGCGATGGAAACGTCGAGCTAATAGGGGAAGTATCAGAGTATGGGGAGCCGGTCCTTGACATTGCACACAAAAACGGTGTCACTTGGGTTGTTGGAGCCAGGGGCCTGATATCAAAAAGCTCAGACGGTAAAACTTTTGAGACAGTTGAGATCACCGATGCTCTAATGCCTAAAACCACGTTTCCAGGTGGACAAGCGGTTGATTGGTATCTTGGGGTTCAAAATCTAAATTCTGATTCATTAAAACTTACTGGAACAGTTAACGGTCAACCCGCGGTAGCAGACAAAGATTATACTGTTTATCCTGATGAAGGTTTTATTCAATTTCAAACTGAATTCGACACGAATCCTGCTCCTACTGTAACAACAAAATTCGATCCTGGGCCACCCTTTAGACGAGGCGATGTATCTTGGAATAAAGTTTTACTTGGAAACGGAGTTGTCACTATTGCTGGTGAGTTTGGGTTTATTTTACAGAGCAGAGATGGAGGAAAAAGTTGGACTAGACGTGATTCTTCAGTAGTTCCGAAAGAACCTGAACCTGCATATTGGATATCAGGAGTACAAAAAGGCAACACTATTTGGCTGGCAGGTGCTGCTGGAGTAAACGCTTCTAGTAAAGATGGCGGGAAAAATTGGGTTTATAACAAGAAACCAGGTCGCGAGGGAATATTTGGAGTCCAATTAACAAGCAAAAATACTCCTATAATAACAGGGGCCGTAGGTTTAGTAGGGGTGCTTGATAGAGGTGCGTGGAAATTAGCCGATAGGACGCAATTAAAAATTCTTTCATGGTTAAAGAATCCTGTTATGATGCCCGACGGCTCAATCATTGTTCTAGGCGGTAGAGCAACCGCAATTTCAATCAAAGACGGAGTATACACTCGGATAACTGTTGGACTAAAAAACTGAGCTGAAGAATATTGATCGAGGGTTCTAGCCCTCGATCAGTTTATCCTCAGAATAAATATTAATAAATTTAAGTAAAGAGCTTTCAGACTAACTCTACCGCTACAGCAGTAGCCTCTCCCCCACCAATACACAAACTAGCAACCCCTTTTTTCAGTCCGTGGTCTTGCAACGCATGGATTAAAGTAACAATTATTCTTGTTCCAGATGCCCCCACTGGATGACCTAACGCGCAAGCACCACCTCTTATGTTCATTTTCTCATGCGGTATTTTAAGGTCTCTCATCGCCGCCATCGTTACAACCGCAAATGCCTCATTCACTTCAAAAAGGTCAACATCCCCAACGGACCATCCAACTTTGGTTAAAAGTTTTTCTATCGCTTTAACTGGAGCAGTAGTAAACCACGATGGCTCTTGAGCGTGGGTAGCATGTGCAAGCAAAAGGGCTTGTGCTGATAAATTATTATCTTTCGCATATGACTCAGAGGAAAGGATAAGTGCAGCCGCACCGTCAGAAATTGAGCTAGAGTTGGCCGCAGTTACTGAGCCGTCTTTTTCAAACGCAGGTCTGAGATGGGGAATTTTATCTAGCTGCGCTTTGCCTGGCTGCTCGTCCTCTCGAATTTCAATTTCACCCTTCTTGGACTTTATAACAACAGGCTGAATTTCTCTCTCGAAATCCCCTTGTGAAATAGCTCGCTGCGCCCTCTTAAGAGATTCTATCGCAAACTCGTCCTGAGCCTCTCTAGAAAATCCATATTTTTTCGCACACTGTTCTGCAAAGGAACCCATTAAACGACCCTTATCAAACGCATCCTCCAGTCCGTCACAAAACATATGATCCAACAAACTTCCATGACCTAGTCTTAATCCATCTCTCGATTTCGGCAAAATATGAGGTGCGTTAGTCATACTTTCCATGCCGCCAGCAACAACTAGTTCATTGTTGTCTGCACCAATTGAATCATGCGCCATCATTACAGCTTTCATCCCGGAGCCACACATTTTATTTATAGTCGTAGCTGGTACACTTACCGGTATTTCGGCTCCTACAGCGGCCTGACGAGCTGGCGCTTGACCCTGACCAGCTGGGAGAACACAACCCATTATAACTTCATCTACTCGATCTGAAGCGGCCCCTGCGCGCTCAAGCGCGCCCCTAACAGCATAAGCTCCTAAATTAGGAGCCGATAAAGGAGATAGCGCTCCTTGCATCCCTCCCATCGGAGTTCTCGCTAAGCCCGAAATCACAGTTTTATACCTCATAGAAGTCCCTCTCTTTATAAATTCGGTTAATTTGTCGTAATTAAAAAATTAATTATAACAAACAAATGCGCACTATTTAGTCCAAATTTTAAAAGAATTTAGTTATAATATTTTTTTTAAAATTTATAAGTATTTATGACAAAAAATTTATTTTGGCACGAGCAGTCGGTCAGCTATAAATCAAGAATTTCAATTAAGGGTCACGCCTCGGCCGTTCTATGGTTCACAGGGCTTAGCGGTTCCGGAAAAAGTACGATTGCTAATAAACTTGATTTAGAGCTGAACAAAAAAAACATTCACACCTATCTTCTAGACGGAGACAATGTAAGGCAGGGGCTAAACAAAAACCTTGGGTTTAATGAAGAAGATCGAGTTGAAAATATAAGGCGAATCGGTGAAGTAGCCAAGCTATTCGTTGACGCCGGAATTGTTACATTAACCGCTTTTATATCGCCTTTCAAAAGCGACAGAGAGAGCGTAAGGGCACTATTTCCAAACGATAAGTTTATTGAAATAGCTTGTAGTGCAGATCTTGGAATCTGCGAGGAAAGAGATCCAAAAGGACTATATAAAAAAGCTCGAGCAGGAGAAATCCCTGACTTTACGGGAATATCATCTCCATATGAATTCCCGGAAAATCCTGAAATTCTCCTTGAGACAGACATTATGACAATCGATGAATCAGTTCAAAAAATAACAAGTTATTTAGAGGAAAATGCGATTCTACGACTATGATATTACGCCAGCTTTGGAATACTTCGCACGGAGCGCCAGCTTACTAACTTTCCCAGTTGCAGTAAGGGGCAACTCGTCGATAAAAACCACTTTATCGGGAATCCACCACTTAGCGACTTTATTTTGAAAAAAATCAAGCAAATCGTCTTCGAGGTTTACTGTAAAGGGTTTGTTTTGAACCACTACTAAAATTGGTCTCTCCTCCCACTTCGGATGATGTACGCCGATAACAGCACACTGTTCAACATTAGGATGTGAATTTGCTATATTTTCAAGTTCGATAGAACTAATCCATTCTCCGCCCGACTTTATAACGTCTTTTGCCCGATCTGTTATGAGCACGTAACCATTGGTATCAACACTAGCGATATCACCTGTATCGAACCAACCATCATGAAAGCTTTCTCCAACATCCTCGTCATAATAGCTCCTGCATACCCATGGCCCCCTAACAAGCAAATTACCGACATCTTTTCCGTTCCACGGTAAGTCATTTCCATTTTCGTCAATAATTTTAATTTCAACACCTGGTATCGGCCTCCCCTGCTTCGACGCATGAGTCAAATAAGAATCGCCTGATAAATTTTTAGTCGTGCTTTTATCTTGATTAATCAACCCAATTGGGCTCATCTCAGTCATGCCCCAACCGTGAAGAACCCGCACATCATGAACCTCTTTGAATTCTTTTATCATAGATGTTGGGCACGCTGAACCACCGATAATCGTTCTGTTGAGCGAAGCAAGCTTTTTTTTGTTTTCTTTGAGGTAAGACAGCAATCCATGCCAAACAGTTGGAACTCCACCCGCTATAGTTATATCCTCAGACTCTATTAAGTCGACAAGAGTCTTAGGGTCACCTAATAGGTGGCCTGGGAAAACTAATTTAGAACCAGCCATAAGAGCGGCATAAGGATAACCCCACGCATTAACATGAAACATAGGAACTACCGTAAGCACTGAATCCACCGCGGTTAGACCTGCGCTGTCAGGCAAACAAACAGCAAACGAATGCAATACAGTACTTCTGTGACTGTAAAGTACACCCTTAGGGTTTCCAGTCGTACCGGATGTGTAGCACAAACCGGACGCGGTACTTTCAGAAAAATCTTCCCATAACGCCTCCTCATTTTCATTGATTAACGTCTCATAATCCAATACTTTTCCCAATTGCGACTCATTCTTTTGCTCAAATTTATCAAGGCAAATTAAATAACGAACATTGGGACAGTGCGGGACAAGTCGTCTAACTAAGTCAGAGAACATGGCCTCGAAAAAAATAACTTCATCGTCAGCATGGTTAATAATATAGACTAATTGTTCATCAAAAAGACGCGGGTTTATAGTATGAAGCACCCTTTCCGAACACGATACCCCGTAATATAGCTCTAAATGTTTATAACCATTCCAAGCTAACGTACCAACTCTACCAAACTTAGAAATGCCTAGTTTATTCAATGTTGCACTGACTTTCCTGGCTCTAATCATAGAGTCTGTAAAGGTGTAACGATGCTTAGCCCCATCAGCAGTTATCGAAACTATCTCTCTGTCTCCGTGCAAACTTTCAGCATGATGTGCAATATTTTTTATTAACAATGGCATTTCCATCATGAGGCCATCCATGCAGCATCTCCTTTATATTTAAGAACATGGTTGAAAATTATATACAAGCATACATAATATTTAAATTAAATCGAGGCGGCATTTTATTTTGAAAAATCTAGATGAAAAAAATTTTGGTAATGAGCAATGGCTCGACTATGACAGCCAACATATTTGGCATCCTTATAGCAGGATAAATCGGCCAGATAAAAATTATCCTGTAGTGTCAGCGAATCAATGCTGTATTAAACTTGCCGATGGCCGAGTCTTAGTCGATGGAATGTCCTCATGGTGGGCCGTTATTCATGGTTATAATCATCCACAAATTGTTAGTGCAATACAGAATCAAGCCGCTAAGTTATGTCATGTAATGTTTGGTGGCTTCACTCATCAGCCTGCTATCGAACTAGGCAAAAAATTGATTGAAATCACTCCAAAAAATTTGCAACAAGTTTTTTTTTCTGACTCTGGATCAGTATCAATCGAAGTGGCTCTTAAAATGGCTATTCAATATCAAAAATCCATTGGAGAAAATAAAAAAAATAAATTTTTAACAATCCGAGGTGGGTATCATGGTGATACTTTTGGCGCTATGTCGGTTTGCGATCCAGTAACAGGCATGCACTCGCTTTTTTCAAATACAATATCGCAGCAAATTTTTTCTAGTAAGCCCAAAATTTCTTATGGCTCAAAATGGAATCAATTGGCATTCGAATTATTTGAAAAAGAATTCAAAGAACACAGAAGCCAACTGGCTGGCATCATTTTAGAACCGGTAGTTCAGGGGGCCGGTGGAATGTGGTTTTACCATCCAGAGTTTTTAAATCAAGTAAAACGTCTTCTGGACAACGAATCGACGTTACTGATAGTTGATGAAATCGCCACTGGTTTTGGTAGAACAGGCAAAATGTTTGGAGTTGACCATACTAACATCACGCCAGATATTATGTGTCTGGGGAAAGCCCTAACTGGCGGACACTTGAGCCTCGCAGCAACGTTAACATCTAGAGAAGTTTCTCAAACAATAAGTCAAAGGGGAATAAAAACTTTTATGCATGGCCCTACCTTTATGGCAAATCCGATAGCATGCGCAGCAGCATTGGCAAGCCTTGATTTGCTTGACCAAACAAATTGGCAAAAAAATGTTGCTCGTATTGAAAAACAACTAACCGCCGAGCTCGCGGATGCAACCTATTTAAAACCCGTAAAGGATGTGAGAGTGCTCGGAGCAATCGGTGTGGTAGAAGTCGATAAAGGCGTTAATTTAGACAAAGCTATAAAATTTTTTGTCA
>MDTG01370746.1_pt1 | contig 30688 bp, 40 predicted proteins | sample 811421 | NCBI WGS metagenome assembly MDTG01 (sample SAMN05326645, study PRJNA326480) | marine metagenome | isolation source: seawater | place: Pacific Ocean: South East | collected 2011
AATACTCAAAAAAACAAACAATAAAGTAATGCCTAAAAGAATAGCTATTCATTTAAGCTATTCTTTATAGGATGGTTTTTATATTAATTATAAGAAATAAGAACATTCATTTAAATTTTCCAACTTAATGAATTAACCATTAATATTAATTCTTCCCAGTTTGCTTTATTCCTACCATATATATGGAATCCAATATTCTTCTTGTTAGAATGAGCTGTTAACACATTTGTATAAGTATCCCTATCAGGATAAAGTAATTGCATATGCTCCCTAAAAGAGTATCTAAAGCAATGTGATGTTTTATTACTACCTTTTAATGTTAACTTAATAAAATGATTAACATTTTTACCAAGTGTTCCCAACGAAATAGAAAAGAGTTTATCATTTTGGTCTAAATTTTCTATATGTTGTTTTAAATATTTTGCTAAAAATGGATGAATTGGAATATCTCTATTATGTTTTTTTGTTCTTGTATCTTTTAAATAGTCTATTCTGATCGTATCATAATTGATAATATTTTTTTTCTTAATTAAAGCAACTTCCCCTATTCTCATTCCCGTGAAAGATTGAATCATTAAAGCCATTTCAATTTCTTTATCTTTTGCTGAAGTCAAGAGTTTAGATATCTCTTTCTTAGAAAATGATTCTCGGTTACTAACTTCTTCTTGCTCCTTATCAATTGTACTAAAGTGATTTTCAATTATCTTTTTTTTCTTAACTAAATAATTAAAGAAACTATTATAATAAGATAAATGATTGTTGATGCTACCAGCACCTAAATTTTCACTTACATGTTTAAAAAAGCTTTCTATTTCCGTCATATCTATATTATTGATATCTCTATCACTATTAAAATATTTTTTCAATTTGTTTGAAAATTTTACATGATTTGATAGTGTAGCTTCATTTAATTTTTTATCTATTGCATAATTTTTATAATATTCAATTGCGTCTTCAATTACATACTCTTGTACTTCATTCGCTTTATATTCAAGAAATTTATCAATTAAATCAGACTTAACACCATATAAATCTAACACTGTTTCATGATATTTTAATTCCATATATTCTTTTAAAGTTTCTTTATCAAACTCACCAATTTTTCCAAATACTTTATCAAACTCAACTTCATACAATGATTTTACATAATTATAATGTTTGTTGGAGATATCTTTTAACGATAGCTTATATTCCGTTAATCCTAATTTCGCTTGAAATTTTTTAGGAATAGCTTTTCTATAATATTTATATTTGTACATTTTCTAAAACTCCTTGTGTTTATTCACACACAATTATAAGTTACGTAAAATACTATGTACTCTTAATTTAAAAGTTTAAAAAAAGATTCTTCATATTAACAGTTTTTTTACTTTTAAAGCCCATAATATAGGCTTTTATAAGCTTCAAAACTTGATTTTAGTATAATTCTTTTTTTAATAAAGGGATTAATGTGATAGGAATTATTGATTATAATATGGGGAATTTAGCAAGTGTTTATAATGCTTGTCATTTACTAGATGCAAAGGCTTCGTTTGTAAAAAACCCAGAAGACTTAAAGAACTTTGATAGAATTATTCTTCCTGGTGTTGGTGCATATGGTGATGCAATGGAAAACCTACATAAAACAGGAATGTTTCAAGCAATTCATGAATATGCAAAAACAGGGAAACCTATGATTGGTATTTGTCTTGGAATGCAACTTTTATTTGAAAGTTCACAAGAGTTTGGAGATACTAAAGGTCTTGGACTTATTGATGGACATATTGTAAAATTTGACAAATCGAAAATGCATGAAGATACAAAAATTCCACATATGGGTTGGAATACAATTAAAACAGAAGATGATCATACTTTATTTGAAGGGCTAAAAGATCCTTACCTTTATTTTGTACACTCATATCATGCCATAACAGATAAAAAAAATGTTATTGGAACAACTGAATATGGATATGATTTTGCAAGTGCTGTGCATAAAGAAAATATATATGGTTTTCAACCACACCCTGAAAAATCACATGATAATGGATTAAAAATACTTAAAAATTTTATGAATTTAAAACACTAAAGAGGATAATACACAATGGATATATTACCAGCAATTGATTTAAAAGATGGAAAAGCAGTAAGACTAAGTAAAGGATTGATGGATAGTGCAAAAATCTATTCAGACGAACCTTGGCAAGTTGCAAAAAGATTTGAAGAATTAGGAAGTAAGTGGCTTCACATAGTTGATTTAAATGGTGCATTTGCCGGAGAACCAGCAAACTTAGAGCAAATTAAAAAGATTAGAGAAAACTGTAATCTTAAAATCGAACTTGGTGGGGGAATTAGAGATGAAGAAACTATCAAAATGTATATTGAACTTGGAGTTGATAGACTTATTTTAGGTTCAATTGCTGTAAAAGATCCACAGTTTGTAAAAGATATGGCTTCAAAATATCCAATTGCAGTAGGAATTGATGCAATGAATGGAATGGTTGCAGTTGAGGGTTGGGCTGAAGTTTCTACTATGGAAGCTACAACTTTAGCTAAAGAGTTTGCAAATGCAGGTGTTGAAGCTATTATTTGTACTGATATTTCAAAAGATGGTATGCTTTGTGGTGTGAATGTAGAGTTTACTGAATCTATTGCACTTGCATCTGGAGTTGATACAATAGCTTCTGGTGGAGTTAAAGATATCAATGATATCACTTCTTGTAAAGCTAATGGTAACATTGCTGGTGTTATAGTTGGAAAAGCATTCTATGAAGGTACTTTAGACTTAGAAGAAGGCTTTAAAGTATTAAAAGACTAAAGGGTTAATATGTGTTTAGTAATTTCTCTAGTCTTTACAGCACTTGCTTATTTATTTTTTCAAGAGAATAATATGCAAGGCTTTTTTATAAACGGAGGAATTGCTTTATTTTTTATAGGACTTCTTATAAGAAATATACTTACTGCTAAAAAGAAATAAAATGTCATTAAAATTAAAATACGAATCAATCTATGAAAAGATGATGAATGAAGAAGATGCAAGAGTTTGTAAAGCAATTGATGAAAAAGCTTGTAAAGTAGTTCCTGGAAATTTTTTCTTAACTATTATTAGTTACTTCTTTAACAAACTTGCAGATTCTGTTGCTAATATGAAAGTAATCATTCCTTGGCTAATGGAAAGTCTTAGTGTTCCACTTTTTTTAATTAGTTTTTTAGTCCCAATAAAAGAATCTGGCTCACTTTTACCTCAACTTTTAATCGCAGCATATGTTAGAAAACTCCCTATTAGAAAATATATATGGAGTCTTGGAGTTTTTATCCAAGCGCTTTGTATTATAGCAATTGGAATTGTTGCTTGGAATATACAAGGATTAAATGCAGGAATAGCAATCATAAGCTTAATAATCATAATGAGTTTATCAAGAGGATTAAGCTCTGTTGCTGCAAAAGATGTTATTGGTAAAACTATTCCAAAAACTAGAAGAGGAGCTTTAAATGGCTACTCAGGTTCTTTAGCTGGACTCATTGTAATTGGTCTTGGAGTTTATTTTTTACTAGTTGGCGAAAAACCATTCTCTCCTCAAAACTTTGGAGTTCTACTTTTTCTAGCTGGTGTTTTTTGGATAATTGCTTCATTAACCTACTTAAAAATTGAAGAGTTTGAAGGTGAGACTGATGGTGGAGGAAATGCTATAAGTGTTGCTTTAAAAAAGGTATCTCTTCTAAAAACAGATAAAGCTTTTAGGCTTTTTGTAATAACAAGAGCCTTATTTTTATGCTCAGTATTAACTGCACCTTTTTTTGTAATTCTAGCTCAACAACAATCAGATTCTAGTAATTATTTATTAGGTTTATTTATTTTAGCAAGTGGCCTTGCTGATTTTTCTTCTTCAGTTATTTGGGGAAAATTATCTGATATTTCTAGTAGGAAATCTATGATTATAGGTGCTAGTATTTCTACAATTTTAGGCTTTTTAGTATTTGTTTTAAGTACTTTTTATGAAGATGTATTCTCAATCATTTGGTTAATGCCTTTGATATATTTTGTTTTAACAGTAGGTTATCAAGGTATTAGAATTGGAAGAAAAACTTATTTAGTTGATTTAGCAGGTGGAAATAAAAGAACTGATTATGTAGCTGTAAGTAATACAATCATTGGTGTTGTTCTTTTATTTGCAGGTTTTATAGGAACACTTAGTTCAAGTATTGGATTAAATGGAATTATTCTTTTACTATCAATAATTGGGGTTATTGGTATTCTTTTAGCTTTAAAACTACCAGAAGTACAAGAAGATTGATAACTAGTGTTTTTTATAAAGGAACTTTAAAAATATTTTCATATGTTTTATGATTATTCTTTTGACAATAAAAAAGTGTATAAGCACAAACAATAGAGTCTAGCATATCTTCATAGTGTTTTAATTTTATACCCTTAAGTTCATCAATATCTTTATAAAAATCACCTTGAACTACTTTTTGAAGATAACTTTGTAATATTTTTAATTGTTCTCTTATATATTCAGTATTTCTACCTTTTTTTCTTTTATAAGGTAAAACTGTTCCATGAAAACAATTCATAATAGTAGCATGAGGATATACTTCAAATAACTCTTTTCCTAGCTTTTGAGGAACATTTTTAACTAGTTCTTCACCAACAATAACCTTACTATATTTTAACATCAGATTTCTATTGACAGGATAAACTCCAAGTTTTTTTGAAGAGTAATCTTTTAGGAATTCTATTTCAATACTTCTATTTCCAGTTTGATTATTTACTATTAAAGGAGCATCAACTCCTACAATTGCATCTGGATACTTTTTTATGAAAGTTATCACTTCATTTAAATTAGATAGAACTCCTGTATAAATTATTATATTATCATCTAATAAAGTCACACCTGAGTAATTATTTTCACTCCAAGCTAAATCAACACCAAGATAAAGCATGAATTTACTATTTTTCACCTGCATCGGTATAATGTAACTCTAAACCTTTAGAAGTTGCTACAAATCCATTTACATTTATTCTTCCATCATGAACCATTTTATGATGCTTTTTACATAAAGGAATAAGATTATATTTATGGTTTGCATTTATATGTTCAATAAAACCTTCTTTATTTGCTCTAGCTTGTTCTTTTATATGATGAACATCATCACATTCTACACTATAATTTATAAACATACTGTAATAAGGTATTTATAGAAAATAAAATATTATTTTATACAATTTTTCATACAACATAAAACCACTATCTTGTATAACTTATTATTCATTTTCAAACCAAATTATAACTTCCTCAAGTTCATACAATATTTCATCACCCTTTTTTCTATCTTTTGGAAAAGTTGGTAATTTATTATGTATTCTGTTATCTCGTCTATCTCTTTGCCATTGCTCACCTTTATTAAATATCTCTGTAAATTCTTTAACAGTAATATATCTTTTAGCCTGAATTTTCTCAATTTCGACTGCATCAACTCTCTTTGTGAGTTCTATTTGCTTATGTTTATCAAGTAAGCTAATTAAAAATTTCGCTTGTTCTTTTAGTTCTTTAAATGTAGCAAATAATAACTCTGTTGTTTTATCTGTATAAGAGTGTATAAAATCTCTTTTTTTATCTACGAGATAATCTTCTTCGAATCTTTGGTCTTTATTTTTTTCTGCATCCGAATATTTTAATTCAATTTCACCTAAATTCATTGCTAGTTCTTTTTTAAAAATACTTTTTTGGTCTTTATAAACATCTTCTGTTATTTCACCATCTAAGTACTTTTGATACGTTTTATCTTTTGAATCATAATAATCTAACCACACTACTTCTTTGTCAACTTCGTATTCAGGTGGAGCTTCAATAACAGAAGTTAAACTTAAATTTGTATCATTATTTTCGCTATCATTATCTCTAATATATTTAACACCATAGTCAATCTTAATCTTTTCAAATGTGTCTGCACATTCTTCTATTTCATGAATAAGTTTATTTATTTGATTTTCTATTTTTTTCAATATGAAATACTCCCCTTAAAAATAATATTACAGTAATTAAGTAGCATACATAAGTATATTTAATAATATATTAAGATACCTAATGCTAATATTTTGTAATTCAATTATTTATTTTTTATAAATTCTTGAACAGCTTGACGTAAGATATAAGATTGTGTACGTTCATCAGACTTAGCAATTTCTTTTATCTTATCTAGCTCATTTTGATTTAAATATGTCACGACTCTTTTATCTGCTTTTTCTTCATCAGTAAGCGTTTTAGGTCGTCCAATTTTCTTTTCTTCACTCATTAATTAACCTTGCAATAAAAATATATTTAACTAACTATTATAACATACTGTACTTTTGAATAATATTTAATACTTTATTATACTTTTGTGTGCTACTTAAGTCTTTTGTGTGCTACTTAATGTTAAAATGTAACATAAAAAAAACAAGGATATTAAAATGACATTTAAGTATTACTTCTTCATAGCTCAATTTCTATTATCAACATATAACACTATCCAAAAAATAAAAGTGGATGAATAATGTTTGAATTATTAACAGAAATAGCCATTATTGCCATAGATGTAACAGCAGTAAACGTAGTAGGTTTAATCTTATTGCCATGTCAATTAATATCATAAAAAAAAGGAAAAAAAAACAATGAAAAAAACACTTTTAACTTTAGCACTAGTAACAAGCTCTTTATTAGCTCAAGAATGCTCTTATTTAAACACTATGAGTCAACAACAATTATTATCAGTACCTAACGATAAATCAAAGATTCAAAGCCACATGGATTGTTTATTTGAATTTGTAGCAAAAGACCAAAATAAGCAATTAAAAAACAAAAGAATAGATAAAAATACAATTTTTGGGGGTATGGAATATAACAAGAAATCAAACATACTAAAATCAACTAATATAGTTAATGATATTTCAGTTTCTACACTAAAACAAAATACATCAAAAGCAATATCTTTTACTTGTAACAATCAAATATTTAGTTCATTTATGCCACATGGTCTATCTATGAAAACAGTATTTAAAGACTCAAGAGGTAAAGAACTACACTCTTTCAAAGTATCTAAAAAAGATTGTAAATAAACATGAAGAAGATGATAATAAAGTATTACATACGTTCTAAGAACTTTACTCTATTATCTTATCTTCTTTTACTACACTATATATCACTTATAATTCTTCTTTTTCTATAAAATTTCAAATATCTAAAATGTTATTTTCGATTTTAAATAATTTATCATTCTCAGATAATTTTACAACAAAATAATCTTCATTATTTAATTCTTCAGGAAGCTTATCCTTAAGTATTGATGCGACAAATTGAATGTTACTCTCATTTGCTAATTCAGCAATTTGCACTAATTGATTATCATGCATTAGTTCTTTTTTATCATTTAATAAAAAATGCATACAAGGGATGTTTTCTTCATCTGCAAAAAAAGTATATGCAATATCAAAACAAGAAATTTCCCCTTGTTTCTTCCCTGAACTGAAATTTGTATTAAAAGCACTAAATTTATATAATTTTTGACCTTTTCTATTAGTAATAATATCATATTTTAAAGCGTATTGTTCTCCATACAATAAATTAGATATATGAGTAAAATGGATATTAAATTTGTCTAATTGTTGTTTCACAATTGATTCAAATTCTTCTGAAAAAAGCTCCTCATCTATTAAACGTAAATCATCATTATATGTAGTAAGATTATCATCAACTTCTTGTAATTGCTCAATAATACTTTCGTATTCCCCTTTATCTTTATACTTTCCATTAAGTTCAGCAATGATACTCTCTAGTTCTTCAAATGAATCACTTTTTGAAATTAAAGATGAAAGTTCTGATTCTTCTTTAAGCAATATATTTAATCTATTATTATTATCCTTTATATTTTCAAGAAGAGTTGGAATTTCTTTAGTAATATATTTAGTTTTTTCCTCTATCATTTGATTATGATAATTTACCATATCTTCAAAAGACTTTTGCAATGTAGGTATATTTCTTTTTGCCTGACTATATATTAATTCTAATTGTTGTAAGTCTATAGTTGATACACTAGATAATAAATCATTCTTTGTTTCTTCAATTAGATTCTTTCTAATTTGCAATTTACTAATAGTAGTACTTAATAAATTTATATCATATTTTAATTTATTTAAATTCTCTAAATCATTTACAAAATTATCATTTATATTTAAAGAATTTTTTCTATTATCTAAAACAGTTATTTCATTTTCTATCAAAGATAATGCTACTTCATAGGCAGATTTTGTTTGATTTTTTTCCAAACGTTTTTTAAAAGTATCTTCTTGTTTTATTTTCAAAAGAATTGCTTGTTTTTGATTCCCATTAGTAAATTCACAACCTAAAAGAAATAAGTGTAAAGTTTCATATTCAGCATCAGATGTATATCTATCCAATGTTTTTAATGTATTGTTAATACTTAAATCTTTATATCTTATGTTATGAGATATAATTTGTCGAAGTGTCGGTTTAGAAGATATATGTTCAGGGAATAATAACTCAGTTAATTTTGGTTCAAAATCTTCTTCAATATAATGAACACCATTAATTTCTCTAATTATTTTTGATTTAGAAGATAAAAAATTTCTACTTATCACAATGGTATTAGCATTCTCATCATCAAGATTCTCAGTTAGAGTTAATGTAATTAACACTTCATTATTAACTAGAAATTCTTTTACTAAGCTATATATCTTTTTTTTGTCTTCAGGGTCTTCATAAATATTTTTTGATTTTGCTCCTAAACAAAAATCAATTAATTTTAAGACTGTTGTTTTTCCAACACTATTTCCTGTAATATGGTCGTCTTCACTTTCATCTATTATAAGATTTATACCTTTATGAAAAGTGATTTCTCTGATTATTTTTGAAGGTGTTGAGATTATCAAAGATTTTAAGAACATAATTTAACCTTTTCATTTTGTAATATTGCTACATCTATTAGATATAACCAATCAAGAGATAAAACAAATACAGAAAAGGACATCTCTTGTATCTCCTTTACCTTAGAATATAATTCTATAATTTCTATATTATCATTATGTTGCAGTATTTTTAAAACTACAGAACCATTATAATAAATACTAAGTTCAGGATGAATATTATCAGGTAGTAGCATAATTATAATCCATTGGATTCTCAAATATTTTACAACGAATGAATGCATCTACTATTAAAATATCAATACAAAGTTCAAGTTCATCTATTGGTATTTGTATATAGTTCGCACTTTCACTAATTTTATTTAATATAGCACTAGCAGTAGCAAAGAAAACTTCATCATCTGTAGAGCTATTTTTTAATTTTAAATATTCTCTTTTAATTGCAGCTAAAACAGAATTACTTTTATTATTTCCCATATTATCAAATTCTGTATATTTAGAATTAACTTTCCCGTAATATAAGCTATATTCATCAATTAAACTTTTGGCAGAAGATAAATTATTATGAGTTATTTTTCTTTCTATTTCAAAACTATTTACTTCATCATATTGATTACTTTCATCCCAATCTTCTTTGGCTAGAATATTAATTATTGTTGCTAAATTTGAATCTAGCTTTACAACATCAATTTCATTGCCTAATTCTTTTCTTATAAACTGATATATTTCTTTTTGCTTATCAATATTAAGCGATGAAATTTCATTTAAAATAGAGAGAGTATCATAAATATCACTACTAGGAGTAAAAGATATTGAATGAGGGTTCTTATAACTTTTTGTACGTAAACTTGTAGCATCTTTTGCTATTGAAATAAATTTAAATGTATAATTTGGGTATTGTTTAATTATATCTTTTTCTAATGCTGATTCTATTTTTTGCTTAGTATTCGTTGAAGATACTTGTATAACAATTCTATTAGTATGGTCAATCAAATCTATTGCTTCAACATTTTGAAGAGATTGATTTAAATTTTCTAATTCATATCCATATAATAAATTAAAAAAATGAAGATAGAAATTTTCTGAATGCATATGTAAATGTAATATATTTAACTTACCATTATTAATAATTCTCTGAGCAAGTACAGTTAACTTCTCATCAATATAATTATAATACTCAGTTCGGTTCATAGTGGGTATTTCCTTGTTCGGCATTCTACAAGAAGTAGTCTTTATTTTTGATTTTATTTATATTGAATCTTATTCATTTATATTATTAAAAAAATCATTATATAGCTATTAAATTTTAAAAAAATAATTATAATAAAAATAAAAAGGATTACTTATGATTGAAATTGAAGAACATAAATATGAAGCTATGAAAGTTATAGTTGAAAAATATCAAAAAACATATAAACCATATGAAAAGTTTAAATTAAAACCTAGAGAAATTACTAAATTAAGAAAAGCTATTAGTCAAGAGAAGAAAGACGGATTTACTCACTTACTAAGAGTTATAACACTATTTACCCAAGATGGAGACGAAATATTAGAGTTATATGTAAATAAATTGTACTTAAGATATTTTCCTAATACACAAGATTAAAAAAAACATAGGGGCATATTTTCTTTCAAAAAAAGATAAATATGTCTTAGTCTGTACCGTAATATTAATTTACATAGAAAAGCTCACCTAAAGACTATTAGAAAAAAAGCTTCCCAAAAAAGACACTCCCACTCCAAAAAGAAAGCAATGCAGACACATTATTTTTGATTAATTAATATCCTTTGAAAATAATTACACACTTTTTTAATTGGAATAAATAAACATATATTTTGATGAGGGCAAAATCTCTGATTTTGCACGATTGAACTTGCAAAATATATGGGTATTTATAGACAATGTTAATAAAAATGGTGAATTATAGTCAAAAGAAAGATGTTATTTAATCTTCTCGAAAAATACCTGAATCAGTCCCGTAGGGGTTCACTAACTGATTCAATGTGTTCCCCACCCCAAAAAAAGCCCATATTATCGTTAAATAGAAATTAAACCCTTTACATAGCCCAAATAATCAGTACTTATTACAAAATCCAACTTCTAAGAAATTCAGAAATTTACACTATTTAAAAAATGAAAAATAGAATCTACGAATATAATATTTCTATATCTCAAAAAAATTAAAAGGAAATTGATGCTAGAAGAACTTAACTTTGATAACTACAGTTTTAAATCAATAAATATAATAAATTCTATAAATTCTAAAATCAAAGATTTAGATTATAAAAGTCAAAGATTTATAGATGATTATGATGATATGAAAACAGTTATGAAAAAATCATTCATTCATAAATCATTTATACAAAAACAATACTTCTTAAATAATATATCTCAAATGTATAATACAATGACTAAAAAGCCTATTGTAGACTTCTACGATAATGAAAATGCAGTTATTGATTATCAAAGAGATTTAACGTATTCACTTGATAAAAACAATGAAATTTCATATAGAATGTCAAATGAACTTATATCAGGTCAATTCATTAAAAATCAAAATAGAACAAAGAATTATAAAAGATTTTCTAAAGTAAGATACCTTGAACATCATAATCAAGATAAGAAAAAATTCTTTCTCACTTGGACGTTGACATCGAACTTTCATAAATTCAAGCAAAAAGAGCATTTAAATAAATCTTTTAGAAAATACGAATCAGAACAACTAGTATTAAATCCTAACTATGAGTTCGATAATTTCGAAGAGGGAATCATTAAAGGCTTAGAAACTTTAAATGAAATACACAGATATTTCTATAAAAATTTCAAAAGAAAAATTGAATATAAAATCAAGAAATCAAAAAAACATTTATCTCTTAGAATAACGAAGTTATCGAAGTTAAAAGAAGAACTTATCGAACTTAAAAAAGATAGAAAAGCAAATAAAAATTTAATCATTAAGAATCAAAAAAAGAGAAGAAAACTTATATATTCTATCAATTACAGTAGAGATATTATCAAAAATAAAAAAGAGTATTACAACTTTGATTTTATCAAAATGATAGAACCTCACAAGTCTTTAACACCTCACCAACATTCGCTTTTATGGATTACTCCTAAGTTTGAACAAGAGCTTAAAAGAGCTAGAAAAGCTACTGTAAAAGAGTTTGGACTTAATCAAAAATATCAAGATTTAGAAATAGTAACTAGTGCTAAAGCTAGTACTTATATTATTAAATATCTTATGAAAGAAATCGACCTTGAACGTGATGAAGATGGTGTTGTTGATATTGAAGCTTCAAAAGATGAAGAAAATACATTTGAAATCTATAAACAATACTTTGGAAAACATACTAAATTCTTTACTACTTCAAACTTCAAAACTAAGGGATTAAATCAAAAAAAGATAGATATTATGTACTCATATTTAAGAGATAATAGACCTAATATTTTATCTGCTATGAAAAGAAATGAAAAAGATATTCCTATGTACGTTTTTTTCGAACTTTTATACAAAAAAGGTATCTTTAAATTCGAAGAAAGAGAAAATGAAAGTGAAGAATATACTAAATATCATATATTAAGACTAAGTGAATTAAAAGATACTCAATTCAAGAAAGATTTAAAAATTTTTTTTAAGGATAAAAAGAATCATACATACACTTATGAAAGAGAAAATAAATTTGGTGATAAGAACATTATCGAAGTAAAACAAGTATGTGATATTAATACTAAAAAGTTAAATTATGCAATAAAAGATATTACTATAAAGCCTTATTTTAAGGTAAACAACACCTATATAGAAGAACAATTTAAAGAGTTTCAAGAAGAAGCTATTAATAAAGCTAATTCAAAATTATTAGAGATTTATTCTAATAAATATGATGCTAAAAAAATTGTTAATGGTGAGTATGTAAGCTACGATTTAAACGACTATAAAAAGATGTTAAAACATCAATATAAAGATGATTTAAATTCACTTATAGAATCAAAAGCAAAAGAATTATTAATAGAAGATATTAATAATAAAATGAACTTCTGTACATATGAAGAAAACCCATATCTTGACTATTCAAAGGGTAAAATCATTACAAAAGTTTATTACAAAGACTCTTATAATCCTCAAAACAAAGATTATAAATTAATCTATCAAGAAGGTCAATATGAAAAAGAACAAATTGATTTAGATGTATTCGTAGATAAATACGTTAATTATCATGGATTCACAATAAATCACGATTATTATAAACGTAATCATATCCATCATAGAGATAATTATAAAGATTTATTTAACAAGAAACCAAGTGAGAAAGAGATTCAAAAATTACAAGATATGGAAGATGAAATATCAAACATTTTTGATAGAGAATTTATTAGAAATAAAAAAAGAGTTAAATTTAGAAGATATTTAAAACTTTCACCTGAAACTATTGAAAGATTAACTTCAAAAAAATAATAATATATTTAAATGATTATTTAGATATAATTTTTTCACAAAAAACATAAGATTTAATTATTATGTAACATTAATTTAGGAGTTCCTTAGTAATGAAGTTTATTACAGATGAAGAGATAAATTTAAATTTAGAAGACTCTTTACAGACTAAGAAATATGTAAAAACATTAAAAGATGTAATTGAATCATCTGAATCTAAATATACAATTGGATTATTCGGTGAATGGGGTACAGGTAAATCTTCAATTGTTAAGACTGCACAAGAAGAATTAGAAAAAGAAAAACCTAATGATATAAAATTTATTGTATATGATGCATGGAAGTATTCAGGTGACTCATTTAGAAGAATGTTTATTAGGACGTTATCCGAAAAACTTGGTTTTAACTTGAAAAATGAAATTGATAATTTTTATTATGATAAAGTTGAAGAAGTTGAAAAGAAAAAATTTGATGACAAAACACTTTATACAAATATTGGAATATTTACTGCAATTTCCATAGTAATATTTATTGGACTTACTTTTTTATTTAAGGATGCAACTACCTCAACAAAAGACATAGGATTAATTACTATCATTCCATTAGTAATATCTTCAATTGCAATATTCTTAAATAATACCTACAAGACAGAAAAAAAGACAATTCAATATAATAAGTTTTTCGCTCCTGAACAGTTTGAAAACCTTACAAATAATTTATTATCAAAATGTATAAAAGATTATCCTAAGATAGATAAAATGAAAGATTTTTTTAATGGTAAAAGTACCCATGTTAAAAATTTAGAAAAAATTGTAATCGTTATAGATAATATTGACAGATGTGAAGGAGAAACTGCATATCAACTATTAACAAATATTAAAAATTTCATAGCAAATAAAGAAGGAATAATATTTTTAATTCCTATTGATGATAGTGCATTAAAAAGACATTTAAGTATTGAAAATGGAAATAAATCAAAAGAAGCAGATGAGTTTTTAAGAAAATTTTTTAACGTTTCATTAAAAATAAAATATTTCCAACCAACAGATTTATTTCAATTTACAAATCATCTTAATCAAAAACATGAATTAGGATTAAATCCAAACACAATTGATATTATTTCAAAGGAATATGCAACAAATCCAAGAAGAATAATTCAAATGTTAAATAATCTTACTACGGAATTAAATTTAATAAAAAATAAGATGACAGAAGAGTTTATAAAAGAGAATGAGAGTTTAATTTCAGTCTTATTAATCATTAGAGAGGAATGGATTGATTTGTATAAAAAGATTGTTATAGAACCTCACATTCTAAAAGAAATGAAATCTGATTCTAATTTACAGGAAGAAGAAAAAAAGTTTTTTCAAAAAGCTAAAACAATAATTGAAAAATCAAACATTTTATCAATAGAAAGAATAGTATTAAATATTGATAACAACTCTTTATTACCTCAAGAGATTATTGATTATCTTGAAGAGGAAGACTACGCTTCAATTAAAACTTCTATTGAAGAAAAAGAAATAACTTTTAATAATATTTGTGAATATACAATTGAAGAATTAAATAAAGAGATAACTCGAAAAACTTATGAAACAAGTGTAATGAGTAGATTCTTAAATATATTAAACCTTAATGAAATTCAAGCTCTAAGTGAATCAAACTTAGTAAAAATTAAAAATATTATAGATACAAATCTCGATGATATTATAAAAAATATAGAAGAAGAAAGCTATGATTTATTATTTAAGTTTTCAATGCACAATAAAACAGAAAAACTTTTATATTTATTTTTATTCTTTAAAAAAAGTTTTAATGTAGCTTGGAGTACAACTGATGTTAGTACTGATGAGTTTATAGATAAATTAAATGCACAAAAAGAAATTATAATTAATGGATTCTCTCATTTCTTAAAAAAACTAGAACCTTCTGAAATTGATAGAACATTATCAAAAGTGTTTCAGAATTATTACTTGTACCATAATAATAAAAATGATTACTACATAAAACAAGAAGAAATTGATATTAATATTTTAAAGAAATTAAAATTTGATTTAGTTTGCCCATACCTAATTGATAAATTAGATTTTACTATTAACAATCAAGTTGATATTAATGATTATTTGAATGATGATTATAATGAACTTAAATTTATAATGGATAATAGCTTAGTCTCTTTAAAAGAAATAGAAATTATATTTGAAAAATTCAACTTAACATTTCCAACATTTGCAAAAAATCAAGAAGATGTAAAAAAATCTTTAACTGAAATAATTGCAAATTTCTTTGAGGATATGAGTAGTTCTATATCAAATATCAAACCTTCAAAACATGATTCTACAATTATTGAAACATTTATAAATAAAGTAAATACTAATATACAATTTGCCTTTAGTAATAGTGGTAATAGAGATAATTATAATTTCAATAATGAAATACGTAGAGATATATCATATCAAAATACTTTTCTTAATTTCTATATTCAAATTTATAGTTCTACTTCAAATAATACACAAGTATCTGATAAAATTAAAAACCTAATTGTTAAGTATCCAAATCTTAGAAATAAATTTTACCAAGAACTGATAAGTTTAAATAAAATTAAAAATACTTCATTTGTTAGGTTATTTGATGATGAAATATTTAACGACACTAATTATAATAATGAACTACTATTAGATTTATTAAAAATTGTTTTCTTAGATAAAAATAATAAAGATGAAGATATAGAGAAAATATCAAATAAATTAAATAGTATTTTAAGACATTTATTGTCTACTGAAGATAATAAAAAAGAGTATGCTTTTATTGAAGAGTTATTATCAAATGAAAAAATTAAAGGATTAGTTTCCAATGAAATTTTAAAATTTGAATTCCAAGAGATATTAGAATTCAATAGTTCCATTAGAAGACTTGCATATGATGACTTTGTAGAGAATAATAAATTATTTGATTTAGAAAACTCTATCTTAATAGATATGATTAAAACAGATGAGGAAAAATATAGTGATGAAGTCATAAAAGTAGCTAAAAGTTATATACTTGACAAAAATAAAATAACAAAAGGACTTAATCTTTTAGATGAATTAACAATATCAAGTAATGAAGATAAAACTTTCTTTAAAAAAGAATTATTACAATATAAAGAAGATGAAAATTTAAAAGAACAAATTAATGAGCATTATAAGAAATTAGAAGTCGCATAAAATCAATAGAGAAGCCTAAAACTTCTCTTATGAAATATAAATCATTTGATTTTTAAAAGACATTTATAAATATTTTTCAGTACTTTTCTTTCTTCATAATTTTCGCAAATTATCCCATTAACAGCAATAAAAGCTAATTCTTGGACTTCTTCAAGTCCTCTATCTTTTAATTTATATTCTTTAGTATAATCACGACCTCTATAACCTTTTTCTTTTATACCGATTTTATAACTATACTTTTTATCTTCTCCATAGATACGGATAATATGATGTTTATATTTAGTTTCGATACATCTTCTTCCAAATATATATTCTGCTTCCCATACTGATTTATTAATAAATTTGGTTACACCCTTATAAATATTAAGAATTTTACTACTTAACGCTTGGTCTTTTTCTGTTAAATGATTAATACAAGTGCTACCAACAACTTTATAACCCCAATTTGGATGGTAAGTTAAATGTTCATATCTGATAGGTGTATTACAATTAACTCTCTCACAAATACCATCTAAATCACCTAAATCATCAATAGCTAATAAATGCCATCCTTTATCAGGTTCTATCAAATTATGTTCTCTAGCATGACAACCACGACAAAGAGTAACACAATCACTTAAAGCATATTCCCAAGGTGCTTTTTCATCCCTATAAAGTTCATGGTGTACTTGTAAAATAACCTCATGCTCTCCACGTTCACATTTTAAACACTTATAATTATCTCTCTGTTTTACTTTATCTGAAAATTCAAACCATTCTTTGTGTCGCCATGCTTTTTTAAGTTTTTTATTTAACAAGGTTTATCCCCAATAATTAATCTTATGAATAATAAATAATACACTTAGTTTTTGTAAAAAGACTTAAAGCTAAATAAAAAATCAGATACTTCCTTAAAAACAGATAAAATACCACAATGAAATACAATAATTTTTAAAATTCATTCAAAAACATAAAAAATTTAAGTTTAATTTAAGTTTTAATATGTAATCATTCTTCCATCAGAAAATTATTTCTGTAACATTTCAATGTTAACTCAAATACAAAAACAACCTCTGCCTTGCAATTAAATTTGTCAAGTAAAAAGTTCCATGTAGTTATTTACCAAAATAAATTACTAAGGGCTATTACTATGCAAAAAAAATTACTAAACCAATTAATCTTCGACCTTTTAGAATTAAAAAGACTTAACGAAGAACTACAACAATTTGATAATACACAAGAATTCATCGAACTAATCAATCATAGAATCAAAGATATTAATGTATGTAGTAAAGAACTTAAAAATACACATTTTGAAACTTTAACTCAAGAACAACAAGATTACTTAACAGAATTACCAATTTCAAATTTACACGTAATAGAGATTACAGAATCTTTATTAGAAGAAACAAAATAAGTATATTAATTAGTCGATTATAGACCGACTCTAAACCCTTAATGCTATTAAAACTAAAGGTGTTAGTGTAGAAAACTACAACTAATTTTTAAACTTAAACTTGAAAGGTTAATTACTCATGAGAAATCAATATATTTACAATAAAAACAACAAATTTTACAATAGTGCTGAAAAAATTTTTGAAGATGAAAATTCAATAGCTTATAAACCAAATAAAAATGAAAAAATAAATGATATGGATTCAGAATATGTTGAGCTATCATATGATGATATTAGAAAGCCTGATACTACATATATAGCTAACAAGGTTATTAATAAACTTAATAATTTAGGTGGTCTTTTTAATTTACTAGATAATGATTTTTCAAAAAACTTTACTACAACAGAAGAGCAACTTATGATTACAGATTTTATTTTTAAATATATAAAACAAGATATTAAAAAAGTTATGAAAAGTGCAAAAAACAACTTCAAAAATATCAAAGTTAAAAATAAAAAATCTGCCACGATTAAATTAAATGTAGTAAATATACTATGTAGATTTCAAGAAGATTTATTTTTTGGAAGAATTTCAATTTAACACTTTGAAAAAAAAATTATACATATAATAAATACATAGCTTAAAAAATAAGCAAATAACTACAAAAGGATACAAAATGTTATTTACACTAAAAGGCAATTTTAATATATTTAAAAAAATAGAAATACTTCCATTCTTCATAAAAAAGCATAATACAGATTCTAAATTTAGAGAGGCTGTAAAAAATAAAGGTTATATCTCAATCTCATACAAAAATACAAAGGATAATAATTTACTTGTATTTTGTAAAACTTCAGAAAAAGATTTTGAAGGATGGGAATCAATTACATATGAATTTGAAGATAGAATGAAAGATTGGTTTAAAAAAGACTCTGAATGTTTTCAATTAATTAATGCAAATGAAACAATTACTATTAGAAGAAAAGCAGTATCTGCCTTAGAAGAAATAGGAAATCATGAATTGAAAGGTAGCAAAAGAGCAAAAGATACAGTCTTTTATAGAGATTTAAATTTAGTAACAAAAACAGACTTATTGAATATGCCATTATCTTTAATTAAAGAATATAAAAAGTTTGGATTTTCATCAGTTGGATATAGAAAAAAATTCTATATTTATATTCATCAAAAAGATATAAAATTTGTAAATGAAAATTTATCAAAAATAATTAGAGACCCTAAAGTTTCCGAATTAATCAAAATTAATAAATTAAAAGAAGAGACTTAAGTCTCTCTTCTACTATCAAATAAACTCACATAACATGTAAGATACATTAAGTAATAAGAATAAATTCTACTATTTAACAAAAATAAAACTTTATAGCTGATAAAATCATTATAAAAAAGAAGGATTATTGTGCAATTAAAACTTATAGATTATGAATCAAAACTACATCAAGATTTTTTAAATTTTTTTAATAAAGAAAACTACAATAATAAAAATCTTGAAGAATTATTTCATTTATATTGTAATAAATTAAATAAACAATTTTCTAGCCAAAAATATAAAGTTCTTATTTCAAAAGAATTAAAATCTACTACAAATAATATTGTAAATGAAATAAAAAAAGATTTTGAAAATGGAAACATAGATACATTAAATAAAAGACTTAGTAAGGCTTCAATAAAAGAAGATGAGAATGATTTGCTATTAAATAATTGGGGTATATATCATTTACATCTTGGGGCGATTAGAGAAAGTAGTTTTTCAGGAAGAACAGGGTTACTATTATTTATTAAAATTATAGATAATAAGGTTTATTTTTTAGACTTAAAAGAACATGGCAATTTTTCTTCTATAGATTTTATAAAAATCATGCATAATAATTGGTCACAAGAAATAGAGAACTTTAAAATCAAAGATATTGTAGATATAGAACCAAAACCTACAGAAGAAGAAGTATTTCAATGTTGGAAAGTTGGTTTAAATATAGCATTAACATTTATTGATAATAAAAACAATGAAGTGTCATATCTTCCTTTAAGTGGTGGAGTAAATTTAGGAAAGTCTCCTATAAATGCCACATCTAAATGGATATATCTTTTAAGAACACTCCCTGAAATTGACAATAAAGTAAATTCTAAATGTTACCTTAGATTTGATTATGTAAATAAAAAATTTCATATTGAAGATGAAAATAATGATGTTTTATATACCTTAGATTTTAATTCATTATAAAAGTCTCATTAAGTAGTGTATTTTAATATTATTATTTAATGTATCTTATATAACACCACTTAAAGCACTTAAAATACAAAAAACAATAACTAACAAGACTAAATCAAAAATACTTTTATAATCGCTTAAAATACTAAAGGACAATTATGAATAATAGATTTGATGAAGTAACAGTTTGGGTTAGAGATTTAAGTAATATTAATAGACCTGATTTTGAATTAACATTACCAACATCAGAAAGCCTAAGTTATGAATTTGATTATCTAATAGCAGATGTAGAAGATGATAATAATGTCTTTTTTACATTTGGGCTATATGAATATCAATCATTAACTAAACTAAATGAAATTGCAGAAGCATTAACAGAAGTAGAAGATATAAATTTATTGTTAGCAATTCATGAAGCTCATAGTTTAGATATTAATAAGATACTAGACCAAGACTTAGAAAATTATTACATATATGGTAATTATGATTTAAAAGAATATGCAATTGAATATGTAGAAGAAAATTATTCTGATTTAGATAGCTTCATTCTTAACTGTATAGATTATGAAAAGATGGCTAGAGAATTTAGTCATGATAGTAATTTAAATGAAACCTCTCAAGGTCTACTTATAGGATAGAACACTCTTCTATCCAAAATTGCAAAAAATTTGTACTTTTTATACTGCAAATAAAGTAAAAACCTCAAAAACAGTAAAAATCATAAAAACACCTTTAAAATTTCAAAATTCTTTTTATTAAAAAAATACCCATAATATCTCTTGAAAACACTTATACAGTAAAAAAATCAAAAAATGTACAGAAAAAAATAAAAAACTTATTTAAAAAATCCTTTATAAATAAATTAACAAAAGTTTGAAACACAACTTTTAAATAATTAAAAAAAAGGATTCAATATGAATGAAAATAAAATAGAAAATAAAGAAAATGAACAACAAAAACTAAAAGGTAACGAAGTAAGAATTGGTGATGATGTATTAGTAAAACAAGATTTAGGTGATACGTTCTTAACAACAGATGTAACAATTACAATGATGGGTTACTCTTACGGGTCAAGATTTAACGATGATGAAAATGTATGGGCTTTTGAAGAAGATAGAAGTAACTTCCAAATTCAAATGGTTAAATTTGATGAAAAAGGTAAACAAGAAAAAAATACTATCAGAGTTAATGTAAATCTTGAAGAAGATGAATTGAATAAAATGGTTGGTAAAACTTACTTATTTAAAAATGTAAATGTATATACATCAAATAACAATATAGCATTTGGTGCAGATGTATTAGGTGAAGAAGTAAAAGGTATTACAGAAGATACATTTATCTCAAACTCTTATGCAAAAGTTAAAGTTTCAAATCTTATTACACCAACAAAAAAAGTTGATAAAAAAAGAGGTAATAGAACTGTAAAAGTTGAAGTTGAAACTAAAGATACATTAGTTCAATCAGTAGTTAAATTTGGTACTAGATTAGACCTTAAATCTATCAAAATTAAAGATATTCAAATTGGTCAATTAGAAGAAATAAAAGGTAAAGAAGTATTAATTGAGAACATCAAAGTTTTCAAACCTTTAAATGGTTCAGCTACGTACAGTACAGAAACTAAACCAAAGATAATTAAATAAGAGGCTAACCCCTCTTATAGGTTATTAGGCATGAAAATAATAGAAATTAAACTGACAAGCGAGGAGCTAGAACAACTAACAAATATCTTATCTTATACATCTTTCAATTCTGTAGAAGATTTCATCTACGACTCTTTAAACGACTTACCAACAATTTCAAATTTTCATGAAGCAAATAACCTTTTATTAATTCAAAACAAAAAGGATGCACATGAAAAAGAATCAAACTACTAAAAAATATCCAAGAAAAAAAATTTCTGTTCAACTTTATCTATATTCTGATGAAAAAGAACAATTAGACAAACTTAATAAAGAAGGTATGCCTTTACCTATGTTTGTTAAAAAGCAGTTGACTAAATCAACTAACATAAAATTTAAATAAAAGGATTTCACATGATATACATATTCAAATTTATAGACTTTATAATCGCATTATTCAACCAATTAGACTTTATTCAAATACTACTATTCACTTTTATGGGAATCTTTTTACTTGCTTCAATTTATTCACTAATCGTAATTTTTATAAATGAAATTCACATGAAAAAAGAATTTGAAAAAAGAAAAGAACAAAGAACTAAAGGGAGTGTATTATGAAGAACTTATTAAAACTTTCATTAATCACTTCAATGTTATTAAGTACAAATTTATTAGCATTTGACCCATCAGAACAAGCAGTAATAAATCAAATAGGTAATAATACTTTCCAAAATTCAACAATAATACAATCTATGGAAAAATCTGTTAATACTTCAATAACTGATACTTTTGAAGATGTAACAAAAGCTTATTATGGCGATTATCAAGTTTCGTATGAACCGACTACGGATTCGGAGATTGCAACAGTTCAATCAAAAGGACTAAGTGAAGAGATTTACGGTTCTTATAACTATAACCACGATTTAGATTTAGGAACGATAACTAAAACACAAGTTGATAAAGGTTTACTTGAAAGAGTTTCAGATTTAGAATCATCAGATGGTTCATCGGTAGACTTAACACAAGTTAATAATGACATTAATCAAAATACTACTTTAGCAACAGATGCAAAAAATATAGCTATTACTGCACAAGATAAAGCAAACTTAAATAGTTCAGATATTACAAGTATAAAAGCTAAAAATATTGCTCAAGACGGAGTAATAAATCAAAATGTTGTAAATATTGCTGATAATAAAACTGCTATTCAAACAACTAATTTAAGAGTAAATACATTTGATTCAAGAATCACAACTAACAATAATTTATCTCAGTCAAATAAAACTAGATTAGACAATAAAGATATTAAAGATTCGGAACAAGATAAAAGACTTGATGCATTAGAAAAGAACAATAATGCAGATTTAGAAAAAACACTTATGAATGAAAGAGCTATTACACGAAAATTAATTAATCAAGGTATTGCAATGAATAACGCTATGAATATACCTTTAGATTTTACTTATAGTGACAAAATAATAGGTGTTGGTGTTGGGGCTTACAATGGTGAGTATGCACTTGGAACTGTCATTGCTTGGCAATATAAAAATACAACTATTAGTGTTAAAACAGGAATAGATGGTGATAAAAATGTAGGAGCAAGTGGTTCTATTACTATTGGCTTCTAAATTTCAAAGAATCATCAATTTAAATTATAAAAAACAAGAAAAGAGGGAATATCACCCTCTTAAGTAAAAAGTTGCTTTCAAAAAAAGCCCATATTTTCGTAAACATTCTAAATTTGTACAGTAAAAAAAGTATAAAAAGTACAAAATATTTATAATTATATTAACTTAAGAAAAACTTAATTTAAAAGGATTGTAAATGAATGGATTAATTGGATTATTTAATATCGTGTTAGTGTTTTTAATGTCTTCGGGGTTAACTCTAACGACTGTATTATCGAATTTATAGGAGTAATTAATGTTTGATAAATTAATAACAATATTAGTAGTTATCTTTGCCTTATTAGTGTTTTATTATGAACCACCAAAGGCACAAAAAACTAAGAGTGTAAAAGCTTCAGTTGCAAAAATGGTATTTCAAAATAAAAAAGATTCTTTAAAAGAAAAAGTACAAATTATAAAAGAATCAGAAAAGTATCAAGCGACTAAAGAAAAGATAAAAGGATTCTTCTCAAAACTTAAAAGAGAAGCGGATGGAATGTCTAAAAGAGCAAAAGAAAGAAAAGAAAGGAATCAAAATTATGGTAGATAAAATCAAGAAAATTCTTACTATATTAATAGCTATATATATAATATTTTCATTAACTCAAGTAGTTCCAAAATTTAATATAGTGAATTTAAAATATAAAGAAAATGCAAAAATTTTAACAGCATATAACGAGTGGTCTAAATTTGAAGAAAATCAAATTCAAATTAAACAGATATTAAAAAACGATGAAGAAGAAGTTAAAAAAGAATCTTCAAATAGTCCTAGTTTTGTATCTGTAAATAAAGAAGATAAAGAACTTAGAACAACAGATGGAAAATATACATATTCACAAGTAAAAAAATATGATACAGATGTAAAAGGATTTAATAAATTAAACTCATTTATCATGGATTTACATCTTACAAATATCTTTATCTTAATCATTATATTTCTTTATAGAAAATATTTTAGAAGAGGATATTAAGATGAGTACAGAAAAAAAATTTCAATACGACTATTTCGATACAGAGGGGAATTTAAATAAATCTTCTCTGAATATGTGGAAGTTATCATTATTTATAATATCTACGATAATAATATTCTTACCTTATACATTTATTTTTGCATTTATAGCAAGTGGTATTAACCCATTTCCTGATATTGATGTAACATTTAAAAACATAATAATCATGTTAGAGTTCATGCTATTAAATGGTTTTACATATCATCAAGTAATCTATCTATCTTTAGGAATAGCACTTTCATATTATCTATATAACTTCAAGTTTGGAAATATGAAGTTTAAGGCAAATACTCAACGTAAACTTTTTCAGATGGGGTTAAGTCAATATAGTTTAACTAAGTTTGATAATAAAAAGAAAATTTATACATTCTCTTTATCAAAAGGTGGGAGTATGAACTATAACGGATTCATTTCAAATGTAGATAATATCAAACAACTTTTTGAGGTTGGAAAACTAAAAGCCTCAAGAAATGAAATTGATAAAGTAGTATTAGAGTTCTTAGCAGAAACACCACAACTTACAGCAATAAAAAATGGTGAAAGTTACACTATTGAAGAAATGGATGAAATGGTAGCAGATGGTGCAAATAAAAAAGGTTTTAAAATACAATCTAATTGTAAAAGAACAAACTTTGAAGACAGTATTGAACAAGATATGTGTATATTTGGTACTCAAGATATAAATGGAAAACCTTTATATGCTTCATTTCCTCAAACAACAGGCTTTTTTCAAGGTCATATGTTAGTTGCAGGTGGTACAGGTTCGGGTAAGTCATACTCAATAAGTAATATAGTAAAGCAAATGTTTCATCCTAGAACATATGGAACTTTAGATGAAATTGGAATAATCAACATGAAAGAAGATTCAAGTGATTGGGATTTTCTTAAAGGTATTAAAAAAGTTAGGATAGCAAACGGTTTAGATGAAGCATTAGCTATGTTAAAAGAGTTTGAATTAAAGATGTTAGCTAATAATAGATGGAATTCAATAAATGGTAAAGAAAATACAGACTTTGGTCAATCTATACTAATTATTGATGAAATTCATAAGTTTAAATTAATTGCTAAAGATTCAACACAATCAAAATATAGAAGAGCAGTAGCCGAAAAATGTGAACAAATAAATGACACAATAGCTACTCAATCAAGAAGTGCAAATATGTTTGAAGTAGCTATTATGCAAAAAACTACATTAGATATGATTTCATCAGTTTTACGTTCTCAATGTATGAATAGATTCTTACTAAAAGCTGATAAAACTACATCTTATATTGTAATCGACCAAGAGATTCAAAATGAAAAAATGATTGATTCAAAAAGACTTTCTGCGGGTCAATTTATTTATCATAATTTACAAAATAACATAATGAAAGAGGGGTTTGCAGTACAGCTAATTAAAGATGAAGATTTTAATGTTGATGAAATTAATAATTATGAAGAGCCTGAAAAATTAATCAAAGGTAGAGAAGAAACAAATCGTCTTAAAGAGTTAGCAGCCATTGTTGCAGAATTAAAAGCAGAAGATGATGAAAAAAAAGAAGAAGATAAAGACTTTAAGAAAAAAATAGGTTCTTACCAAGATAGAAAAGTAGAGAAAAAAGATTATTGGGATATTGCAGAAGCTATCTATAATGAAGAACAAGATGAAGATTCAGAAGATGTAAAAGAAGAATCAAAATCGGAAACTCAAAAAGAACCAATTAAAGAAGAAAAACTTAATCTTGAAAAAAAACCTATTACAAAAACGATTAAACAATCTTCTAAAAAAGAAAAAGAATCAATAAGTGATGAAGAAGTTAAAAAATATGAAGATAGAAAAGAAGCCATGAAGAAAAGACTTTTAAAAAAATCAAAGATTGAAGAAGAAGCTAATAAAGATATTGAAGTAGATGAAAAAACAATTAATGATATTGAAGTAAAAGCTAAAGAAACTATTTCAGAAGAAGACCTAGCTAAAGTTGAAGAAGAAGTTAAAAAAGAATGGAATAAGGAAAATATTCAACATTCAGAAGATTTAGTCCTATAAATAACCACTTAAGATTATAATCAAACAAAAGGGGTTAATAGCCCCTTATTAAAAAAATATAAAAGGATTCATATGAGTGAAAAATATTCAAAAAGTATAGATAAATTAGTAGAAACATTTGTATCTAAACATAGGATTCAACAAACAGTAGACCAAATTAATAGTTATGGTTTTGATTTTGAAGATATGTTTATAGAGAAAGATTATTCAGTATTAGATGAAAAGATTGAAGTAGAAGTATCAATCAAGTATTTAAAAGACCATTTCCTAAAAAATCTTTACAGTAAATATGGTATTGATGAAATTGAATATACATATAGTAATTTTCAAATAGAAATAGATGAAGTTAAAAGTGAAGATTCTTCAATAATGTTATCTAGTAAAGTACAGAAAATACAACAAATGAAAGAAGAATGGGATGAACTAACATCAGATTCAGATTTAAACCTAAGTAACAATTTTATTGATAGAGAAGAAGAAGTTGAACAAGCTCAACAATTAGAAGATAGAAGACTTAGAAAAATTTCAGATGAAATTGAATTAACAATAAATGAACAATTAAGTTTTCTTCAAAAAGAGACAAAAGAATTAGAAGAAGAATTAATAGAAAAGATTTATGAATATCTTGAGAGTAAACAAGTAAAAAAAGGTTTCTTTAACTCTTTAGCAAACATATATAACAACTATCAAGTTAATAAAACTAAAGATAGAGTTGTTGATGAATATATGTTAAATGTAGATATGAAAATCCTTGATTATCAAGAAGATAAAATTAAATTAAATGAAAAGATTGAAAATCATAATAAAAGAATCAAAGCATCAGCAGAAAAATATAATACAGCTCCAATTTGGAAAGTACCTCAAATATTTATAGAAATAAGAGTACTTAAAGAAAAAGGGAAAATTATAAAAAAAGAAGTTGCTCTTAATAAAGAAAAAATTGATATTAAAATCAGTTATCTAAAAAAGAATTATGTTCGTATTGAAGAAGAAATCAAAGTTCTTATAGATGATAAATATGAAGAAATATTGTTAGATAAATATATGCAATACGGTTCAGAAGATGAAATGTATGTATCTGAAAGACAATTAGAAATATACACTTTAAAAAATTACTTGCAGATTGCAAAAAAATATAACTTAGACTAAGAAAAAAGGGTAAAAATGCCCTCTTAGTCAAAACTCCTAAAAAACCCTAAATTAAATACCTCCATATTTTCGTAAACCTTTTAAATTTGTACAGTATAAAAAGTATAAAAGGTACAAAATATTTATAATTATTTATATAGCTGAAAAGCAAAAAATAAAAGGATTATAAAAATGAAAAAATTAACTTTAAAACTAGAGTCAAATTTAAAGTCAAATTACGAAGAAGTTTACATAGAAATATACAATCCAAATGATATTGAAATGTCTAATGAATATAACTATGAGAATAATTCAGAAACGGTTTATTTTGAAAAAAATGATAACAGAAAAAAAGCATTAAAAAAAGCTTTCCTAAGCGAATAAAGGAATAAATTATGGAATTTTTAACAGTATTACTAATAGTAGGAATATTATCAATCATGATAGTAGATAAAGAGTCACAAATAAAAAGTTTAGAAGAAGAAAATCAAGAGTTCCAAGAAGAAAATGAACTACAAAAAGAATATATACAAGACCTTAATGAATCAATAGATTTTCAACATTGTCATATAAATTTTGTAATATGTTATATAGATAAAATTGAAGATAAAAATGAAAAAGAAAGGTTTGCAAAATATCTATTAAATAATGAACATTTTTTAGAACACACTAATGGAATTATAGATTTTATACAAGATGAAAAAGAAAGAGATTTATATATTAAAAAATATAATCAAATTATAGAAAGATTAGAGTGTATGTCATGGAAATAATTAACGAATACTTTAATTACTTCTTTGGATTACCTAAGTGGATTCAATTAACTGTATTAGCCTTAATAGTTTGGCAATTTAAATCTAATATATTTAAAGCAGTTATAGAAACAATTACATGGTCAATTTGGAAGTTATTAGGTAAGACTTTTAGCGTTCCAAGTAAAGTAAAAAATTTCTTCATTAAAAAGCCTTTTGAGTTCAAAACTTTAAAAGGTCACAATAACAATAACAGTAAAGAAATTCTAAATTATATGAACAGTTTACTAGATGAAGAATTTTTAATAAAAAACTTAGAACTTAAAATAGATGAACAATTTCAAGAACTAAGATTTAATTATCTATTTTTATTTTTAAATGATGAAAAAGTCTACAAGTTCATAAAACCACTTAATAAAAATTGGTTTCAATTAGAAGAAATCATAATAACTATCGAAAAAATATAGAAGAGACTTAAAAAATCTCTTTTATATACTTACAAAACGTAAATAAACACCCAAATACAATCAATAAAATGTAATTCGACTCTTTATGTATATAATATATTAAAAGGCATATAAGGAGCAATTATGAGAACAATTAAAGAATTATGGTACAACATAAAAGCAATATACATAAGTATTAAAAATTGGTACATTAAAAATGATGTAGAAGATAACACAGTCGAGTTCAAGCACTACCATATAAAATATTCAAAACTAGATAGTTTAATAAAATGGTTTTCAGATAATGATTCAGAAAATTTAAATCATATAAAATCAATCGTATTTTTATATAAACAAACCAAAGATAAAAAACTAGCTAGATTCTTGAATGAGACGATTTGGGGAATAGAAAAAAACACTAACATTAAATTGTAGAAAATTAGAAAAATCTTTCAAGATACTCAAATAAAAACAGTATCTTACTATCTAACAATTATTAAAAAAACCCATATTTTCGCAAACCTTTTAGATTTGTACTTTAAATACAGTAAAAAAAGTATAAATAAATTTTTTTCTTAACTTATTCATTATAATAGCTTAAAGTTAACTTAAAAAGGATTGTAATGAGACCACATGGATTTTTATCATACTTCTTAATATTCTTGGGAATAATTGGATTCTTAATAGCATCAGACCAAAATAAAGACTTCTTAAAGTTTGTGTTAACTCAAGATGGTAATTATCTATTGAATATTTTAATGGACAAGTGGGATTATGTAAATAGTATTGATATGACAACAGAGTTCAATAATATAAGTTTTGGAAGTCCAATATCAATATTTACATTTGTAATATTTTTTCTAGCAACATTCAAAACTATATTAACATTACCAACAATCATTTTTTATTTGTTATCTAAATTCGTAAGAGCAGAAGGTGAAATCTTAAATAAATTAAGAAGAACTTTCGAGAGTGTGATATATATGAAGTTAATAGGACTATTTATAATTTTTGTAGCTCCTATAATAAGTATATATCTTAATTCATTAGCATAAATAAAAAAGGATTCACATGAGAAAATCATTAATCATAACAGCACTAATATTAGGTGCAATAACAACAGTAAATGCAGAGTGTATAAAGTTATCTAAAACATTATCTTGTACATTAACAGATGAAGAAGCGTTAACAGTAAACAAACTAGATAACGTAAGCTATAAAGGTGGTTATAACACAGATATAGAAAAAGTAGATGTAGATTTACAAAATACTAAAACAACAGTTTATTTAAATCTTAAATCATATAAATATTTAAAAGATTTGACAATTAAAAAAAACAAATCAAGTAAGGCTTATATTCAATTATATAAAACAGTTATAACAATAGAAGATAGAGGTGATAAAAATGAATAAATTAAAACTCATATTAAAATCACCATACGCAATGATATTAGTAGTAATACCTATATTTTTATTTATATCTACAAAAATTGAAGATGAAATAGAAAAGAAAGAAGAACTAAAAGAGGTTTCAAAAGTAATCATTAAGCCTATTATAGAAGTACATAAAAAAATAATTAAAGTAAATAATATTAAAGAAGATAAAGAGTATCAAAAGTTAATCAATAAAATTTTCTATCATGATACAGAACTTTATAAAATGGGTTATAAAAAAACTGATATGAATTATGAATTATTAACTAAAAGAATTAATTATTATAAAAAATCAGTATTGGAAATGAACGTTGATAGATACATTCAAGATAAAACAGATTATAAGTTAATAAAAAAAGATTACGAGAGATTGCATAGATTAGTAACTGTTAAGTGCAAAGGTAAAATACACCAGTAGTGCAAAGTAAAAGTGCACCACTTTATTAATAAAAAATAAATACAATAAAC
>MDTG01147050.1_pt1 | contig 30674 bp, 25 predicted proteins | sample 811421 | NCBI WGS metagenome assembly MDTG01 (sample SAMN05326645, study PRJNA326480) | marine metagenome | isolation source: seawater | place: Pacific Ocean: South East | collected 2011
TACCTACGTATAACTACTAAGTAGGTACCGTGGTACCGTATGGTACTAGTAGGTAGACCTTGGTGGTTAATTCAGCCGTGTTCGCCTGACGAACGTTAATAAAGTTCCAAATTTATTTATATTTGAGATAATAATTCCTGTTCACATAAAGGAAACACCTGAAGAAGGCTTCACACAAAAGTTCATATTACGAAGTACGTACGTAAGTAAGTTTCCCGTCGTAAATATGATCGAGGTATCAACTTCGTTCAACATATGCGTGAATTGTTTCTAAGTCTTTTCAATATAAATTATGAAAAACAATATTTAATGCTGATGCGCCGGGGGCCTTCGCCGAAGAATATTCACTGCATTTTCATTCCGTAGAGAGGTGTGAAAATATGGATTTATTATTTGTGAATTCGTAAAACAAGTACTGGAATGTCAGATAAAGAACTTAACACTAGAACTTTCTGTTCTCTAGGCATAAAGAAATGGCTAGCCGAGAATGCTTCAAAGCTTGGATTGTGTGAAGCTACAGCTGTTCAAAGAGCATGCATACCCCCTATTCTAAAGGGCGTAGATGTTATAGGAACGTCTCAGACCGGAAGTGGAAAGACTGCAGCATTTGCTCTTCCAATATTGCAGATACTTTCACAGGATTCTTACGGTATATTTGCATTATGCATGACCCCAACTCGTGAGCTTGCAGTTCAAATTTCTGAGCAATTCTATGCTCTTTCATCAGGTTTAACATTAAGGTGCCACGTTATAACTGGTGGAGAAGATATCCAAGCTCAAGCAAGGTTGATTTTGAGACGACCCCATATTATAGTTGGTACTCCTGGTCGTTTGATGGATCACTTTTTAAACAGTCGTCAAGTTATTAAATGTTTTCAAAATCTGAGGTTTCTGGTTCTTGACGAAGCAGATCGTCTTTTAGAACCTTGTTTTGAATCAGAATTGCGGTTTGTATTCGAAAATATTCCCTCCAAACGCCAAACACTCTTATTTTCTGCAAGTATCACTCGTAATATTGCAGCACTACAGCAAATTACCATGAAAGACGCTTTTCACTTTGAGGCAATTGAAGGTCTAAAGACAGTAAGTAGCTGTATGCAAGAATACTGTTTCCTTCCAAGTATAATGAAAGATGCGTACTTAATTCATATATTGAAAGAGAGGAATAATTGGGATGTCCGAAGTTCCATAATTTTTACTTCTACAATACATTCTTGCATGATATTGTCTGGTATTCTTGATAAACTTGGAATTGTTGCAGTCAGTCTACACTCAATGAAGAAACAAAAGGAGCGTAAAGCTTCATTTGCACGATTTAAATCTGGTGAAGTAAGTATTCTGCTTGCAACCGACATCGCTGCCCGTGGTCTTGACATTCCGACAGTTGATATGGTGATAAATTACGAAGTGCCCAACTCGCCCAAAGATTATGTGCATAGGATAGGTCGAACAGCAAGAGCTGGTCGAAATGGACGTTCTATTACCTTAATTACCCAACATGACGTAAGAATTGTGCAAAGAATTGAAGATACCATCGATTCAAAGATGAGATGTTTAACTCTACCGGAAGAAGAAATAGTGAAGAACATAAATAGCATAGGTAGTGCAAGACGAAGCGTGAAAGTCTGCTTGCTTGAACAAATTGGAGTTGGCAAAAGAGTTAAACATATGAAATAAAAGAAGAAATATTTTGTCCAGAAACAAACTTTAATTTATTCATCCCAAAATGGAGATATTCGTCTAAATTCGCTCGATAAGATTTAAATGATTGTCTACCGAATGTGAGGCAAAAGGACATAGTTAATTGCGCCTCCCTCTTCCTGCACTTCGCCCTCTACCTGCACCTCGTCCACCTCGTCCACCTCGGGCACCTCGGGCACCGCTGAATCTCGCACCATTTCTTCCTCCTCCTCCTCCTCCTCGTCTTGGCGCGGAATTCATGCTTTTTTGTCTGCAGAATCAAAGGAATAAAAATTCAAAATAAGGTAGTTGAGAGCTTGGCTTACTTATCATGTTGTTGAAATCTTTGTAAGGGAATAAGTTTGTCTGGACTGATATGAAATTTTTGACCTTAATTGAGAAGGGGAAAATGAAAAGGTTACATGTAAGAAAACTACCCTGAATAACGAAAAGATATATATATATACCTATTTTGAAGGATTCTGCGTTAATACCATCGCAAAGCTTGATTGTGAATAACTGGATGAAGCGAAATCATTTCAAGTACACTTCCAAAATTTAGAAGACTCACTGAATTATCAATTGGACCAAATATCTCTTCTACTTTACCTACTTTACTTTTATTCTCCAGAAATATGATCCCGTTAAAATATGGTATCTAAATGCAGGTGACAACTCAAATTTTGAACTGAAAAAATAATCCATATATACCTTTGTATTCGTTAGCTTGCAAATGATTTCTCCTTCACATGCATGGGAATAGGAACCAATTTCTGAAGCAACGACTTTTAAAGTGATACAATAAGCATAACGGAAAGTTACCAACTAGGACATCAGGTATGGCTTCTTCACGCCCAGTCGCACACCGACCAAATCCACGTCCTGAAGTGCCACGACCAGAAAACCCTCTACCGCGCGAAGTTGGCGTCGGTTGTCGCATGATACGAAAAAATTAGGTTAAAAGGGTGAAAAGAATTGATGGACTTTTCCTTCACCATTTCTTCATTTAGCCAAATATGAAACCCTACACTGGTATTTTGGGGTTTTTTAGTTTAGTGTATCATGTGATAGAAGAAGTGGTCTTTATTTGACCATGGCATGGATTTCGTCATTTGGGTCAAGAAAGAAAATTAAAAGTTTAGCAACGCGGATGTTGACACGCTGCGCATTGTACCTATTTGAAAAGTATTATGCTGAAAAAAACAGTGGTTCTCCCAGTACGATTTTAGTATCAACAACTTCTCATCTGCTCGTTGATTGAAAATATACTATAGCTAGCCTGTGACACTAACAAATTTGTGGAAAAATTGATTTCTAAAATTTTAAAACTAATTCCTGAAAACATGGTTAAAACTGACCAGACAACTCTGAAGTCTTCTGAAGGTAACCATAGCGAATCGGAAGAACTATGGGCCGATAAGTATAAGCCCTCTAGAATTTCAGAGCTGATTGGGAATGGTAAGCGCATAGCCGATTTGCGGCGATGGCTTCTTGAGTGGCAAAATAACCAACAAAAGAAAAAGAAAAATATGTATAAGGCTGTGCTAATTAGTGGTCCTCCAGGTATAGGCAAGACTTCATCCGCAACTTTAGTTTGCACACAACTTGGTTTTAGTGTCATGGAGGTAAATGCAAGTGATTCAAGAAATAAAGCCTCCAAAGATGTTCATACAGGTTTATCTGGTTCAACTTCAAACCAAGTTAAAGAACTAGTTACTAATCGAGGTCTCAATTTTTTGAAAACATCTTTTCATAAAAATCATGTATTAATAATGGATGAAGTCGATGGAATGAGTTCAGGCGATCGTGGTGGAGTATCTGACCTCGTTGATACAATAAACCGCACGAAAATTCCAATAATTTGTATCTGCAATGATCGCTATTCTCAAAAGTTAAAGGTGTTGCAAACTCACTGTTTGGAACTCAACTTTCAGCAACCTACAAAACAACAAATGCATGGACGCTTGTCTTTCATTATGAAAGAGGAAGAACTTGATATAGCCTGTAATGCATTGGATAGTGTAATCGAGTCATGTAATGGTGATATTCGACTGATTCTTAACCAGCTTCAATTGAGAAAGCTTAGAACAGGTTCGCTATCAATTTCCCATGGAAATAAGCTGAAAGATGTTAATTTGGGGATACTTTCAATATTAGATGTACTTATGGGATGTGGTGCTTCAAGCCAATCCATTGACCGTCGAATATCATTATGTTTTCATGAGCCTGATTTAGTTCCATTGTATATACAGGAAAATTATCTTCAAATAAGGCCTTCAAACTGTTGCTCAGATCTTGAAAGGCTCATATGTTTAGGTGCAGCTTCACGTTTCTTATCTGATGGCGACTTAGTCTCTTCGCTAGTTCGATCGAGACAATTTTGGGAGCTCGCATCGTGCAGTAGTCTCTTAGCATGTATTATTCCTTCTTCAATCGTATCTGGAGTTCGTGAGACTTTCAACTTATTTCCAGGTGAACGTAATTTTCACCGGTTTCCCACTTGGCTGGGCAAGAATTCTTCAAATTCTAAAATGCGGCGTCTACTGAATGATATACATGGTCATATGGTGAGTAAAGGGGCACTTAAATCCAGTTCCAATGTACTTAGACAGCATTATATTCATTTACTTCGATCATATACAACATTACCACTTCTTTCAAAACATGTTGCGGGCTTGAACAACCATGGAATACGTGATGTAGTTCGCTTTATGAGTATATATGGAATTACAAGGCTTGACTGGGATTCATTAGCTGAACTCCGTAAATTTAGCGGTAAAGGTCCTGCTTTTGAAAACAGTATTCAAATATCAGCATCAACCAAATCTTCTTTCACGCGTGAATGTAATAAGTCTTTGGATTGGGTTCCAACAAGGCATGAATTAAAATCTCAAGATGATTATTCAAGTGATGGGAATCAAGAGTAAAACAGAAAACATAAATTTTAATTAAATGCCCACACCCACAGCCTTGTAGACAAGATAAATTTAAGGCTCTATTGCACTAGTTGATTTTGTATTGATTGCTTATGACCCATGATGTCATCAAGGGCTGTAAGAATTTGGTGCTGTACTTTTGTTTTCTCACTTGTGCATGATAAGTTGAGATCCATATGAAGCACCTTCAGAAATGTTTGAGCAATAAGAAGGGTCTACGTTTCCAATGCTTTACCTGAAGTGTTTTTACTTGCTTTTCGGTAACACTTAAGTCTTTCGAGAGAAGCTTTCGGAGTGAAATAACCTGAAAAAGAAGTTTCATGTTTGCAACAAAAAGAGGATAGGAAAAATTACCTCATTCTCAGAAATTTTAGCAGTATTTGTGATGGAATCAACAACTTGCTCCACTCGTAATCTTTTGTTTTCGCATTGTTGTTCTTTGGAACGAACACTATTTTGAATTGAAAATACTTCCTCTTTTCTGTACTCAAAAGTTAAATGAATGCTTAGTGAACATTTAAAGGCGCACTTCTGAGAGAAATTCTCTTTCAACAATTTATAATTTTCTTGAGTCGCAAGAACTTCATTTTCAAGTGCCCTGTCAATAGAATAAGAAAAATCTTGACACTCTTCGCTAATTTCACCTTGTAAAACATAAAATATTATTCAGAGTCTCGTGCAACAATAAAAGCATATTATTCATCCCATGTTCAGCCTATGATTAAATATTAATATTACTATTCAGAAAAATCAAATAATATCTTACCCGCATTTTCGTACTTACTGAAAGATCCTTGAGATTTTTTGTGAGCGGCCGCTGAAATTTAATATTGGCAGCAATATTACTTCTAGGAACTTTCAACAATAAATTATTGTATCTACTGATCTGATTATCAATGGTTGAATCTATGCTTCTTTTATCCTGCATCTCTTCGATTTGTTCTGATAGTGCAGTTTCTTTCCCATGATATGCATTGATTAATTTTCGAACCTCAACCATCTGAAAATAAAATTAGTAACCATATGGGAGCTGCTTTCTGATTACCTTTGACCATTGATCTGTTCTTTCTACATGAACATTAACTCTCGTAAAATTTTCAGAAGAACGTGTGGATAATTTAATCTAAATTATACATTCATTAGTTTAATTTTCTACGCCTATATTTACAGAGATTCCTTCCTACCTTTGTAGCTTTGTATGCTCGGTCATTTCGAATTCGTAAAGTACTTATGTAAGATAATTTTTCCGAATTAGCCAAAATCTTGCTTTTAAGATTAGTTCTCAAAGACTCAAGAGAATTCTATAAAATTTCATGCTAAAATTTCAATCAAAACTACATGAATTTTGAACACCTTTGACGAAGCCAATGACTTAGATTGAGGAACCAAGCTAGACAGATGATTACACAATATTTGGTTATTCTAAAATCTTAACTGAATATTTGGGCAAAATATGTGGTAAAAAAGATACCTGTAAAATGTGCTCGATGCCCTTACGTGTTGAGGCAAATTTCACATAATAATTTGATCGAATGCGATCGCATATTTCTGATGTAAAACCTGACCTTTCGTCACCAGACAAAAAAATCTGAGTTGTTGAGTTTTAAGTATTTATAAAAAAAAGAATTTAGCTTTGCCTACCTCATACAGTTGAACGCTTGCTATAGTAAATTCACCATCAAACTCCTACACTTAACAATTAAACTTGCAGAACCAAATTAAATAAAACATACCTTATCTCTGACCTGCCATTGTGTTAAATAATCAGAAAGTTCTGCTACCCAACTACTTAAAACCGTTTGAGAAGGAGACACACTTTTTTCAAAGAAAGGGAAAAAAGCATCCTTAGGAATAGGGACTGGGTAATTTAAGGAATTCAATATAAGTGGTATATCTTCATCAGCTTTCTGAGCAAACTTCAAATTTTGATCTAGTTGCTTTAGCAAAAAGTGGAGCATGGAAATAACATTTTTTAAGGAATTGCTTTCAAAGGAATTTATCAAGTTGGTCGTGCACCCTCGCTTTTCATAAAAAGAACGAAGGTATCCCTTACTTAAATCCAAATAATTCTCATCGTGAATAGGACGGGGGTCAGAAATGCGCTTATTAATTGTCCGCATACGTCGTGTTCACTTTCGAGTGAATTGCAACACCTCTGGATATTTGAAATATTCCTAAATCTTTCCTTCCGACTATTATATGAATATATAAAGACTATGACAGGTTGTTGTTCTTTAAATCTTGTACGAGAATGGTTGGTTTGGTTGTTATGCTAAAGTTCCTGCGAGCTGGTGCATAACTGTGGAAAATTTGAATTTTGAATTTGAAAAAATAATAAGCATAAATGTATGCCATATGTGAAGATCGGCTCGAAAATTTTTTTGAAAAGAAAGGGGGGGTTTATCTAATTTCTGTTTGTTTGAATTTGACTTCGTATAAAGAAGACATAAAAAATTGCCAGCAGCTTTGTCAATACAACTGCACTTTAAACAACACGACTAAACCAAGGCAATCATAAACTCACGTCGACATGTCAGGTAAAGGTGCTAAAGGGCTTTCAGGCAAAGGGCTTTCGGGAAAAGGGGCGAAAGGAACCATGTCTGATAAAAAGGGGGATAAAAAAAAGCCAACATCGCGTTCTGTAAAAGCTGGCCTACAGTTTCCAGTAGGACGTATCCACCGTTTTCTCAAGGTAATTACAAGTTCTACGGTGTTATTAGAGTGTATTTGTACTCGTCAGCATCGCAAATGATCGTGGCACCCAATAAATTCAGAAACAAAACGCGTTAAAAAAATTCGACCGTTGACACAATTTATTTATTTTTTCAGAATCGTGCTGCTTCTGGTGGCCGTGTAGGCGCAACTGCTGCAGTTTACTCAGCTGCCATTTTAGGTGCGAATACATACAAACTTCAATAATTTTGCTTAATTCTCCTGTAGAATATCTTACGGCAGAAGTTCTCGAACTTGCCGGAAATGCTTCTAAAGATTTGAAGGTACTGCTTGAGCTCATTGTTTGTATGCACTTACAATTTTTCTAAAGGTCAAACGTATTACCCCACGTCATTTGCAGCTTGCAATTCGGGGAGACGAAGAACTTGATACTCTTATCAAAGCCACGATTGCCGGTGGTGGTGTTATCCCACACATTCACAAGTCACTCATCAATAAATCCTCAAAGAAGAGTGGTTAGTGCCTCAAAGCAATACCTTTTCTCAGCATGGAGATTACGGTAATATCACAGAGCGTTACTTTTACACTCTTTCCGTGAACTGAGTTATTTTATGTACTTAATAAATAAACAAATACTAAAGTTTGCTAGTTCTATTCATCTGCCTCAACTGAGTTCGGATATTGGACAAGCTCTCCCCACTTTTTCATGTATGTCTTCATGAAGTTAAGACATCCAAAATGAAGGATCATGTATCAATCTCCAGGAATGCAATTTTTAAAATTACTGAGTACGATCTCTCTGCCAAACTTCTTCAAACCTCTTCTTTCCTCCGTTTTCTTCGAAACTTTACCTTGGACTGCACGGAGGTATATGCTTCGTTAAAATATCTATCTTTCACAAGGCTACGTAAAAGCTGAAGTACTTCAACGGCAAGCCCCCTTTGTTCGATTGAAATTCCATGAACCTTAGGATCTATGCAAATATAGCATGGAAATATGAGCTCATAAAGGATGCTGGGATAACGCAGCAACATTTCAACATCAATTCCAGCGATTATTCCAGCGAGACAACGTATGCACACTTCACGAATGCAGTTCCTTGCCACAATACAATATCTACCAACTCTTCGTATAACAGCGATTCCTTTCTTTGCTCTAAATTCCGCATTCTTCTGGGTCGAGTAAGCATTCTTGGATAGAAATAATAATGAAATCGACGCGATATTCCTTGCGCTTTGTCTTAAAACTTCCATTTCTATTGATATTTCACTGCATTTGAAATTATTCTCGAAAAGTAGCATCGAATTATTTACAGCAAGTTCTAAGTCAACACCATCATGCTGAAAAGCAAGATCTTCCGAATTCAGCGAATGATCATCTCCACGCATTTTTATGTATTGACGCAATATGCGAGTTGATGATGACTGAATCCATTCATGCTCATGTCGCAAAAGTTGAACTACTACGAAAATTGTTTTTTCTATTTTTGTCTCACTATATTTAAAAAACTGAGGAGTACCCACCCACAATTTTTCGATGAATAATAAAAGGTTGTATTGGAGCAACCACGTTTCATCCTTTTTGAAACTTTGAACCTCTAATACAGACAGAATTTGTGGCCAAATATTTTTTATCGCTACTATTACCGTATCCGGACAAATTTGCAATGCTATATTCATTACCTGAACTGAAAGCCGCTTCAAGGTCAAACTTTGCTCTTCTAAGAACCATTTCTGTAACCAAGTGAAAAAAACATGGGCCTTGTCTTCACTAATACGCGACAGCAGAGCAGCAATAGTTTCACCTGCGCTTCGACGACAGATGCTGGAGTTATCAGTACCCAGTTGAACAACAAGAGGAACAAACATAACTTCTGCTGTCTCTCTCAAGACACTTTTTGGAAATTTCAGAATCACAGCATGCAGTGTATTGAGTACAGATGCTCTCCCAGCAGGACATTCATACTTTAGATTTGCAATAAGCTGTTCTAAATAATGCTGTAATCTCCTAGCTCCAAGTGGATAATCAAGTAAAAACTGGAGGAAAATTTGAGCACACAATCTCCTTGAATGCTCGGATGTTCCACTTGCAACTAAACAGCAGATTCTGTCCATCCCTGTATATATTTCTGATAGAAGTGGCCTACGTGACAAAATAGCGCGCAATACAGAATGACATACTGACGTACTACTTTCGTCTTCAATGTTACCAAAAGCGGATCGAAGAACCATACGGTACTGAGCATTTGATGGAGATACATTAGCATATCTTGACATTAGATTTGAAAGAAGACGAAGGCAGTCCTGAGCAAGTTGCGGATCGCTTGATGAATTCAATAGAACAATAAGCTGCCTAATTAATGAATCTGAACTGTGCTCGAACGTTCTCAATCTCATATTCGTCAAACTGGAAAGAATTTGTAAACATAGAAGAGGAATTTTATGATTCGCGCAGTTCATAAAACGAAACAATACAGGAACTATATCCTCAAATATATTAAAGTATTCCTTCCTACGACCTTCCGGAATATTTTTTGTGGAGCATTGCTTCAGTACACTTTTAATCAACCTCAAAGCAAATAAAATAAGAACAGGATTATTATTTACCAAATAAGTAGAACTTTCTTGAGTTGAACTTCTGTTCACATCCAGTATAATATCATCAAAAGCAGGAAATTCACTAGAAGAATCAAATGACAAAATGGATCTAGCCATTACCAAAATTTCTTTCCCTTTAAGTTTTGTTCTGAATGAAATTCCTTTATGGATAGAAAACAGAATTTGTTCAATCTTACGAGTAATTTGAATATTCCCGAAGTCATGGAGACGTTTGGTAACCAATGAAAGTAATATTGGCATTGAAGCAGGGAAGGAAGCTTTCTGTGAAAGCAGCTCAATAGATTCCAGAGATCGCGAGTGAGGGGCTTCTGGTATCTTTGCAGTAATTTTAATAACCCCCCGTTCTTCAGAAATTCCACCAAAAATATCTGCATCTAATATTGGTAACACTTCTGGGAGAAGAACATCAACTTCTTCATCTTGTGCTTCTGGTGTAGTTACTTTTAGAATATCATAAGTAATTGATCCGAGGACATGTAATTGGAATCCATTTAGAAGTCGTGTACGTAGGATTCCAATAATGTACGGCACATGAGTAGCTCCAAGTACTCTGGCAATATTTGATAATGAAACTCTTGCTGTATCTCTCACGCCTTGGGATCGATCAACTAAACTTGTACACAACAATGATGTAAGCCTATGTAGTTGTATCTTCATTTCGTGCTCTGGAATAAAGCTGATGAGATGTGCACATGAAAGAAGTAGCGCTGGAGATACTTCTTTTTTATTCGATCCCATTTCATTCTCACCATCTGGTAAAAGCTTCATTAATTTTTGATAAAATTCTTTAAAAAGATCAAGGAATTTTCCTTCGTCTTCGAGATTCGAAAAGTGATCCAAATTTTCAAGAACAGAAGCAAATGCATGTAAATATGCACCATTTTCACGAGAGCTACTGAAAATTTTACGACTTATTTTGCGCAGAATATCTTTGAACACAGGCCATGGTAGTTTTGATGAAATCTGACGAACTACAGACACAGCTGTTGCTGCAACATTTGACACAGGATCTGCCAGACACGGTAGGACAATAGGTATATAATAGTCGAGGATGGTTGATAAATGGCATTCTAAGGACGTAGAAGCAATTTTTAGCTGAGTTAAAGCACGACTACGCCGATGCGACTGTAAATGCGTTATATTTATGAAAAAGTCTGTCTCAGAATCAATTTTGGACAATATACTCAGACCAGGAGAATAATGAGGCTGCGTTTTCGCAAGATAGCCAACGAGATAAATAGCCACTGCTCTTTTGCTTTTCTCGGTACTATTCATTGACCTTTTGATTCCAGGTAATACTATTTCTGCAAAAATTAAGGCACAAGTATCTTTACATAAAGGCATCGAAAGAGCATCAATAAAATTTTGAATTGTTGACTGTGCAGCTTGACAAAGAGCAAAGTCAGAAGAACCCAGGTCATGCAAAGTTTGAAAGATAATTGCTTTCATATTTTGTTCGGAATTTCCACAAAACCAGTTCGTCGTCAATTTTTCATAAGATTCTAGCCCCATTTCAAAATTAATATCATCTAAACTATTTTTCGCAGTCGAATTCAGTTTCTGAAGAATCTTTGTCGAAACCCAAAGAGAATCAAGATTATTTGCTAATATAGAAAGTGCATGAACTAGTTCTGATCGCACTTTGACATTTCGTACTTTACAGAGAAAAGGAGTTATTAATGCCCAGAATTTCTCGACATCCTTGGAATTCATAATTGCTGAGGAGTCCAAAAAAGCTGTAGAAAAAGCCGAGAGTAATTTTGACAACATACCTTCATCTAGTCTCGGAGATCTAGCAAGCCTCTTCAAAGATATAATAGTTGCAAAAACTGCATTTTTGCCCCCCAGAGTATGACTCAAACGACTTATCAATAAGAAGGTACGTTCTAAATTCAAATTTAATTGGCTTTTCATACATTTGCTCGAACAATTTGGGTGTGAAACCAGGATTTGAAGCGATTCAAATAGTTCTTTGGAATGCTTAACCAGGATCTGTTTAGCTAAATTTTTCTTTCTAACATTGTCATTTTCTACATGGTTAACAAGATTCTCAGCAATATCCAAGCACATTACACGACTTTGTTCAGAAGCAACTTCAGCTTTTAAAATTTCCCATACAAACTTGAGGCATGAAGTAGATTCTTCAACACTCAAAAACGTTAACAAGAGATGATAACTAGAAGATAAAGACGCCACAACCTGTAAAATAACTGGTGGTGTTGATGCACCACACTCATTCGAAAGACGAAGCAGTAGTGGTTCCATGATATAAACCAAATCATTGGAATACATATGAAATTCAAACTGAGGGTGTCTATAAAGTAAATCGGCCAGAACACGAAATGAATACGTGCGGACATTTCTTGCACGTTTTCTTTCTTCTGAAATTCTGTGCGATGCAGTATTTAAGGTACCATTTTTATTTTGATCTCTCTCTTTTTTTTTTTCCTCTCTCTGTGTACTATAAGGCGATATATTATTGACCCTCATGCTCCTCCCCTGCTCACAAATACGTGCAACAGTAAAGATAAGCTTTATGGATATTGGCACAATAACTTCTACGTATTCGAGCACATGCTCGCCCAAGTAATACAGTAAATCTTCCAAATTTCTAAAAAATATATTGATTGACTTCATAGGCAACGTTGAAAAATCAGGGCACATTTCAAGACATTTTTTTTTCCACCCTTCATTTGTAATCGCCATATGAATTATAGCGTCTAGAACTGACTGATTCGGAGTAACAATTGAAAAAAACTTACGCATCAACGGATAAATCTCTCTAGAATCCAGTCCTGCAATCCACAAATATGAAGCTTTACAAACAGAAATTTTCCTACTCGAACGTTCGTGCAAGCGTGGAAGCAAAACTTGAATAACAAGAGGCACAATCTTTAATCGATACTGTTTTTCTATGACAGTAATGCCAAGCTTTTGATCTGATACATCTGCTGCAAACCTTAAGTTCGTCAGAGCTTGCTTAGTTTTTTTAGGAGTAGCGATTGCTTGTAGATGATCAATAATATCACCCGTTAGATATGGGAAATCCCATTGTCCTAAACAACGAATTGCTAAGCATGCTAACTGCGGATCATTTGATTGAAGCATCTTCAGCAGCTTACAATAAATCTCACTACATTCATGAAAGCCTAGGAAGCAATAGCCTCCTCTACATGAATTATCGAGACAATGAACCCATTTTTGCATCCCAATCTTCCACTCAGAACAATTAGCATAATCTTCCCACTTTACATATTTTAAGAATTCTACTGAAATTCGATTATAAAAAACACTATCTGAGAATGAAATCTTGGAAAGAGTATTAAAGAGTAAATTAAGTCGAATCCATGGATTTACCCCATACTCTATCTGATTAATTTGAAGCGCTATGAATTCTTTCAATTGAGTTTCATTTGTTTCCACATCCAGGTTCATGATTTTCGATTCTTTTTTATTTCCTAATTCCAAAATGCAGTGCAGCTGTGTTTCTTCAAGATGAAAAGTAAAAACTTCGCGAGCTTCTGCGTACATATTAAGAAGATTTCCCAGCGTAGATATAATGAATGGCCACAATGAAGATAGCTTAATATGTAAAGCACCAATACATGCACTCGTTATTAGTTTTATAGATTGATTTGGAATCGTGGAAGATCCAAGAGATCGAGATATAGCCTGAAGCATGACTTCATATTGTTTCAAGTTGGAGAGAATATTGGAACTTTTTCCTGGATCATGCGCATTCAACATGCAAAATTTAGAGAGTATATCCTTCACTACCATCCATGATTTTTCCTTCTTGTTTACCTTCAAAACACTCAAATATTTGAGATTAGCATATCGCACGTGACGATTAGATGAAGTAAGTCCTCCAAAGTTTTCTGGGATTGTTGTTTTCAAGAAGATAGTACTTCTATTCAATATTTGTTGGGATTCAAGAAGCTCTGCAGCACATATTAACGGTCCTGAATAAAGACTTGAAATTCTAAATACCCTTATAAACAAATGGGGACAGATGGCATCAGCACATCGAGAATTAACATTTGAATGCTCATGTAGAGTTAAAAGAGCTTGAAGTCCTGCTACTAGAATTGCAAAAGCAGGTTTTATGTCTTCATCTTCAGTCAATTCCTTTTCTTTTTGTGAATTTTCTAATTTTCTGAGAGTGTAATCTAATATGCTTTCGACAATTGTGTGACAAGCTTCAAACTCCATACAAAACGGTGCAAGTCGAACAACACCCCATAGGACACTGGGATGAACACAAGATTCGTGCATTTGTAATATATCGATAGTCTTCCTACAAATAATTTCATTTCCGACTAAAAATTCCGTATCCACCCAACCGTGTTCCAACAATATGCGACATGATTCAGAAGCAGTTGCTATACCAATGTCTGACAATTCTTCAAAAAATTTGACCAAACAAACGGAGGTAAAAATTTTAAGTAGATTCAGTGCTGCAGGATTTTGAAGTCTTGCCCGTTCATTGAGACATTTTAAGTAGTTTACAATTGAGTGGGAAGACGCGATTGAAATCAACCTCAACCATCGAGCCGGCCTATCTGTCATTTTAATTGGTCTAGTACTTGGTCCATACAAAATGTTGTGTGTGTCACATATATTCAAAATGAGTTCAAACAGAATTTGCTGAATCGAGTCGTCATGGTTCACAATCTTTGGGATACAATGTAACTCCAGAGTAAGTTCAAAAACTTCAAAGATAGGTACAAAGTTTTCCACGGTAGATCCATTGTTGTGCTTTACCATCATCGAAAGCAATTTCATGTGATAAATTAATTTATTTTTGTTACTTTTTTCACTCTGAAGGTTCGTCCGAATAGCACCAAGTAAGGTGTCCCACAGTATTCCAAGTTTCCCCCTCTGCCCAAAGCTGCAAACTTGCCGCAACATTTCATTTGTTACTTCGAATAAGTGGGAGTCAGCGAGGAATTCCGCATCGGGATCAAATAGTACCGTAAAAATCTTGATAGAGATGGAGTGAAGTCCATGAGCTGCGCCACGAACTGCCTCAGCAAGAAATGCACCAGCACTTTCGCATTTCATCACCCTCTCACTCAAATAACGTGAACCCGCATTGAAATCACATGTTATTAATTCCTGCTTTCCAGCATCACTTTCGATTTCTCTTAGAACATGTAAGATTCCTTTCGAAATTTGGATCTGTGTGGCTCTCCTTAAGATCATACCAAGTCCTTGAACGGTAAAAGAACGGATATTCATTGATTTATGCATCCTTAGATTCTTGGTAATTTGCAATGTTCCCGGAATATCACAAGATAATTCTTCATGAAGTAACTTGCACAGGCGTGCAAAGCAAGTAAATAGTTGTTTAAGAATCTCAGGTTCATGCCCAATGCCTTCGTTGATTAAACACTCAAATTTAATCAGAGTTTCAGGAAAATATTTTATAAATTCTTTACCAACATCGCGTGATAATGCTTCTAACAAGTCAAAAAGAGCCTCAACTGAGTTCTTATATTCAAAAGTGAAACGCTTTAACAAGGATTGGACAAGAACATCTTGATGTAGCAATATTTGTGGAAGTGTCTCTGAAATCTCTCGAACTTCTGCAACATAATCAATAAAATCTTTTCGGAAATTAAGCTCAGACCATTTAAGCAAAGAGTCCTTGAAGAAAGAACCAGTCTTACAATCAGACTTCTTCACTTGGTTCAACCTGTTCAGAGTAACTTTCACATCCGAAATTTGTTCTGAAAAGTTTTTGGCCATGTTTGTTCCAGTAAAACAATATATGGAACGATTGAAGAAATTTCCGAGCAGGTCGATGTATTATAATCGTTCTGTTGATCTATCTTCAAATCGCGCGTGCAACTTTTCCAAGGCTTGAGTATAAACTCCCATTGGCCAGTTCAACCTAAAATTCCCCGTGATTTCCGTGAGAGCCGCCAATTTGCTATCACTTGTGCCTTGCATTATTTTAAATTTTTATCCCCTTATATTTCTAGTGTTTGAAGAAGGTTGCGAAAGTTAGGGTAGCAAGTAACTTTATGATACTCAAGTTTAAGAACTATATGTAATGTCCTGAAATACGACGGCCCAGTCAACTGTAAAGGGCCTCAATTAAAATGCTTGACAGCCTAAACCCTGAATGACAATATTTTTACTTTTTTTGTAAAAAATGTGATAAAAATGAATTAAAAGACAAGTGAAAAAATGATAAAAATGATAAAAATGAAATTAAAAAACAAGTGATTTTTATATAGCTATATATGGCCATATTTTTATGACTGCTGGTGGTAAAAAATGTGATAAAAATGAAATTAAAACACAAGTGATTTATTTTTATGTGCGTGCGTACATGCATATAGATGAGTAAAAGGAAAGAAAATCCAGGAAATTCACCCAAGGAAACAGTATTTTTTTTCAATTTACGAGTACGTGTTACAAACACAGCCGAATGCCCTCTTGGCTTCTTTTCTTTGTGTTTTTTACGCCCCTTAAAAACTCCCTGTGAAGTGCAGCAACTTGAAACCCTTGTTGTTCCATGCGTGTTAGTGAGAACGTGATTCTGTAACCTAGTTAATTCGGCTCCTGTTCCTATTTCCACTTACAATTTATCTCAAGCGACGAATGAATATTTCCCTTCGGTTAGCTGAGTCAACTTCAAAAGTCTTGAAAATAAAAAGGACACGAAAGTGTAATAAAACCAGGGAGATAGACTTCCAACTGTATATTTACTTTTTGAGCTGCATAAATATTAAAACTTCCGTAATAGTAACTACACTTTAATGGCATCGACTCCTGAAATACGAATAACCAGCAAATCTCCTGAGGCAACTTATTTTATGTAATGATGATTGTTGTGACCTTTTTAAGTAGACGTCAGAATCCATTCTTTTTCAAATTCGTTCTAAAATTCCAGCTGATATCAGGTTCGATTTTAACACGTTAAGTATGTAAACTTATTATTTCATGGAAGGACACTTATAGGAAAAGAGACATGCACTTCTTTCACAAGTGCTAGTTTTGATGACTCTTTGTATTTTAATGAACTTAAGACTGTAACGACTGGAAGAATACTTTTAACAAGCTTTGTCGTAGATTCAACGCAGTCGTTTTTAAGAGAGTAAGGATATCTGCTTTTATTTTACTGCTCCTATTGTCCTAACGTTTTCTTTTTTAATTATAGCTATGGTATCATCTCGCCCGAAGTAGTATTTGTTTCAGACTACCAGGAAAAGGGCTGTGGACGCGGGTTTGTTTTTTTATAAAAAGTTTATTGCTCCCACACTTATTCTCAAGTAAAAATTCGTGGTTATCACCGCTTGGAGGATTATTTTTTTCATTCAATTGCGCTTGCAGGTATGTTTTACTACTTTGATATTAGATTGAAGAGTATTGAAAGAATATTTGTCAGAGAAGCGAAGAATTTGCCTTTTATTCAATATCTAGTATGTCTTGCTGTAATCAAGGTAAAGATATAGAAAATGAGCAAATGAGTTGCATATGCTTGACAATAAATGACTGCTTTAGGCAATAACTAGTGAAGCTTCTTCTGTGTTGCTGCGATATGGCATCGCTTCGGAATTCATTGAAAATTTAAAAATAAAGTGGCCAAACGATATCTACTATAAAAATACTAAGGTAAGATTTAAAAAATCGGATTTATTTCGTATATCTTATGCTCTTTTTTAAGATAGGAGGTATTCTATGTCATTCAAGCTATGCTAATGGCATGTATCATGTCACGAACGGAATTGGGTTAAATCTTGATAATGTGGTATGTATCAATTTGATTACTTCTACATTTGACACTATTTATCCAGGCACCAACGGCATGTATCAACTCTCTGCTGTTTTCTGTAATTGAAGAGTTTAAATGTGAGGAAAAAAATAGGAGTATGATTGATGGTGTTTTTTGTTCTTTACTAAATATTTTCACTTAGAACCCGCAAATTTTCTTAACTTCGAGAAAGTATTTCATTGGAGTAATTTTGATAGACAATCTAATCTTTTCAAATTTGAAGGTAGGAAAGGAGAAATTATTAGCAAAGATACTAGGTAAAACAGAAATGCTTTGGCTGATGACAACAAATAATCATACTATTCAGAGTGTTTTGAGGAATACTATCAAATTTTTGATAGTAAGGGTTTCAAAGCATTAGAGGTACAAGAAATATTCACTGTTTTGCTGCATTAATAAAGTTAACAGCCTCTATACTTGAGTCATTGGCTGCACTCGGGGCAAAATGTACATTTCAGCGAGTTTGATTCGCAAAAGTCTATGGCTCTACAAATCCAAGGCCTATCTTCGACCGGTTGCCTCCTAGCTGGTACTAATCAACTTTAATATATTGTGATGTTTGCCCTAATAATCCATTTTGATATAGTAAGTGATAGAGGAGATCAATATGAGTTGAGTCCAGATGGTAACTCTTTCGACTTCTTTGCTGGGTTGATATGTAGGAAACTATGAAAATATAGTGAAATGATAAGTATTAACCAGCGCATAGAGCTATTAAATTGGTTATGACGTAGCTGTTGTTGAAAGTTACATAATTGATGCTACTTATCTTTGCAGTAAACATATTTTTGCACTGTACGGTACTCTGTTTCAAATGGTCCCAATCGATGTGTTGTCGATAGTATGTTACTTATGATCTTTAAAACTTTTTATCTCGCGCATTCTATATTCCATTGAATCATTAATGAGTAAACTCTTCGATTATTTACGAAATAGTCTTGCCTCGTCCTGCTTCAAAATTATACGCATCGCCTCCATGATGTGAAGAATCCAGACCGAGTTCTTCATCTTCTGCATTAACGCGCAATAATTTAAGTGCTTTCAAGCTTCCGAAAACAATAGAGCATGTGAAACATACCCAACCAGTAATTGCAAGTACACCGATGGTTTGGTTTCCGAGTTGCTTTCCACCACCACCCATGAAAGCACCATAGGAATCCTCATCTTTTCCATAGACACTAGAAGTGTAAGACTTTTCAGCGAACAAACCTGCTGAAAGAACACCCCAAATACCGCAGAAGAAATGGACGGGAGCCGCATCAAGGGGATCGTCGATCTGCAACTTCTTGAGTAGCGTACTCGATCCATAGTATACAAAGCCCCCAACAAAACCAATGAAGGCAGCTGCCCACGGTTCAACAACAGGACAAGGTCCTGTAATAGAAACAAGGCCAGCAAGAATTCCATTCAAAGCTGGGAAGACGTCTGGCGGATTCTTTAAAGCAACGTGGACTGCTAGAGTTGTGCATCCTCCTGTTGCAGCAGCAAGCGTAGTTGTGACTGCAACTCGAGCTGCGTCGCCCATGTACTCAAATTTGAGAGTACTCACAGGGTTGAATCCATACCAACCAAACCAAAGAATAAATGTACCCAAGGCTGCCAGGACCGTGGAGTGACCTGGCATATCAACAACAGATCCGGTTGGCGTAAAGCGGCCGGTTCTTGGACCGAGAAAAATTGATCCCATCAGAGCCGCCGCTCCCCCTGTCATGTGAACAACTCCAGAGCCAGCAAAATCCATGAACCCGTTGGCCTTCAGGAAGGGTTTTTTTTCATCGTCGACCCATGCAGAAAGCCAGCCTTCCGATGACCAAGCCCAATGAACGACGACAGGATATATGAAAGCTGTCAGAGCGGTTGTATACGCCAAATATGCCACAAATTTGCATCTTTCAGCAACTGCTCCCGATACAATTGTAGCAGCCGTTGCAGCAAAAGCCCATTGAAACATCCAGGTAGCAAAATAGGTGGGATTATTATTTACTTCTTTGGTCAAGTCCATCATAAAAAAATCCTGAAAGAAAACATAATTTTAGCACGCAATAAAGTTTCAATGCTTGAAGCTAACCTTTCCACCAGCGAATTTCCCAGAAGAGTCTCCTAAAGCAATTGGAAATCCCATGAACCACCATATGAAGGCACCCAAACAAGCGTCGAGAACATTTTTTAGCAAAATATTCTTGGTGTTCTTTGCTCGAACAGAGCCTGCTTCAAGCAGGGCAAATCCACACTGTAATCGGTTAGCGGAATCTCGTCAGTAATTGACTTACACGCGGCGGAAAAAGTAACAATGACAAAAGAAATATGTGGTTTATTCTTGGAAGGAACTTGAAGCAATCTTTTTCCTGAAGGGGAAAAAGGAAAATTGGGGGAAAGGGAATCCCTTTGTCCACCCACGTACATACCTGCATAAAAAAAACGAGATACGCTCCAAGCAGAAGCCATAATATATCGAGATTTTCCTGTATTTCTGCTGTTGTAGGAGGATCTGCTTCTGCCATTTTTTGAACGCGTCAAAGTTTCTCTTTTATTTATTTATTTTTGAATTTTCGAGTATGTGTAATTCTGCTTTTCCTTATTTCGCGTACGGAAAAGACGTAAACTCTTAAGAACGCGCGAACAGATTCTGCACGTAGTTCAAAGCAAACGACGTATTGATATCGATTAATGCGAATTTAGAGTGTAAATACGCAATTTCGAATGTAATACAGTACGTTACTTGAAGCGCGGAATTTTTGAGGAGTCCGCTGAGGAAAAGTCTGGTTGAAAATGCAAACCAACCCCTTTCGGCAAAAAAAACAAATCCCCTCTGACAATATAATACCCTAAACCCTGACATCCTTTTCATAAAATTAAACCCCAGCTCCAAGCCCAAGGTCCAAAAAAAACAGAAAAAGATTCGACGAGACCCCCCATAAATTCTTTCACTTAACATGAATCAACAAGAAAGCACGTTTTATCACGAACTTAAGGTAACATATTTTAACCTTTCATCCTAATGTTATGAGTTCTATCATTCTCAGGGTTCCGATCCCTTTTTCCTGATGGCGGGTCCGAACGTGATTCAGTCTGAGGAGCATATTTTTAAGCTGTGTCGTCAAATTAAGCAAGTTACTGACAGGTAAACTGTAGTTCCAACACATCAAAATATTTACGAAAATCTATAGCGTTGGAATCAAGCTAGTTTTTAAGTCAAGTTTCGATAAAGCAAATCGAACGAGCGCCAAGTCCTTTCGTGGACCGGGCATCGACGAAGGTTTAAAGGTACTTCGTTCAAGCGTTCAAGAGTTCATTATGGAAAGTTCCTGAAAATAGGTTCTACAAGCTGTTAAAACAGCTTTTGATGTTCCAATAATCACCGATATTCATGAATGTTTTCAAGCAGAACCTGTCGGGTATTTTTGAAGTTTATTTGAACGCTGTATTTTTAATCTGCTTTTGAAGACGAGTAGCTGATATAATACAGATACCTGCATTTTTGTGCCGCCAAACTGATTTACTCGTGGCTGCCGGTAAAACAGGAAAAGTCATCAGCATAAAGAAGGGTCAATTCTGTGCTGCTTCAGTGCGTTCTTCTCTATATCCACTTCTCCTATTCATAACTTTGATCTAGGTAATGAGGAACTCAGCAGATAAAATTCGAGGCACTGGCAACCCAAATGTTTGTGTGTGTGAACGTGGCACCATGTTTGGTTACAGTGATTTAATTGTTGATCCAAGAAATCTTGTATGGATGAGAGATGCAAATTGTCCTGTGGTAAGTATACAACAAAGTCTCAAAATATTTGTTTCCATACGTTTATTTTAGTTGGCTGATGTTACACACTCGCTTCAGCAGCCAGCAGGGCGGGCCATTGGGGAGGGTGGTGTAGCAAGTGGAGGACTGCGTAATATGATACCTACGGTTGCGCGCACTTGTGCTGCAGTTGGGGTCGATGGAATTTTTATGGAAGTCCATGACAATCCAGAATCTTCTCCTGTTGATGGTCCAACTCAGTGGCCTTTGAGAAATTTCAGAAGCTTATTGGAAGAGATTGTTCAGATAGCTAAGGTCTCTAAGGTAAATTCTCGTTTAATATGCAAGCTTCACATTTTAAATAAATTGATACAACTTAGGGGAAGTCCGAATTCGAGATTGATCTCACACCTGTAGGAGAGGAATTCTGATGATGCATCATTCTCACCTCGGTGTTATTTTGGCGGAAGACTGCTACTATTTGAACTATAAACAAGTTTTTTCCTATACTAATTAATGTATGTTCAAAAAGTCATTTCTATCAAGCGCTTTTATCATTTCCATTTCTAAACGCCAACTATGAACTATATTTCCACTGATTCGATGACCTCCGCCCGTGTAATAGTGATACTTTGCGGGTAACCCAGAGTCTCCAAATCCATAGAGATCTATGCCCTTGCATAGTTGGAGAAGAACAAATATCGCCACAAATCCACTAGACGGTGTGTGACCACCCATATATGGCCCGTATCCATGAGTGCAGAGGAGCCTACGATACTTATTTAAGAGCCATTTCGCACCAGTCACAACCTTTGGGGCAAGTAACAGAAGTCGAACGTCCGTACGCTTTTTCTGTATGGCTGAATAGAGAAAATTGAAATTTTCAATTGAAGTACGCGTTATTATTAAAGTAGCATCCATTTCTAAAGGGATGCTTTTGATTTCTCCAAGACGGATGTTTCCTCTCGAATCTAAGCTACCATCTTTCTTCAACTGCACATTTTTCGCATAAATATTTGTCCAAAGTGCATTCAGAACTCGAAAAGTAGTTTTATTTCCAACAAATTTCTCGAATCCTTTGGTTGGAGCTTGGTTAAATCGGACTACGATATTGTACTCATTTATTTCTTTCCCAAAATCAGCAGAAAGTAGGCCCCCACTGTTACCAACCAAGGCACAGCGATCCCACACATATTTCGACCAAATTTCTGTTGCATTTGCCGCATAGTTTCTTGAGTTTAAGGTGGTTGAGGAATGATACTGGAGAAAGTTTGCTTTATGAATGAACAAGTTATCTTTCCTTAGATAACCACGTTTACCCATTCTGCTTCTGCTAATTGGCATTAATATGGGGAGTCCTGTAATTCCAGGTTTTTCAGTCTTCTCTGTATTACAAGAAAGTTCAGTTGGAGAACTTGGAGCTTTCCCACCAGGAAATGCTTGAATAGTGCCCCCCTTCGAAATCAGGAGTGACAGATGAATGTGAAAACTAACTAGTCTGATGGCACTAAGAATGAGGCAGATGAGCAGGAAATAACGTGAGTACACGTGGGATAGCGAACTCATTTTATCAATTATCTTTTATCGTCGCTATTTCAAGAATTTCGACCGCTCAGAGTGGCGACTACTCGTACGCGATTTTAGAAATCCGGTGACAAAAAAAAATGCTGAAAGTGGGGTTCGAACCCACGCAGACGTTGTCTACCAGAAATCTTGAATTTTTCAAGAAGCAAATTTTACTTGAGTCTGGCCCCTTAGACCACTCGGGCATCCCAGCTCCTCAACCTTTACGATTTAATTAAAATATATAAATTTTTATTTGTACTCGTATCGTCAATTTCAATTGTTTCATCTTCTTCGGGTTCATCTTTTTTTTTGGAATTTATAACAATACTCGTAAGGAACATATACGAATATCAACGAAATCCCGACACATTTACTATTCTACTATCCTTCTTCGTTTGTGAGTTCTTGACCCGATACGTTCACGTTTTTACTGTTACTTAACAAATATTGCGTCAAGTCCATGACTACACTGCAGAAAAGATTAACATTTTCTTGAGTTTTTCGTGGGACATTTCAATATTGAAGTTGGTTGGGCAGATGAGTTACTGAAATTATTTTGCAAGGAAACCATGTCGCACTAAAGTGATGATTATGCCAAAAACTTTTCCGATGTATACTGGCGAATGGTGCCGTTAGTAGTAAAGCTGTTTCTCTTCAAATTGAAGTAAGATTGAGACTATGAGAAGAAGAAAGGAACTGGTATTTGTTATTCTCAGCACTTTAACAAGCTGTGTTGCAATTCACCTCAATTTATGGGATCCAAGTTCTAAGGATTGGAAGGTAAAAGGTACCTATGTCAATCATTCAGCTTTGTTTAATTATATCGTAGGACTTTGAGTGTGCTTCTCAACGTGGAACGTGTTTGGCAGTTGAAGTTGAACCTGGAAATTATAGGTATTTGCTATTTATTGAATTTTGTAGAAATTTTTTTGCAAATTTACAGAGTAATGTCAGCTTATATAAGTAAAGGAACGAGACTGACTATTCATACGAATAGTAATGAACATAGAAGTGAAAGAAATATCACTGTATGCTCTTTTTGAATTTGAACTACCAACTTAGATCCTTCTTATTTTTAGGTATTTGTAAAGGCAGGAGAAATACCCACGCAGAGAAATAATGATTTTAAGGTTCTTGAAAATTGGCATATTATTTTGCAAATAACTCCATTATAGCTCAGTGGGAAAGATCCTGGCTTTTCTCAATTTAGCTGCTATGGAGTAATGCTATACTGGCAAATACAACTTAATGCAAACATTGTTTCAAGGAGAAATGTACCATCTTTTCTTTCGATATCGCATTTTTTAGTTTGAAATTTTAGCAGAAAATGAATATCGGAATTACTCTTACTGTTGATGAATGCATTCGAAAGGTAAACGAAGCAACACTGAAATTCTTTGGATTTCTTAAACATTTTGAGAAGATATTAACGTTTTCAAATATACAGAATTACGAGCAAGCTTGTCCAAGAAAGTGGCTAGCTAAATCTGGTGGATGGTGTCAACCTCCAGAAGAGTATAAGGTTATTGTTCACTCAAAATTTAGTCAGCTTTAATTGAGACTTGTTAAGGGTCCGTGTCGCTCCCAAAATTATTTTGGAACGCAGAGGGTTGGAAATGGATTCAGTATACCGTCTTCGTGGGAATACAAGATGCTTTGGTCGGAAAGATGTGGAGCAGGTTGGCCATGTGATGTTTTTGTTGCCAATAAATGTGCTCCACTTGTACATAATCTTTACCTGGGAAAATGGAAGAAGTTGAATCATATGAAAGAAATAGTAAGTGAAGTATGCCATAAGCTGATTTTGAATTTCTTGCTTACGTTCAAATCATTTCAGAGTGATTTTGGGTCATTTCAGCTTTTACCATCGGATAGAAAGAAGAATATTTATATTTTCTTTATTGATACCCCGCCTGGTAAAATTTTCTAGTTTCTTTGGAGAGTATGGCTAAATTTTTACCTCACAGGGTCTTCTGTTTTGATCAAAGTCATTCCCACACTGGAAGAATTTCTTACAAAATTTAAGGTGTGTAGTAAAGGATTGCTCTCTAGCTTCTAATACTTATATGAACGCCATGAAGGAAGGAAGTACAACTGTTTCTAGGAAGTCTGATTTGATGATGTCTGGTATGATTTACAATTAAATATTCCTAGCTGTATTATTTTACTTTTCCTGTGATTTTCCTGTGAACCGAAATACTAGTTTCACAAAGCGAAAGCAAGCAATATATAAATGAAGATGCTTTGATTTCATGGCAGAAAAGTGTAAAAGTAGTGCTACTTGACTTAACACGTTTCTGGTATAAAATGTTCAATATGCAGGGTGGATTACTTCAAGTGTCTATCATTAATTCCCACTGTTCACAGTGGTCACGATTTTTCTTTGCACTGAGGAACTTAAACAAGTTTACAGAAACGGTGCAGACAAATTTTTTTTATCTAAGTAAAAGTTTTTTCATTATTTGTTACTTCATGATAGGTAAACTTATTTGTTGAAGGTAAAATCAGCGAAATGGTTGAAAGCAGCAGTTCTAAAAGTGTAGATATTCTTGCTCGATGTAATTAAGATATTGTAGCTTCCTTCAAATTCTGAAGGATAAAAGTATAACATTGCTCGATAAAGTATCAATCTTCATGAAGCTAACTTGAAATTCTAGCAGAAGCTTGAATTTAGACCTAATTGGGTAAAGACAATTTTTCATTGCGTCTCCAAGACTGAAAATAGTAATAGAAGAAATCGCAATAAATAGCAGTCTGTATAGTCCCACTGATCCAAACAATCCATTGCCGATAACCTGGCTCTGTCAGGAAGCGATAAATCCAGTTTAATAGGTAAAGCGCCCTATACCCTCCCAGTAAGAATACATAATTTCCTGTCAGTGTATCTACATTTTTTGTACGTTGCAATAGTACAAGCTGCGGTAGAATAGCGACAGCTTCAAGGTATATGGAAAAAGTCCATAAAATTTCGGTTATTGTGAACTCATGATTTATGAATATTCCAAGTAGGAGACAAGGGAGTATGAGGAATATTACACGGAACGTATCTTGCTCTCTGTCATAAGTTTGGCTGACCACTCTATGAAAACGGATATACCAAATAATGCACGCGCTAGAACCTATAAAAATCACCTTCATTATTGTGTTATACAAACTAATGAAGGAAAATAAAAGATCAAGGTATCTAGTCACAAACACTATCGCATAGAGTTCTTGTGTTTTGAGAGAAACTCCAGAACAATTCTTTGTTGCATGGATTTTAAGGAGGAGGACCTGTTAAGCTCATTAGAAACTATTGTCTTGTGGTTATGAAAATACTCACTATTATACTTAACAAGTGCGTCATATCTCCGGCTAAAAGCAGTAAGAGAGAGTGTCAGTTTGAAGATTTAGCAAAGTTTGTACTCGAAAAGGGTATGGAGCGAAACAGCAGAAGAAAACATACCAAAACGAAAAATGTTCATCTTGAGGAAAAGTGGGAAATATTGAATGAAAAGCTCGTATCAAAAATCTGTCAGAATGGAACCTCCGATACAGTGAAATTTATTGATCAATCGCAGACAAAGTTGCTGATAGCAAAGCGTTGGTTTAAAGTCCTTCCAGTTGACAAAATCTACAAAAGTGGGGAGGCACGAATTTTGAAACGAAAAAATTTGTAGGCGGTGATAATTTTGATTCTATCGTTACAAGTAAATAGGTGAGTCAAATTTTCCTCCGTGAGAAACCCTAAACTATCGTATAAAATTCCCTTTCCCTCATTTTTATGAAAATATTCAAAACCCTGATGCCCTAAACTCTTCAGATCTAACGTTATAATCTTTCCTTTAGAATAATTGGAAAAAAACATTCCGGCTGTAACGTACCTAGGTACCAAAGTAGAACGTTTAATTTAATGGTTAAGTGTTGACGATATCTTAACAACTCCTCACTAGAATTTCTCAAAGTGTCATCAATCTTATACTCTCCCGAAATAAATGGAGGCAGAAGCCTCACTTTCATGCGACTTGAAAAATGAAGGATAATTCGGGGTGTTGAGTTGAAACAACTATTATGCAAGCAAATTCTGCACTATTAGTGAACAATGCACTCAGAGGAGATGTTATACTTCAACATTTGAGGCAAACTAAAATTTATTTTACGGATAATGAAGGAGATTTTTTCCCTGATCAAAAAACGTGCATATTTTACCTCTCTTTACGTAGCTTGGCCGCTAAGTCTCAAAATCTCTCAAGTTTCATAGTGAATAGCGAATATGAAAGATTAATTTTAATATGCTGTGTCGATACTCCAGACTTGAACAGTATAGAAGTGATAAATACGTTCTGTTGTCTGAATGGTATATCTTTAATTCTGGCATGGGATAACGAAGAGTTGGGTCGATATGTTGAAACAATTTCAGTTCTTCTCGAGGAAACTGGAATAGGGGAGTGCATTAATCTTGATTTTTTTACAATAACCAATTCGACTTTAGCTGAAATAAGCTGTCTCAATAAGGTAGATGTTTCAACTTTCATAAATATTTTTCCAGACTTATTGATTGTATTGAACATGTCCGTTCTTGGTTTTGCGAACATCCCCAGGATTGGTATGCAGAAAGCACGGCGTATTGCATCTTTAATTCAGAATAATTTTCATTAAAATATTCAGAGAGATTATCTTCTCTTTAAATTTGCGATTTCCTTCAGCGTTAATCTTCTCCAAGAACCTTCAGGTAAATTTCCCAGCTCAAAGCACCCAATAGAAATTCTACAAAGGTCAAGCACACGCAAACCAACCATTGCACAGCAGCGTCGAATTTGTCTATTTTTACCCTCTGTCAACGTGAATGCAAGCACTCTAGGACTAATATAATCGACAGACATCGTCAAAAGAGCTTCGCCGTCTAAGTATACTTGTCCTCTCAAAAAGTCCATGTGACCATTGTGAACATCTTCGTCAACAGTGACGAGGTATCTTTTAGGAGTTGAACTGATATTGAGCAGCTTTCTAGCCAAGGAACCATCTCCAGTGAGTATCAAAAGCCCACGACTCTCTTTGTCGAGACGTCCGACTATGCTCAAAGTATTCAAAACTTCCTCGTTACATCTAAAAATTCTTTCGCTTTCATTTCTATGTAGAGATGAGTGTTCATTTTCCTTGCAGATTAAAGCTAATGCACTTTTTTCAACATCCAGCGACATACTTTCATATCCTCTGGGCTTATTCAAAACAAGTGTTACTTTTCTATCTAGCCAAGCCTGCCCTGCTTGGGTAACCTCAATAATGTCCTCTTTTGAAGCTTTCCAACCTTGCATAACCACAGTATCACCATTGATTAGAACTTGCTCGTTGGCAATCAAAATTTCTGCTTCACGTCGGCTGCAAATACCGTTACAGGCAAGAAGTTTGCTTACCCTTTGTAAAGGAGTTGTAGAATTTCTCTCAGAATGATTGTCATGCAGAGAAGCTCCTTCGCTCAAGGAGTGGAAACTTCCTTGAAACCTTTTCTTTCTAATTGATGAGTTCAACAATATTTGACTAAAACTTAAAAGCTTCATCTGAGAGGTGAGTGGTAGTTGCACTGTGTTTTTCAGCATATCGAGAAAGTTGTCTTGAAATTTCTATTTTTAATCAATATCAAAATATTTCAATCCATATCTCGCACATCCCGTATGAACGCATACAAACCTTCTAAAAATATCCATTTTTGTGCTTGTTGAGTGAAGTGAGAATTGAGAAGAACTTAGTCACGAGGATTAATTTCAGAGCATCATCCCATCAATTACACTTACACCCTAAAAATTAAGGAAAGAAGGAAAAGGTTGTTCTCAATTGGAATTTTTTATGTTATACACGCACAGATGAAGCGTTCACATCACACATATTTTCTAAAATTAATCAATAATTTCCTCCCACGATCTTCTCCATACTGTCATTCTTCTGTTATTTGTAGATTTCAGTCCTCGTATTATTATAATCGTTTGGTGTCAAATTTTTCAACCACGAGAACTGTTAAGAGGAACTCAATTTCTTTAGGTTGTTCTGAGAAAGTGCTTACCCATGCTGATAATACCGGAAATGCAAAGATGATTGATATAAGTGAAAAAAAAACGACAAGGAGGGTTGCCGTAGCTGCTTCTCGCGTGTCGTTAGGTGCAACAGCTTTCGAGCTTATCCTCAAAAACAAGCTAGAGAAAGGAGATGTTTTAGCAGTTGCCAAAATAGCAGGGATAAATGCAGCTAAACAAACACATCTTTTGATCCCTCTCTGCCATTCTATCATGCTCTCAGGTATTGATGTACAACTACTTTTGAATCAAGAGCACCACGCAGTTGATATTAGAGTTACTGTGAGAACAAATGGACAAACTGGAGTAGAAATGGAAGCTTTAGTGGGCGCCTCTGTGAGTAGTTTAGCAGTTTATGATATGTGCAAAGGTGTTTCGAAGGGTATTACTATAGATTACACTCGTCTCGAGGAAAAGACAGGTGGTGCTAATGGAACATATAGTAGGAGTGCTTAGGTGAATAGCATATTTCAACTACGTCCTTTTAAGTCCGTTAACAAAAATTATAAGAGAAGGATAGGTTTTTATGAACAAAAAAAGTTTTTTCCCGTACCTGGTAATTGAAAACAACTAACACCTATATTATTCACTTATCATGTCACTATTACCATCTGCAATGGCACGAACTCCATATCCTATCTTTGATGGGATTTGTTTAGTACCATGTGCCACTTTTGTGGGAACTTGTTTGAGGCCAACTGCTATCTTTTGAATTAAGTCCATCTTAGTTGGTAAAGACTCCAGAGGCTTCAGTTCAGAAGGTGCCAGAAACTTCTCGTCCAATACCGCGCCTGTGAAATCAATCTCTACACCCTCTTTTTTCCAGTCTTTCGCCAATGATCTAAACTTCTTGAAAGTCGGCGCAACATTTTCATCGACAAATAACCAAGCATTCATTCCTTTAGAACACTCACTTATTGTAGAGAATTTTGTGTTTTCACTCGCTCGACGCATCAATGTGTTCTTAGCTACCATCAAAGTAGCACCATCTGGAAGTTCCCGTCGGAATTTGATCATATTCTTCACCTATAATGTAAAAAGTTAGTAATTTCCAAATGCTGACTGGATAGAGAGACGAAAAAATTGGATTAGGCGAACTCTACAAAAAAGCATTTCTTACCGATAAGCCCTTGTAATTTACTGCGGCAACAACCAGTGTTTCTTCAGCATTTAATAGTTCCGTGAGACGAACAAGATCCGCGTTTTTTTTCTCCTTCGTAGCGGCCATTTGAATAACTAATTCACAACGCGCCTTCCCTCCCCGGAACAAAGACGATTTCTGTAAAGTAGTAAGCTTGGAGGTTGTGCGAGAAGATAATTGTGTACATCGACTCGGGGTCGTTTCGATACATGAAGACTGCACATGAATTAATGAAGATGAGTACATAATGATTCTGTTTGGAACCAAGCGCTTCCCATTGACTAATTGTGAAACCCTCAAGGATAAATACTTCCCTTTTTATTATCCTTCAAATTGTTAACATTTAGGGTCACTCGAAATAATAGAGAAAAAGATCATTCCCGACTTTTTTACCCTAAAAAGTAATCGATCCCGACTTTTTTTCTGTATCTCATTTTGGAAACGCGCGTAGAATCTCACAACCTCGCTTAAATGGCCGCTAATGCTAACGA
>MDTG01239299.1_pt1 | contig 30670 bp, 51 predicted proteins | sample 811421 | NCBI WGS metagenome assembly MDTG01 (sample SAMN05326645, study PRJNA326480) | marine metagenome | isolation source: seawater | place: Pacific Ocean: South East | collected 2011
CTTCTTATATAAGGAAGTAAAGTATGTCTAATAAATGCTAGGCCGTTACTTTCTATGTTGCTATAAACGTTACTACCGTCTTTACTCATAATTAAATGAGCCGGTACCCTAAAAATTCTAGCTACGTCGTTTACTATTTGTTCCCTAGCTTGTATTAGCTCCGGGCCGGCTCCGGCTGATATGCTTTTCCATTTTAAGCCGCCGGTTAATACGGCAGGTTTTCTATTTCTATTGTGTGTACCTACCCAATTTTCCTGCAAATATCTAGCTTGTTCGCTAGTTAAATCTCTATCCGTTTCTAAAATGCTACTAGGTGTACCGCCTTGCCCATAAAATTGAGCTATATGTCTATCCATAGCTAAAGCTAAACCGTATGTATTAGCTTGCGTTTTTAAAGGACTAACGCCTTTAACTTGTCCCGGATATGAATACCAAATAAAATGTATCATATTTTCTTGCGTAATTAATCTAGTATATTCCCCTTTTTTATCTTGTAGTTTAAATACTTTTAGCCCGGCGTTCATTTCTACTTTAACTTTATCATTATGTACGGGCGTTAAAGCTATAGGTCTTCCTTGCCTATCTCTATCTACTAATAAAAAAGCATTCCCGTGCATACACATAGACGTCATTAATTGATGTATAACTTCAAAAATAGTTTGGTTAGCGTTAGGTCTATCTAATACTTTAGGTTTATCGGTAAAAATTGTTTTTCCGTTTTCATATCGTAAAGTTTTTATAGGTAATAAAGATACGCTATCGGCTAATAAAGATATAGCGGACAAAACGGCACTAACACCTAGGGCTGATATTTCAGAAACTTTTTCCCCGGTATAGTTGTAATATGCGCCGTCGCGTAATGAAAGTAATTCGGCTAGGTTGCCTAAACCCGCGTTTCTATTTTCCCTGTTAAATATGCTCATCTATTTATTAAGTAACTTCCCGTAATTAAAAATACCCCGGCAACAATTAATGCTGCCGCGTAACTAAATGTATATACGCCTACAATTATAAGTCCGGCCCCTAGTATTTCTATTAGCGTTGTTATATTTTCTCTATTTATCATAAATTTATTATACTCACTTCCGGCTCGTTGTCTTCTAAAGGCGCAGTTATTCGGTCTAACATAATTACTAAAGCTATAGCGCCGTCTATTTTTCTTTTTGAGCGTCCTTTACTTAAACGCCAACCCATATCTGTAACTTTTTGAGCTGCGCTTAATACTTGGTCGGTAAAAATAGCGCTGCCCTCGTGTATTACTTTACCGTTAACTATTAACTCATAAGCGTTACCACAAGCGGGTATCATACGACTATGACTTTGCGGGAAGTTAACCATAGGGGCGCCACGGTCTAAAAGTACTTGTGCGCTACGTTCAAAAAAAGCAGGGTCGTAAGCTACTTCTTTTACATTGTATAACTTACATAGTTCCATAATAAAAGCTTCTATTTCTTGAATGTCCATTACGTCATAATCCTCGGGGTGCCAAATTTTTGCAGCACAAATAATATTCTGATCAGAATTTTTTTGTCCATATACAATAGCAACCGAATCGTGGCGTAAAGCCATATCGACCCCTACAAAAGTTTCAACATTAGGATTAAAAATAACTTCGCCTTGGCATTTGTCCCACGCGTCGGACGGCAGCCAACTTTCTTCTTCTACTCTTGTCCATTGGTTTAAGTGGTAACGTTGGAATTCGTGTAATGGTAAGCTTTTAAATCTACGTTTAAGATTTTCTAAAGGCCACCAATCATTTTGAATTGCCGGGTTAACTTTTTCCCATAACTTAGGGTCGTTAATGTCATCTTTATCTGTAGCGCCTATCCATTTAAAATAAAATTCAGGGTCGTCATTGTCCCCGGCGTCTTTTTTTAAACCTCTTTGGTATAAACGCCCGGCAAGTGAGTCTAAGTCATAACCGGCCGTAGTAATATTTAAAACTAAACCGTCTTTACGTTTAGCGGTATTGTTACTAAGTACATAATGTACGCGCTCTAAATTTATATTAGACCATTCGTGTATTTCATCTGCTATTAAACAACTATTACGACCTCCGTCGGCTGTACCGGCTCTTGCTGCAACCCTATATGCTCTACCCGGCGCATTTTTAATTTGTATTTCATTTTCAAAAGTTTCAACTAGCCCTCTTAATAAAATAGATTCCTCGCACATTACTTTCATAGTTCCAAAAACTAAATTTGCTTGCTCATAACTAGCCGCTGCAACAGCTACTAAAGGACTTTTAACGCCGTTACCTAAAAGCTCAAATAAACCTATAGCGGCTGCTAATTGTGTTTTACCGTTACCTTTACTTAAACCAATTAAGCTTTCCCTGTATTTACGACTATTGTCCGAGTTAGTTTCGTATAATTCATAAATAATAGCTTTTTGCCAATCATCTAAAACAAAAGGCTCGCCAAAAAAATCACCTTCACCGTGTACGCAGAATTTTTCTATAAACTTTACAACTCTAGGCCCTTTAGTAGCGGGTAAATTCATAATTTCATCTCACAATCTTTACAAATAATTTTCGTTTCGTCTTTATCATAAAAATTTTCCAAACATTGTTGACAAAATAAAATTTTGAAAATATTTTTTTTCATTTTTCTCTATCGCACCAAAAACAAAATGGAATTTTTTTTTCGGAATAAAAATAATCAAAACATTCTTCGCAACGGTGCATATTTTCAACTTGCTTATTACTAACCATTTCATTCTTCTTCTTCTAATTGTTGCATTAATGTTCTAGGGTCTATAGTTTGTATATTATCTTCCCTTAAAAGTTCTTCTAATTGTTTAAAACCTATTTGCGCTTCACCAAAAGCAATACCTAAACGCTGCCTACTTAAAGGCGTAAGCCCTAGCTCTTGCTCTAGCTTTAAAATGCTACTTTCTAGCTTTATGGTTAGGTCTATAAGAGGGTTTATTTTAGGCTGCCCGGTACTACCTACACTAAGTAAACCGTTATTTCCCATTTTTTGTATAAGCTTATTAGCCCTTTCTACCTCATCGTAAAATTGAAATAGCCTATAAAAAGCAGGTAAATCTACTTTATGGGCGGTAGAGCTTAAATCTGAATCCCAATAATCTTTCCACGTGCGTCTAGTAGGTAATAACCACGTGCGTTTAGGTTTAGGTTTAGTAAATTCAGCACCGCCTTTTAATATTTGTAAATTAGAGTCCCGGTGTCCTGTTTTTTTACTAGCGTCTTTTGGTATAGGCCCTCGTTTGCTCATACTTAACTATAAATTATCATTCTGATCAGAATTTTTATCCGACATTAAATCGACGCCGGTTACTTTACCTAAATATTCCGTAGCTAAAGTATGGTCGCCTTTTACAAAAACTAAAATATTTTGGTGTGTTTTTGCAATTTTTCTTCCTTTATCAAAATATCCTCCTACCCTTAACGGCGCGCTACCCGGAACATTAATTAAAATAAGTTCATTGTAATAATTTAAACCCGCTTGCCTAAAAGCGTCTACCGTAGTACCGATAAAATCTACATATCCCGTAGTTTGTTTATCTCTATATTCGCCAACTACTATTGCAGCAAATCTATTGTCGTTTAATTTATCACAACTTTTTTTAATAATATCTCTATAGCTAATGTTAAAATTTTCCGTAGTCATATTACTTAAATCATTAGGGTCTTTGCTATAAACTTCTAAAAAGCCATAAGGTGGACAAGTTAGTAAAAAATCAAAATCATCATCTTTAATTAATTTATTAATTTCGCTGCTATTACCTACTATCCATTTAGGTAAATTTTCCGGTACTAAATCTTTAGCTTGTTTTCTATTTTCTTCTATTTGTTCTTTTGCTAAATCTATACCGGTATATTTACGACCTAATTTTGCGCTAACTATACCTCTAACACTACCGCCAGCGAAAGGGTCTAAAACTTTACTACCTACTTTACTAAACCACTTAACCATTAACTCGGTTAGTACCGGGTCAAAAATAGAAGTATTACTTACGTCGCTAGGGTTTTCATCATACATACGCGGCTTAATACTAAATAATAAATCCTCATCTCTACCTATATCGCTTTTTATTCCAAAAGCCAACCATTCCCTTTTTCTATCTTGCCAATATCCTTGCCTAGTATCTAAAGTACTAAAGGGCGGCGCGCCAAATTCTTCTACTAAGTTTCTTTTTTCTTCTTCTTCCCCGGCATAAGCTAAATTTAATAAATCTTCTTCTTTAAAAGAAGTAGCAGCTAAAAGCTCCGGGTCGCTACTTACACTACTTAACATTTCACTTAGTAAGTCATTATCGTATTCGCCGAGATCGGAAGTTTTATTATCTGCTAAAGCAAAAGCTTTTGATTTTAATTCGTCGTCATCAGTAAAAACCACCGCTATATGTGTCCAACCTAGTTCCCGGGCCGCAGCTAATTGGTGGTTACCCGCTATAACCGTACCGTCGTTAGTAGCTACTATAGGTTTACGTTGTCCAAATGTATCGTAACTTTTTACTACCGCGTCTACATCACCTAAACGTGGGTTTTGTTCTAGGTGCGTTAATTTGTTTATTTCTGTTTTAAGGCTATCTAGTTGTTTATGTATTTTGTGATTCATAAAATAATTATATCGGTTTTTTAGCGTAGGGGTACTGCTTTACAAAAAACCACAAACTATCGATATTGTTTAACAATAAACGTATTTATAAAAACATAAGAAAAAAAACCTAGAACATAAAAACGGCTAAAACTTGGGCAAAAAAAAAGAAAGTTAAATGGGGGGGTGTTGGGGCTACAGGGCATAGAAAAAAAACCCCCCAGAGCCCCCCAGAGAGCCCTATTTTTAGGCCTTTTTTAAGGGTATGTAGTTTATTACGCGTGGTCTACACCTTGCCGCAATTTATGACATTTTTTACATAAAATCCTTAGATTTGACAAATTATGTCCTCCGCCTTTGCTAACGGGTATTATATGGTCTACTTCTAACTTATTAAAGGGGGTACCCGGGGTCATACATTTAAAGCAACGTTTATAGTTAGCCTTTAAATATGCTCTATTTTTACGGTACTCGGTAGAGTTATACGGGTTATATAATTTGTTTTTTTTCTTAGTAGGTTTATGTCTAGCACAATAACTAGGGTTTTCTTTAGTAGGTATAAACAACATACGACACGTTAAGCAAGGTCTTTTAGGTTTGTTCATTAGCTTTACGTTCTTGCCAAGCCTTTAAGTTTTTGCGCGTACAATCTTTACACCAACTTGTTTTACCGCCTATACCTTGCGGCCTACGACTAAACCCGGTAGCGTCTTTACGTTCCCAACACTTAGTACACTTTTTACTAATAAGCTCGCCGTGGCTATTAAAGTGCGGTATAGACTTACTAGGCCTTTCCCGGTCTAATAACTTATTAAGTTGCGTTCTATCTTCTACGCTTATAAAACAACTAATACAAATATGACTTTTACCGCCCCAATTTTCATAATCTTTACTATAACCTTTAGTAACCCTATGACACCTAAGGCACCGTTTACTAAGCAACTTACCGTTATTATCAAACTTAGGGTCTATAATGTCCATTACCTTAAATGTTTCCCGCATAAATGTTCTTAAATCTTTTACGTTTTTCTTTTTAATACGGCGCCTAACTCTTTCGGGTAATGCAAATAAACCTGTTTCATAATTGTAATTAATAGCCTCGGTTAGACATTCAAGTTTTACAGGACAACTACGGCAACACTCGTTAGCCTTCCAGAAATTCTGATCAGAAGTTTTATTGCCCTTATGATTAAAAAATAATTCATTAGGTAGTTTTATACACGCAGCCCTGTTGCGCCATTCCATAAGGTAAGCTTATCGTTTAATTAAAAGTTATCAAGCGCTTTAAGTTCTTTTAAATCTTCTTCCGCGTCGCTAGATATGTCAAAAGTTAACATACTAAATAATATTTCATTTAAGCTACGGCTTTCTTCATATAAGCTTATAAATAAAGTTCTTAGGCTATCTACTTCTAAAATTTCTTGATGATAATTTATATTTATGTTTTTATAATTAATTACTTCAACACTATAGGCGTCATCGTTTAAATATCTTACTAATACTTTAGTAACGTCTTCATTAGGCCAAATTATATCGAAGTTTAAGCCGCCCTTATGGTTACCAAAGTTGTAACTATTTTCTACCGGCTCTATATTTTTTATGGTATCTTTAAAGCCGCTAATTAAATTAATTTGTTCGCTAACTTTATTAAACCCTATCGCTGCGTCCATAAAATTATTATAGTCGCGTAATTGTATTTATATTAGGTTAGATATATCTGCGTTAAATATGCTCCGGGTAACGTTTAAATAGCCAACGTTTTTATTAATTTTAATATTGTTTTCAAATTCTGTTGTTGCTACTTGTAGGCTATTTTCCCAACCATATTTATAATTAACCCTATCTAGCCACGTTATATCCCATATAGTTAACCTAGGGTCGCTAAACACAACGTAATAAAATGCTCTACCGGTATTGTAAGCCGTGTTAATGTTTTGAGTATATTTAAGCTTTTCTATTAATGATAAATCGTAATAACTACTTCTTTTTTTTATTTCTACAATGCTTGTAAAGTTTTCCGCGTCATAAGACTCATATTTATTTTTACTAGGTATATAGTTTCCGTTTTCTAGCGGTATAAAGTTAAGTATGTTTATTATTTGTTCATCTGTCATAAAACGTTCCAAAACAACGTATTGTCGTCTTTTAATTGTGCCGCTACTTCTAAAGCTTTACGGTCATAGTTAGGCATACTAGGGAAGTCGCTTTTAAACTTGCTTTCATATTCAAAACCTACCGGGTAAACTATTTTAGTAAATCTTTTATGTGTATAATTAAACTCTTTTCCTACTTGTACGCCGTAAACTTTAGCTTTATCAGTACCGCCTATAATTCCTTTAAGTAATGTACCGCTACCTACGGCACAAAAAATGCTAGTAGGCTCTTTTTCCATTAATTTAGTTATTTTTCTCATTGTTTCTGATATAGCGTCTATTGTTCCCGGGTAATTAGCGCCAAATTCTAAATATTCATAATTATTACGTTTTGCAAAATCTTTAGCGCGTTTTTGTAAAACATTTAAGTAGCCGGGCTTTATTCCTATAACTTCGGCCCCTAAATCTACTACTCGCCAAGTGTTTTTATGTACTTTTTTTCTATCCGGGGTAAAAATAACCGCTTTTTTACCTAGCTTACGACAAACGCCCGCTAATGCTATCTGAAAACCTCCATAAACCGGACTAGCGTATACGTAACCTTTATATTTAGGGTCCATAATTTTTTCTAAATACCTACTTTTAGTACCGCCTAATAATAAGTCATCTCTTAAAACGGTCATACCGTAATGGCGCTCTAAAATAATATTGTTTTCTATTTCAAATTCATAATCTTGTACTTCGTCAAAATACATTTATAGGCCCTTTTCTTTTGCTACTAATTTTAAAAATTTATCTGTATTACCCCAACACCATTCGCTCGAACTAAAATCTTTCCAATATGGGCTATAACTGTGCATATCTTCAACTAATAACGCTGCGGCTTTTATGTTGTATTTAGGTATAAATTGTGCGTATGTAGTGCCTATAGGGTAATCCCAATAAGGTAAATTGTGTTTTTGTTGTACCCAAGCATAAGTACGAGGTATAAATTGAAATAAACCCGAGTCGTTGTCTTCATATCTATAGGCCTTAGCTTTGCCCCTAGATTCGCACCACATAATTTTAAAAGCTGTTTCTAAATTATCTTCTTCAAAATTTTCTATTAATAAATTACTATAACTTAAACATTCCGTCGGTAATACTTTTATACAATTAATTAAGTCTAAAAAATTCTGATCAGCGGGAATTTCGCCTACGCTAAAACTATTTATTATTAAAGCGTATATTAAAACGCAGCTTTTAATCACCGTTTTTAACCAAGTAAGTAATGTAATAAAGAAAAAATAAAGAAAAAATAATAATTAAGGTATTTATAAACATTTAATCCGCCATTGTCATTAGACACTTATTACAACACATATAGTCCTTACTTGTAAATGGGAACGTATGATTATCGCCACAAATAAAGCAAATAAATTTTCTAATTTCTTTAGGCGTATAACGGTATTTAAAAATAAAATTTTTTATATAAAACAATAAATTAAAAATCATATATGGCCCCTATTACAATCGTAACAAATACTCATATTTTTTTCTAAAAGCGTAACCCTATCGCAAATAGTACATTGATTATTTTTGATTTTGCTCCGGGTATCTATATTAGTCATTTGCCCATTCCTTTAACTTGTTTTTGTTGCTTTTTTCTAAATATGCCGTATTCGGCTTATTTCTAGCCCCTCTTAAAAGCTCGGTGTGGTTTGGTAGGCTATTAACGGTACAGGCCGACTCGCCGTAAGTTAAAACAATGTTTTGTGCTAAAGTTCTTATTTCGCCTACCGTAACCCCGGCATTAAATAGTTGTTTGGCCGCTCTATCTATTTGGCCCCACTTGTTTTGTGTAGGTTTATATATACCTAAAACTTCTACTATTTCGTCCTTATACTTATTTTGAATTTCTTTATTATATAGTTCTTTAGGTCTAGTTGTATTAAGTCTAGTTAGAGTAGAGTTTTCACTACTACCCCTAGTATCGTTTTCTTTACTAGCGTGGTTTACTTTTTTAGACGGGGTGGTCTTGTTTTCTACACCACCCGGGTTATGAGTCATTAATGTATATAAATTACGGTCATAATCGCCGCTTTCATTTTTTCTTTTTTGTATTTTTATACATTTATTTTTTTCTAAACCTTTAAGCGCGTCTATTGTAGCCGATCTCGACCTTTTTAAATCTTTACTTAATGTTGTAATGCTAGGCCAACATTCCTTAGTCGTATTATTAGCGTACTTACCCAAAACTACATAGGCCGCTAATTCTGTCGGTTTAGTTACTTCTTGTACCCAATGCGGCACTATTGTAAAAGTAAAGTCGGTTTTTACTTCTATATTTGTCATACTATCGCTTTCCAACCTTTCTCTAAAGCTTGTTCGTATGTTAGCCCATTAAAGCGTTTAAAGTTTTCTATTTGCCAATCGGCAAAACCGTCTTTTCTAGCGCCCCGGTTAAATAGTTTTTGCGAAGTATAAAAAATAGATTCGCTTAAAGATTTATAATTATTAGCTTTTAAATAATCACTTAAACCGCTCATTTCTTTTAAAGGTTTTAACTGCGGCTTACCGTCAAAAACCAATTTTGTTTCTTCTTCTATAGTAAGTCTTTTTAATTTAGGTAGGCTTAAAAATTCTGCTCCGTTTTTATATAGTAAATCTAAAGCGTTACTTAAAGCAACGCCCGAGTGGTTAACATAATCTTTATATAAGCTTTCTAGTTTTTCCGGGTCTAAAGCTAGATTGGGCCAACGACCGTTAGCCCATTCCATTGCACCTAGAAATTCCCATTTTTCCATTAAAACGGTGCGTAGTCTTCGTTACTAGGTTTTTTAGCTACCGGTTTTGCTTTTTCTTCTTCAGCTATTAAAGATTTTATTAACGCGCTAGCTTGGTCAAACGTTAAACCGCTATCTAGTTGTTTTTGTGCGTCTTCCCCTATAGCTGCAGGAACTTTTTTAATTAAACCATTAATATAATTAATTTGGTTTTCTGTAGATACGTTAGATTTAGAACTATATTCCTTCTGATCAGAATTATTTTCTGACTCGCTACCCGGCCCATACTTATAACTAACGCCCGGGACGTCAAAATCTTTTATAAGTTCTTGATATAGTTCTTCGGTTACTTGTTTTATTTCATTTGTTAGTTCGCTTATACTAACTTTTTCGCTTTTAGCTATTACTAATTTTGTAGCTACTTTCATAGCACATTGTTTTACAATTACTTTTTGCGTAATGTCCATTTTTTGCTCCTTATTTTTATGAAGTATTTACTTCTATACTTACGGACTTTCCGTAAGAGTTGGATTAGTTTAGAAGTAACATAAGACAAAATTACTTCTATTAGATATATAAGGTATTTTTTAAACACCGTAAAAGTCTTTACGGTTTCCTTTTATCCATACCGGTAATTCCATACCGGGCTGCTCCATAGGGTCGGGTTTTACTTTAGGCGGCCTTTCTAGTCTTTTTTGAATATCCCAAATAAAAGTCCCAAACATAGTAGTCATAAATAATACGCCTATAAGTTCGTATTGTGTGATTTGGTTTTCCATTAGTTACCTCCTAAAAAGTTTTTTATTTCTTTATACAAATTTTTGTTTATCTTTTTATTTTTATTTTTTATATTATCGCTTTCTTGTAAAGCTTTTTTTAAATACCATTTCATATTATAAAATTCAGCCATTTAACGCTCCTTTTTTTTGTTTCTCTTTAGTTTATTTTTTTCGTCTTTTAGTTCTTGTAGTCTATAATAATTAACCCAATATTCAATGTCTTTACTCATATTTGCAAACTCATTTCATTATTGTGCTTTTTCCAATGTGCCGGGTCATATAAAGCGTTAAATTTACAAAATCTATACAAATCTAATTTTTTTATTTCTAAATTCATTTTTTCGTAAATATGCACTTGTTTATTTGTAATTTTTATAATGTCCCCGGTATAAATTAAATTATAACGGTCATAAACCGCAGGCATACCTACATTTATTATATTGCTATAAAAATAACTTTTGTTAAATTTATCGTCAATAAATTCTGTAAATATTCCTAAACTATTCTGATCAGCGCGAAAAATTAAATATTCGGTACTAACTAAGTCGCCGTATTCTTTTTTAAAATCTAAATGTATTCTTTTAGCGTTAAAATTAATAGGCATTTCTTCAACAACGCCGGCTGCGTGGTTTTTATATTTACAAACTTTTATTTTTTCGTTTTCGCCTAAATGTATTTTATAACTCATTATGTAGCTCCCCACAATATTGTTTTAAGCCAACACAATCATCGCAAAACGTATTGTAAACGTCTTTACGTAAATTAAACGGGTTATGTGGCGCCCTAACTCTTGTAGTATTATTTTTAGTATTCATACTTAAAACGTCGCTACCTACATCTTTTAACAATAAAACTTGCTCGCTTTTAACAATAAAAGAGCTTGTTAATTGTACCGGGTGGCTACTTGTCGCTATATGGGTCAAAATATAGTTATTATTATCTCTATAACCTAAATATTTATTACCTTTAATACCGGGATTTCCGGTTTCATCTATTAGTTCTACTAATTCCATTTATAACCTCCTAAGCTATATTTAATAATTATTCCATATTTTTTAAAAAAAATCTACTTTATAGACAAAAAAAAAGACCGTCGAAACGGTCTTTTTTCCTATGTATTAGCTTAGGAGCGTCCTACATAAAATTACGTACTAAACAAAGGGTATTATTACCTTAACATAGTTATAGTTTTAATCCTAATAAGTTTGTTTAGGTTTATATTGTTCTAGTCCGTGTTGAATAACTGTAATAAAGCTACTTAAAAAAGCTAAGGATATTAATTGAAACATATTAGCGTCAATTATCCCTGCTGATGAACCTAACCACAATGAAATTGCTGATTGTAAACCGGTCCTAAAAGCTTTAGCAAACATAAATTTCCAATATGCTTTCCAATTAGAGTATTTTTGCTCGGCCACCGCCCCCTCCTTTTTTCTTTTTTATTATATTTTTTTCTATTAATTTAGAAAATGTTATAGGCCCTACAATGCCGTCTTGCGTTAAACTATGTAATTTTTGAAAAGTTACAACGGCCGCTAAAGTAAGTTTTCCAAAATCGCCGTCGGTAGTTAAATTAGCTTTTATTTTTTCATTTAATAATTTTTGTACTTTTATAACGTTATCGCCCCGATCTCCAATTTTTAAAGGTAGGTTAACTTTTGTATTAGCCGGGATAGGTAAAACGTCTTCTACTTTATAGCTATCACGTTCTAAATTAGTATCTAATTCTTCCGGGGTAACCATTATTTCAAAGTGCATAGGGTCCTTATAAGATTTATAATTTCCGCCCCACCTAAAAACTTGTATTCCTTTTTTAGTTTTAATTTCTAATATTTTTTCTATAGTACCCGGACTAAATGTTGTCTTACAAATACCATTTCTAGTAACCGGGTTTTCTTTCCAATTTATATCGACTGCTAACCCGTAAGAGTGCACGCTAAACCTATCGCTACCCGCTATAGTTCTATAGTTATAACCGCCCGTAGTAGTACGTAAGGTTTTATAATCATCTTCTATTAAAACATTGTTTAACAATGTAAACGGAACTAATGCCGCTTTATTTATTTGAGCTCTACCCTCACCGTGAAAATTAAAAACAATTAAGTCTTTTTCATTACCTAAAGCTTTTTTCCAATGGTGTAAGTACCAACTAGAATTACCGCGTCTCATAATACTTCTATATTAGTCCACTTTCGGAAGTCATCTACGTTGTGTAATACTAAGGTAGTTGTCCCGGGTAAACTTTCTTCGCCCCCGGACTCTTCAAACCATTGGCTTCCGCTATCTTGTGTATTAGCGCCTAATAAAAGCCGTCTATCGACCTCTTTTGTCCAATGGTGGTGGTAATGGCCTACTAATAATAAATTACTTTCATAAAAACCGCTTTTACTAGGTTTACTTGCCATTTTATTAAACCAATTTTCGACACGGTTTTGTGGCGTAGCGCCACGGCGGGCTTGATGACCGTGGGCTACGGTTATTACTACCTTAGGTAGTACTTCTACGCTATACGCTAAATCGTTATTAGGTATAGTAAATTTTACGTGTTGTAAACTAGGGTCCGCTTTACATATTTGTGCTACTTGGTCGAATAATTCACCGTCTAAGTTATCGCCAAAAGTTGTATAAGCTTTAGAGCCTGTTCTTTTTTCACCGTGATTTCCTAAGGCACATAAACCTAGTACATCGTTAAACATAGGACTAAATGTCGTAAAACAATCTAATAACATTTTACGGGCCAAGGTCATTTGTTGCCTACCGTCTAAAACCGTTGTAAAAGTTTGCATAGGGTAGTGGCCGCTGCACGATTCGACTAAATCGCCTAAGCCTACTATTACTAATTTATCTAAAGTATATTTATTACGCAGCCAATTTATATGCTCTTTAATACGGTCTAAACTTTCATAGTATCTTTTTAACATTTCTTCCGTACCCTCTTTACCGACTTGCCAATCGCTTAAACAAATTACAAAACATTCTTTATTTTTTGTTTTTGTTTTTTTAACAGGTTTTTTTCTTTTAGCGTAACTTAGTAATTTATTAAATTCTTTATCATTTACTCGGTTAGTTACTTTAGCGTAAAGGTTAGCTTTATAATAATAAAACTTTTGTACACCATTTTCGCCCCAACTATCCCACACCCTAAAATTAACAGGCTCATTTTCTTTAATATAAAATCTTTCGCTAGCTCCCTCGCCTAGCCAATAGTCTATCCACTCATTCCAATTAGGGCTGCCGTCTTTACTTGCTTTAGTTGTAATAGTTCCTTTATCGCCGTCCATTTGAACGCCCGGAGTCCAACTATTCTGATCAGAATTTTTTGTCTTATTATATGTTCCGCGTGGCTTAACATCTTGCCTAGACGCAACATAGTCATCTAAATTCATAATTCGCAATTATTTTCTTTGGCTATACGTTGTATAACTCGCCTTAAACCGTCCCGGGTTATATTTTTAAAGCCTAAAACCTCTAAACAATACTCGGCTAATAGCGTATAGTTATAACGCGTATTAAATCCGTCTTGTTTTTTTTGTTGTATTTGTTTTAGCAAATTGAGTATTTGCTCTTTTGTTTCCGGGTATTTATATTCATACCTCTTATTCTTTCTATAAGACGTAATTTTAGCAGCCGAAAAGTCATCTATGTCTTCAAGTGTCATAAAGCCCTCCTGTTTACTAGATTATTATATCGTTAAAATATGACAATTTTGCCTATTTTGATAAAAAAAACCCGATAATCCGGGTATGAGGTTTAATTCTCTGCCCTTTAAAAACGATTAGCTAGCAAGTATAGGCAGCCTTAGTACTTATGTTTTATTGCGGCTTTTCTAAATTTTTTTTAAAAAACCCCTAAAAAAGCCGGAAGTTTTTAGTTGGTCGACGTATTACATATAACTATGAAAGAAAACAAAACACACAAAGGGGGTGTTATGAAGAAAAAAATTAATTTAGACAATGTACTTGAAGAATTAGGTAACGCTAAAACATCTATTGAACAATCTACCTGGGAATTTCCCGAAGGTATCGATGATGAATTAGGAATTAGAAATCAAATTGCTGAAGCTGCAAAAGCAGTTGAAAATGCTATTGATTATATTAACGATACGATATTAGAAGACTAAATATCGTTTCAATTTTAAAATAGCCCCCTTTAGCTAGGGGGTTTATTTTATTTGCCTATTTTAAATGGACACTCGCTACAACTACCCGGACAAAAACCACACATATTAGCCGCCTACCTTAAATAGTATTTCTCTGATTACTTCTTCAATTATTGTCAAATTATCATTAAATCCTGCAATACTATTTTGGTACGCGACTACTTGTGCTTTTAGCGTCGCGACTTCTTGTTGTAAATCATTAACGGTCTTAAATAACCAACCTACTAAAGCAGCTAGACCGCCCTGTAATATTTGTGATAAATTTACTGTAGCTTTCATTAATTAAACATTCCTAAAAATCCTCCAAAAATTGCGCCAAAACCAATTAGCCAACCGATAATTTCAGCCCTACTAGGTTTAGAATTTATTTTTTCGTGTAAATAATCTATCCGTACCTGTATTTCTTTTTGTCCGTCTAAAACTAAACGTAACATTTCTTTTTGGGTATATCCGTTATCGGCCATAAAAAAATTATAGTCTTAGGTAATGTTTGTAAATTTAGTTATGTTATTAAGCAGGTTTCGGGTTATCGTCTTTAATTTTTTTAATAGCTTTATACCATTCACCTTTTTTAGCATCGGCCCCAAATTTTCCTCCGTCAATATCCCAAAATAATTCGTCTAATTGGTCCCCGACTGATTTAAAACTATTTAGGCGGTCATCTTTATATCCATTATTTTGTTTGTTAAATTTAGAATTAGCCCGGTCATTAATAGCCGTTTCGTATTCGCTATCAGTAAACTCTCGTCTTTCGTTGTTTACTTGTGCATATAACGGGCGTTCATTTTCAATTTCAGCGGCTGATTCCGTTTTAAATTCTTCTATTGTTTTTAGTGACATACTAAAAGTTTAAATTATTCTGATCAGAATTTTTTCCGTATGACATTTATTAACCTTTTCGAATACCATACAAAACAAATTCTCCACTTACAATATTGCTAGCGTCTATAAAAAAATATATTCCGTCTACGGCGGACGCAACGGTAAATCCCATTCCCCCGGTTGCCGACATTAAATTACCGCCGGCGTCTCTGTTTGAATTTTCTAAAGTTGCAGTCGTGTATTCCCCACTATTACTTGCGTTAAAAATGTACATATGACCGTTAGCAGTTTCTTCAGTTTGGTCGCCTAATTTTTCTCTTGTTAAATAACATAGGTTTACATTAGTTCCGCCTTCAGCAGCAAAATCAGAATAAGTTTTTAATTTTTTAAAAGCGTAATCATAATTATTAGTTTCATTTGCAGTACCACTTTCGGTAAATCTAAACTGCGGGTATTTTTCATTAACGGACCCTTGCATATTTCTATAAGTTACCATATACGTATCGTAAGTACTATCCATACCGGTTAAAGTAACACTACTTACTGCAGTAGATACAGTATTTTCTGCTATTTTAACTACTGTACCGCTCACGATAAAACCCCGTACATATTAATTTCCATATCAAAACTAGCCCCGCTACTTCTATTTAATTGTATTCCCGATAATTGTTCTTCTGATTTATGTACCCCAATAGTTCTTGCACCTCTGCCCTCTGTTGAATAGCTTGATGATTGAACCGTAACAAAAGTATAAAGGTCATTGTTAAAAGGACTATATATAAAAGCACTTATACCACCAAAATCATCGACACCACTTTGGGCTAAAGCAAAGTTAGCAATAGCACTTTGGTTAGTATTTCTAAGATTTGCAAACCCTGTATTAGCGTACATATCTAAACTAGCATAATCATATTCGTTTTGGTTTATTAAAGTACCGCTGCTATCCATAAACCTCATCCATACGTAAGCATTATCGGACATACGGCCCTTAGATACACTTAAAAAATAAGTATCAAAAGCCGAAGAAAAACAATCCGCTACCGTTAAGGAAGTAACACCTATACCGCTTGCTGATTTAATAAATTGTAAATTAGTAGCCATTTTTAGCTCCTTAACCCAAATAAACTTATGGTAGCGCTCGTCATAGCATTAAGAGTTGTTCCTGCACCAAACTTAATTGCTGATATTTCTTCGGCGTGGTTATATTGTTGACTTCCAAATTCCATAGCAGGATAATCTTGAAAATCTACAAAACTCATATGGCTTGTAGCGTAGGTAAATACCGAACTATTACCCGCGTTATATAAATACATAACACCGTTAGCTAAAGAATGTGCGTCTTCATCTATGTCGCCACATAATCTAGCACTATCTTGGCTCGTACTAAATCTTTGGGCAAAACTTCCGTCTGCAATTCCTCTTTCATTACAAAAAGAATATCCAGTTTCAAAAGAACTACCACCGTCGTTAGATAATCTATATCCTAATTCTGTTTGACTTCCAAAGTGTATATCGTTAAAAGTAAAAAAATGAACATTATATAAACTTTGGTTTAAGTTACTAAAAGTACAGGTTGCACTAGATACCGTTTGCGTTTGTATTAATTCTAAAGAGCCGACGGTTGTAAATTTGTGTTCTATATCTAAATTATAAATATCGGTAGGCGTAAAAATACCTGAATTATTACCATAACTTTGGCTTGGGCTCTCGGGTATGTAAGAAAATTCGCTCATATACTTTATTATAAATTATTATTCTGATCAGAATTTTTATCCGACATTATTAAATTACCTTATACATTGTAAATTGACTTCCTGCATTAAAACCTGCCGGGGAAGTCGCTTGGTTTGTATGTATTTCAATTCCATTAAAAGAAGTAGTTTCTTTTTTTACGCCGCCCTCTTGATAACCCCTTAGTCTTGTGTTGTTATGCGAAGTAACATCTAAAATAATTTTTGAATATAAACTACTTGAATACCAATTATGTAAATATGCTACAAAATTACAAGTATTAGGCGTTATAGCCATACCGTCTGTCGCTCTAATCATATCTTGGTTAGAATTATTAAAAAATTGAAAAGTAGCAGTACTGTTTATGTCAAGCCACGCAATGTCAAAATTAGCAGTTGTATCTATAGTAGAGTCTACTAATGGCTGTATATCGCATATACCACCATTAGCTGCCACATTAAGATTATTAGCTATAAGCATATAGACATTATTATCTGTAATACATTGTTCTAATTTAATTGACGAAACCTCGCTACCACTTACAACTTTATGATTTGCTACTTGTAATAATCCCATTAATCTACTCGCAATCCATAAGTCTTAATATTTCCACTAGAAAATGGTCTAGAACCATTACTGTCTATTACTTGAAAACCCGTCATACTACCTGCTGTTCTTTGTACACCAATCCCTTTCATAGATAAATGTAAACCTGCCGAAGAAGTCATACTTTGGTATAAAGCGTAGGTATGTAAATTAGATTCATAGGGATTAAATATATATGTTTCACTTCCTTGACTTTCAGGTGCTTGGTCTACGCTTTCGCCAAAATATCTATAAAGTTGTGCTTGCCCCGTTGCATATTGTTCGGTAAATCCACTATCGGCTCTCATTATTTGGTGCCCATAATCATAAAGAGTATTTACCGCACTACCGCTTGCATTAATAAACCTTAAATTAGGGTCGGTTTGTGTTGTTCCTACTGTTGAAATATTATTTGCTACAATTTTATAAACTTCAAAATTTTCTGAAAAAACGTCTGTTATAGAAACTATTGAAACGCCACTTGTTATTGTTGTATCGTTAATTAATCTTAAATTGCTCATTCTTTTAACCCATAAAGTTTTATAGTAAAAGCAGTTAAATTAGCACCACCACTACCACAAAACCTTATTCCATTTACTAAACTTGTTTGAGCTAAAGCAGCACCACCGTAAGTGCGAACAAATCTACTTGCGTCCCAATCAATATTATTGTGAGTTGTAAAAGTATAGGTAGCACTATTTCCTGCGCCATAAATATAAACAGATCCATTAGTTTCACCTAAACCGTCATTACCTAAAAAAATAAAACTATGGTCCGTTTCCCTTACTTCACTTTCCCCTGCTGTTGATAACCAGTTTTCCATAGTGTAATAACCGGCGCTATCTTCCCACGTTCCACTTTCTCTAAATCTTAAAGCGGGAACATTAGAAGTGTCAAAAACAACATCTTCAAAAGTTAAAAGGTGAACGGAATATGCACTTTCTAAAATAGAAGTAAAATCTACGGCTGTTACATTAGTGTAATGTGTTTGGCTTTCAATAAGTTCAAAAGAGCCGCCCCAACTACCCTCTTTAGTTAGTTGTAAAATTTGACTTGGGTTGTAAAGACCTATATTTTGTTTTATATTATTTGGTTGTGTGCCTATATAGGACATAAAATATCCTTAGGTTTGGCGCAAAAATGATACGTTATATTCGCAACTAGACGCCGCGGAGCATAGGCCCTGTAATTTATCGCCGGTTTCTAAAGCCACTTTAGTTTGTATTTCTATTGTTGTTCCAAATGGTAAAGAAACATTATTTAAAATGTGTCTTAAACTACCACCGGATTTAGTAACGCTAAGGTCTACCGTAACATCGGCACTAGAGCCGCTTACGTTAGACAATAAAATACCTATTGCGGTTTCTGTAGTAGAGCTAGGTACGGCGTCGATTATATCCCCGGCGCTAGTTCCTAAAACGCCCTGTACAGAGTGTAATGTGTCAGCCATTGTATTTTTTTATCCTTTCCTAACTTAAAGCTAAAACTAATCCTAAACTTACACCGGCCGGTGCAAGCGCCACTATATCTGCTACGGTGGTCTTTTTTAAATTATTACTATCATCAGCGTCGCCTATTAAAACAATGTCCGCCGATGCAACAGTTGCTGCGGTTGCACTATTAGGTGCTATTACTAAAGTTGACGCAAACGCGCCCGAGGTAGCCGCGGCCCCACCGGATAGACCCGAAGTTGAGCCTGTTGTTATTGTTACCCCGGTAATATCCCCGGCGCCAATATAATCTATAAAGCTAGACCCGTCGTATACTTGTAAAACATTCGTGTCTTTTAGGTAGACCCATTGGCCCTCTTCTCTTTTTGCACTAGGTATTCCGGAATCCCGGGCGCTAGAGTCAGCAAAAACTAAAACCCCTTGCATTAAATAACCGTTAACGTCCGACGCCGTTAATACTTCACCAGTGGCAAATTCTTTATATCCGCTTAAAGCCATATTAAAAGTTTAAGTTATTCTGATCAGAATTTTTTCCGTATGACATTAGTAACCGAGTTTATCTGTATCTAACAAACCAAATAAACTATTGTCTAGTCTAAAAAATGCTTGTTGGTCTGCGTTTGAAAATTTATAAGTTACTTTAAACGTGTCCGGGCTTATGTTATATTTTATAGAGTCTAAAATTTCTAATTGTGTAACTTGTGCGGGTGAACCACTACCCGGCGGCGTAATTTCTACCTTTACTATATCGCCAACTTCCGAATCTAATATTTTATTTTGATTACTTGTGCTAAGTGCGTCTACATCTACTAATAAATTATCAAATCTAATTAAAGCGTCTTTAAATTTACCTAATAAATATAAAGCAGCATTACTTACGTCGGTATCGTTACTATTTAATAAACCCGTTCTAGTTAGAGTTCTAATTAAGTATTTTAATTGACTACCTACATCTTCTTTAGTTTGTACGCTACCGCCGGTACGCGTTAAGTTTATAATGTTATAAATTTCATTGTCGTCGGTTATTGAATCGACGCTACTATAAGCTACGTCGCTACCGTCATCGCTAAAGGTTATACTTGGCGTGCTAGGGAATGTAGTATGCCTTTCTTTAAATGTTAAATTACCGCTTTTATCTATAAACAATAAACCATTTTCGGAACGCTCTATTTCTTGTAAAGTACTTAAAACGTTTGCGGTATAGCTACTTAATGCTTGCATAGTACTATTTCCGGTTTCTATACTTCTATTACTTCCAAATTTTACGGTCGCCGAATCTAAAATAGCACCTATTAAAGTACCGCTAGCTGCACTACTAAAACTACTATTTACTAATTCCGCATTATTTAATTTCATAAATTCATCAAAAGCAGTAAACGTAACAAATGAATTAGTTGAGTCCGGGTAATTAATTTCTATATCGGCTACTAGGCCCACAAATATATCTTTATAAGTAGAGCCGCCGTCGGTTGTAGCGTCTACGTGCATTACGATAAAAGGCTCTATACCCGGGTAATAAGGACTACTTGTATTAGTATTTTCATACTTACGTTCGTTATTAGTTAACTTAACGGCACAACTTCCTGTAAAAAAACTGTCTAAATCTTTAGAACGACCACGGCTTACCGCTACGTTTTGTACATCATCAGTAACGTCAGTTAATACAGTACTACCGCCTAAAGTACCGCTATCTAATAAACCCCTAATTAAATCGTCTAGGGTAAAAGTTGTAGGCGTAAAGCCTAACCTAACTCTTATAGTAGGTTGGGCCATTAGATTATTCTTAAATTACGTCTATTGTATTTTTGTATTTGTTCAACAATTAAACGTCCTACGTCAGTACCGTCAGTACCCATACCCGCGTTAACGGTAATATTTATATCGTTGCCAAGGCCGGCGCCAGCTCCCGCCGATAATGGTATTACAGCTTCGGGGCCTTGCTCACCTACTAAGGCTACGGTCGGCTCCTTAACTATACCTCCCTTGGCTAACCTAGGGATATGTGGTAAATCTGGCGGGTTTATATCTATACCAAAAAAGCTAAAACCTAAACCGCTATTTAGTTTGTCTATAAAACCATTAATAGAGTCTATAACTTTATTAAATACAAATTTAACACCCTCAAAAACGACCCCGGCGCTAGTTTTTAAAACCGTACTAATGGTTTCTAATAAAAATTTTCCTGTTTCTTTTAATTTTGGAACTATTTTGTCCATTAAATTACTAAACGCGTCCATAAAGACATCTAAAATAACTTTACCTATTGCGAATTTAGTTTTAAAGAATTCAATTATTCCATTAAACAATTCCTTAAAATGTTCCGTTGCGCCCGCTACATCGCCGTCTATTAAAGCTTTTATAAAATTAACCGCGCTCATAAATATATCTTTTACTTCATTAAAAGTGTCTAAAAAGAAATCCTTTAATACCCGGAGTCCATAAACAAAGTCCCCGGTAAAAAAATCTACTAATACTCGTGATTTAGATTTTATAAAATCGACCGCATTGTCAACAAAATCTCTAAACACCTTTACTTCGTTATAAGCAAAGGTAAAAGCCCCGGCAACAGCAGCTATTAGGCCTAATACTATCGTAAACGGGCTAAATAGGGCTGCAAAAGCCGTAGCTAGACTTACTACGCTAGCTAGTAATATACCTCCTATAACGGTTGCTAAGACCGTAAATGCTACTTTAGGATTATCTTTAAAAAATTTTCTGATCAGAATAAAAAACGGCTCTATTTTTTTTCTTAAAATTTCAAAAGTATTTGCTAAATTATTTATTATTGTTTGTACTTTTTCACTAGCGAAAAATTCTTTAACTTTTAAATTAAAGCTTTCTATTTTAGGTAATATTTCCGAAAACTTATCTTGCATATTTTGAATAGCGTCTAATAAAACAGGGGCTAGTTTTTGTCCTATTTCTATAGTTAAAACATTAAAAGCGGATTTAAGTTTATCTAAAACTAAACCTATACCTTGCGAGCCTTGTGCAAATGCAGCGTCCGTTGCTCCAACTGCGTTTGCAGCATTTTCAATTTCACTAGCAAATTTTTCGCCACCTTTACCTGTTAAAACTTGTATTGCACCTAGGGCCTCAACTGAGCCAATGTATTCGGCTAACGGTTTTCCATTTTGTTCGGCACCTTTTTTAATTATGTCAAAACCGTCTTTTAAACTACCTCCACTAGCAATAAATTCTTCAAATGATTGACCGGTCATTTGGTTAAATAATTGAGATACTTTAGACGCAGGTTTAGACAATTCTGATAATGCCGCTCTTATTTGTGTCATAGCTACCGAAGTAGGCGTACCCGATGCGGTTAAAGTTGCTACCGCAGCCGTAACGTGTCCAAATTCAATACCCATAGCTGCGGCAATTGGAGCCACGTTAAACATAGATTTTGATAATTCTTCAACGGTAGTTTTACCACCTTTTACGGCGGTAAATATAATATCGGACGCCTCGCCTACCGTTATTATATCAGTACCAAAAGCGTTTAAAATTGTTGTTAAACCGTCTACGGCCGTACCTAGCTCGGTAGCACCACCTACGGCTAATTTATTAGCAGTTTCTAAAAAGGCAAAAACATTATCCGGCGGTACGCCTGCTGATAATGAGTCATAAAGGGCAGGTATTATATCTTCCGGGAGCTTTCCTATTTCTTTAGATAGTTTTAAAACATTATTAGTAATATCATCGAAAGCCGCTTGTGTTGTACCCGGTAACAAAGTAAAAACTTCATTCATACCGTCTTCAAATTTTCTAAATTCCCCTAAAGACTTAACGGCGGTTGCCCCGGCTGCCGCGGTCATCCCGGCAAAAACTTTATTTATATTGCCGCCTACTTTAGCCATATCTTTACCTAAAGCGTCAAATTTTTTGCCTACTTTACCTACGTTACCTAAAAATTTCTTAGTATCAGCTAAAAATTCAAATCTTAAAGTTTTTTTTGCGTTATCAGCCATTTTAAATTAGGTCTTTCATTATTTGTTTGCCTTAATACTTTTTTTAATTAGGTCTGTTAAATCATCAGCGTATTTTTCTTGAAGTGTTGGCGTTTCTTTAGCTATAGTTTTTTCCGCAACATAACCTCCGTATTTTGTACCCTCCGGGAATTTGCCGGTTTCTTTCCATAAAGTACCGACCCATTCTTTATATACGCGGCGTTTCATATCTTTAGCAGGTATAAAAACGCCGGTAAAGTTTTCGCTAAAGTTTAAATTATTACCTTGCTCCCGGGTATACCTAGGCACAAATTGAAATTTTCGTCCAAATTCTAAGTTACGTGCAAATTTATTAGTTTTACGTACGTCTAAAAACGCAACCCTATCGGTACCGCCGCCTACATAACCGGTAGCACCTTTAGTTCTTTTAGGTACGGGTCGTCCCTGTACGGTTTGCCTTAAAGCTTCGGTACGCGCTGCGCCCTGTACTTTTAAAGCAATACCTTTATGAAAGGCTCTTAAATCTTTTTTAACTTCTTTACCGTTAGCGAGATCGTTTAAACCTTTTACTAAATCATTAAGTCCGTCTACGGCTACGCCGCTGCCTGCCGTAGTTTTTTTTAAACTACCCATTACTACTATTCATTTGCTCTGCCTTTTTTTCGAGAGATTTTTGTAACGCTCTAAATACCGGTATCGGTAATAATGCGACTTCGCTTGGGTTTAGACCGGCGGCTACGCTTACGTCCGTTATTATTTGTAAATAATAACCGCCGTCTAGACTTCCGGGGTGCTGTCTTCTAGCCCCTCTATGCTTGCCACATTTTCTAGCCATTTATCAAAATCTTCGCTAACGCCTAAACGTTTACTAGCGTTCCAACTTAAATACATAAGTTCTTCAAAAGATAAATTTTCCAATTCTGCTGCGGGCCTAGACCCAAACTTACGTTCTAAAGCAACAAAATCTATAGGCCGTAGCGTTACTTCTTGCTTAGTACCGTCCACATTTAAAAGCGTGAGCTGGTGTAACCCTTTTAAATCTGACATACTAAGAAGTCGCTCTTGTTATCGTTCCAGAAGTTGGAAACGATACTGACATTGTTGCTAATTCTCCTACGCCATTTGCGACGGGTTGGTGTTGGTTTACTAATATGTTACCGCTATAAGACGGATTAGTTGCACTAACACTTCCCGAAGTTGGTTTAAGGACAAAAGCTGTAGTTGTTCCTAAAAGTGGCCATAGTGTTTGGTCTACTTCGCTTGACGCAAAGTCTTGTTGAAACTCAATACTTAAAGTTCCGTCTTTAAGACCGCCCTGCCTACTTTTAAAGGTGCTACCAAATGCAGTATCTTCTACTTCATCGCTTGTAATATCTAGCGTAACCGAACTAATGTGGTCGGATAAGTTAACCGAGTTAATTGTTAAGTTAGCGTCTGTTAAAACAAATTTAGCCAATGTATTCTCCTTTAATATATTTAATTAATTATATTCCGTAAAGATACAGGCCCCGCCTATGCGACATTAAAAAAGCCGGGCGTTAACCCGGCTAATTTATTCTGATCAGAATTATTTAGACAAAAACAACATTTTTGTCTTTAGTATTTAATAAAAAAGGCTCGGCGTAAGTAAGTACTAAATTACTTTTAACAAAACCTTTAACTAAGTAATCATAATTATTACTTCCAAAACCGTCATTTTTTTCAACTAAATAAACTTTACCTCTTTCTAAAGTTACCCCGTCATAATTTTTTTTAGGCCCGGCAAATATTTTTCTTGTTTTTGTATCTTTCATAACGGTTAATATTCTCATATTGTCCGGTAATTTATTTATATTAGTTACTTTTTTAGTATCCATTTTAATTTTTACTTTCTAATATTTCAAAATGATTAGAAAACTCTTTTTTGTTGCTAAAAAATTTAATTAAATTATGTAAATCTAATTCGCTTACTTTAGCTTTATCTTTATGTTTTAACATAACTTTGGCTAAAGGTGTTTTTGCTTTTATTTTCATTAAAAACCTCTTTCAATTTGTTTTAAAATTAATCTTACAAAAGTAGTATTAACTTTTTTAGTGTTTATATTTGTAAAAGTGTCTAAAGCATAAAGTAAAGTAACGCTAGGGGTATCGCTATTTAAGTCGGTACCGGTAGCTATATATTTTACGGCTTTAGTTTCTTCTTTATTTAGTTTAATTTCTGCTAGTTTCATTTAACGCTCCTAATTTGTTATATAACATTATTATAAAGTAATTTTTACAAATAAGTCATATAGAATAAGGTTTTTTCAAAAAAATTAATATTTTTAAAGTTTAGGCTAACTGGTTAAGCTATAAATTTAAAACGCGGCAGAATTAAACCTCGTACCCGGTTTATTCGCTATTATATACCGATTGTAGCGTGAACGCTAAAGCTAGGGTTAGTACCCGAAATAACATAATTTAGTCGCCAATAAGTGTCCGTAACGGCCCCGGCTACTTCTTTCATTTCGGAACCTATAGCGGTAAAGCCGGTAAATGTGGCTCTATCGGTAGCGCTGCTAAAACCCGAGTTATCGTCGGATTGTAATTTAAAAGTACACGTAGGGGTACTAGTCCCACTAACGCCGGTTACGTGAACGGCGGCATATACTTTTTGCGTACTTGATACCGCGCCTAATTGTGTACCGGTTGAGTTACCGCTAGCGGTTAGGTCGCCGTCTAGTTCAATAGTACCCCTTACAACTTCATCGCTAGAGTGTCCTTTTGAAATATTAAACGGTGTAACTTCGCCTACGGTACCAAAAATATTATAACTAAATAACCTACTTTTTAAAAAGTAAGCGGTGTTACCGACGCCTGCGTCTGGAACAACGGTAGTAATTAATTCATTACCTACACTTGCACCTAATAAAGCGTCCGGTTTATTAGCCCCGGCTTCAAAAAAACCGTCTACGGCTAAACTTGAATCCTTTAAGCCGCCAATACGAGATTTAAAACCGCCGCTATTTATTGTCGTTACGTCTTGTTCTTCAGAAGTAACGTCTAAAGTTACGCTGCTAGTATTACTACTTAGGTCATAACCGCCCATAAATAATTTACCGTCGGTAAATACAAACTTAGCCATTATTTATTTTCCTTTTCAATATCTTTAATAGTTTTATTTATTTTCTTCTGATCAGAATTTTTTTTAACGGCTGCTATATGTCCGCCTTTTGTAAGTGTAAATATTTGTTGTAAATCGTTAAGGGTAATTATTTCCCCGGGTTTTTTACCGTCTACTTCTTTAGTTCCTACAATTTTAAACTTTGGCATTTAACTTGTTCCTTTAGTATATACTTCTAAACCAACGTTGGCTGCAATAGCGTCGACCCCGTTCATATTTACGTCTGCTGCGTAATTACTTACGTTAGTTATGGTCGCGTCTGTATCTGCTAGACCTAACGTTCTATTATTAAATATAGCCTGCCTTAAACTACTACTACCTTGCCCTGTTATAAAAGCGTCTAGTTTATCTTGTGCAGTTCGAGCGTCGGCACGTTGTACGGCAACTAAAATGTCAAATACATAGAGATCGGTACCGCGTTGCATTGAAATATTAAAAGTAATATTTTGTGGTATAACAACGGCTAAAGGGAACGTTAGGGCATAATCCGGGACAACATCGTAAACCCTTAAACCCGTAATATTATTTCCTAATGTGGTTTTTATAGCATCGCGTACGTCGGTTAAAGCTGCCATTATTTATACTACGCCTAAAACGGACCCTTTTCTAAATGGTGCTAAAAGCCTAGTTACTTCCCTATTTTGTTGTATATTTACAACACCAAAGTCGGCAACGCCAGCAACCCCTAAAGGTGCATTACGCATAGCAAAAAGTTCCCCGGACAATAACGTAGCCGCTTGTATTATTGGCTCCGGGATTGACGGATAACCCCATTTAGCAGTTATTTCTGCAAAAGGTCTATTTGAAAATTTACTTAAAGGCCATTCATAGTCGCCGTCGCTAATTAATTCAATTACATAAAAAGGGCTAATTTCAATACCGCCGACAACACCATTAAGTGGAAGTAAATTATATGACGCGCTAGGTACGGTTTTTTCAAATGTACCGTCGTCATTGTCGTCGTATTTAACTACTAGGCCCGTTGTTGTTGATATGTCGTCGACAAATAGTCTATAAGGATGATTAGTAAAATATTTTCGGGCCGTAGCGTTTGTATCTGCGTAAAATTTTCTACCGCAAAACGCGTCTATTTGCCTACAGGCTGCATTTATAGAGTTATCTAATAAACTATCGTCTACGCTATCGCTATCGGGTATACCTATAAAAGCTTTTAATGAATTACGACTAAGGTACCCGTTAACTACCGACACGGTTTACCTACTTGTCTTTTTTTTCGGCCGGCTTTTGTTTTTTGTTTTCTTGTACTGGTTTCGCACTAGCGCTTTCTACCTTTCCGCCAAGAGCTTTAATTTGCTTTTTAACTTCTTCAGCACGTTCAGCCTTATCGTAAAGTACATAATGTTTTAATTCTCTATTAAGAGCCGCTATTAATTTTTTATCTTCTTTTTTCGCCATTTCTTTTTCCTTTTAATAAAGTTGTACGGCTATCGGTTGCCCGGCAGCCGTAAACAACTTAACTTCTATTTTAGAAGGTAGGGGTAACGTTTCCTGTACCGCCGATATATGAAATACCTGCAGGATATCTACCCGAACCAAATGCAGCGTAACCATAAACTACAATTTTTGTAGTAAGGCTGCCTGCGTTTGTTTCTTCAAATTTTGCTTGGAATAGAGGACTTTCCCAAAGGATTAAGTCGTCCATTTTTACCGCATAAATAAGGTCCTCATTGTTACCTGCGCCTGTGTTTGTTTGAACATTAGCGTCGGTAATAACCGGAACGCCCATAAGCGAGCCAACTACGTTTCCGTAAGCGGCAGCTTCGCCAACGCCTTGCGCGTTGCTAGGAGCATTTCCAGCCGGTAATACTAATGGTCTTGAATTACCGTCGACGCCTGCGGTTATAAAACCCCAACGTCTAGGGTGCATTAAGATAGCACTAGCCGGTGCAAATCTATCGCTATTTACACCTTGCAATAAGTCCGCTATTTTAGGCATTAATTCTGCAACGGTAGGGCTAGCGTCCGTATAAGTTACGGTACCAATTCCACCGACTTGAATTAATCCGAGCGGTTGTCCATTTGCGCCTGTTCCAGAAAATAGGTATTCGTCTAATTTTGAATAATAGGCAGCAGCTAAGTCACCAAATATTACTGATTCGACGTCAACACCCGGTCCTCCTCCTCTTTCAAGTAATTGTTTCGAAACGTCTTGTTGGCCGGCAATAGTGTTAACGTTAACGGTTAACAATGTGTCGTCAATATTTGTTTCTTGTACCGCAGAATTTTCAGTAGCTTGTGCAGCAGCTTCAGATCCTGTTGTAATTCTTGAAATTTGGATTTGGTTTCCAAATTCAGGCAAGTCTCTTTTAGGTACGGCATTATAAAAACCTGTACCCGCACGAGCAATTGGAGCGTAATCATTTAATAGATATTGTGGAACTACCATACCGGTTAGGGCAGATGTTCCTATGTCCCTGCTTTCGTGCGATTGGTGGTCGTTAAGCCTTTTTTGAGCTTTTGAGTCACCTAGGAATTGAGCTCTGTAAGCGTCTGTAAAAAATGAATGTTCCCCACCTTCACGATAAAGGTCCGGCTCATTTACTTCAACGGGCGTGTCATTAATGACTTCCTCGTCAACGCCTAATTCGGAGCGTGATTCCTCAACTTCTTTAAGAGTTTTTCTCATTTCTTCACCGTCAGAGATTTTTTCATCTAGTTCTTTAATTTCGGATAGTAATTCGTTTGAGCGTTCAAGCTTTTTATCAAAGTCTTCACCCTCGGACATATCTTCCATTTCAACAACTAAAGAATTAAGTTCCTCGGCTTTTGAGTCTCTTTGTTCTATAAGTTTTTTCACTTGCTTTATGTTTCCTTTTTTTTAATTTATCTGTTAGGTGGTTAGTTGTTTAACTATCCGGCGTAACGTTTTCATTAAATAACCCGTCTTTTTTAAGTTTTACTTTTAAAAGTTCAACTTTAGGATTATTTCTTTTTTTAGAACTTTCTAAATCAGTATTCTGATCAGAATTTTTTTCTATTATTTGTTCTAAAACCTCTATAGCCTTATCGCCACTTCGAGCGTGTATAAGTTCTTTTAATTCTTCTTCTATTTCTACGCCCCTTAATTTAGCGCCGGCCCAGGCGTTAGCCGGGTAGGTAACAACGCTAACGTCAAAAAGTTTAACTTCTTGAACTTCTCTTTGTTCCCCGTCGAAATCATCTCTTACGGCTGCGAAAGCAAAGGACATTTCGTTTAAATCCCCTCTTTTCATAGCCGATGCAATTTCTGCGACTGTAGGATTAGCCGGGTCTAATTCTGCTTTTACAAATAAACCTATATCGTCTTCTTCTAATTCTAAAGTTCCGCTGCTACTTCTAGCTATAGGTATACCGTCGTGGTTTACTAAAAATCTTACGTCATCTTGCTCTTTTAACGTCTTTTTAAACGCTCCGGGCTTAATTGTTTCGTTATATGCGCCCTTACTATCTCTTACGGAATATGATTTATCAAAAACGGACGCATAGCCCTCAAAAATGTAACTTGTTTTATCGTCTTCGCCTTTTCTAACTTCGACATTAGCTAGACTAAAACTTCTATTTTCCGTTTTATTATCCATAATTTTTTCGTATGTACTATTTAAAAGGTTAGTCGTTTTTTGAGCTAGGCTTTCTTTAATGTCATTATTTTTATAATTTCTATCTTCATTTTCTAATTGTTCTACTTTTCTTTTAGCCCATTCGCCTGCTTGCATAGGGTCGGTCCACGGATTACTACCCCATAATAAAAAAGCTACGTCGCTACCTCGCCACGTACTAGGGTCATTAGGGTTGCTTTTTTCTCTATCTAGGTCTGTTAAATGTCTACTATGCCAGCTATACATTAACTTTAATTTATTTGTACTAACTTTTTTATTATTAACTATGTTACGTGCGTCCCTAATTGTTTTACTTGTTAAACCGCTACCTGCTTTATTTAGATTAGACAAACCACGTTTCATATTTTTAACCATAAAACTAGGTGCGCTTAAATCTACTTCCCTAGTTTCTAAATTATTCTGATCAGAATTATTATAATTATTATCTTGTTCACTTTCGGCAATATTAAGTGCGGTTATTTGTTCTTCCGCGCTTTCGTGTGAGGTATGACACCCCATTAATTTATTATCATCTTCTTTTACTACCGCGTGTCCGCCTATTTGGTCTTTACCGGTAGCACCGCTTTCTTTAGGGCAGTCCGGGTGGTTATGTATAATTTTATAAGGCATTAATTATCCTCCTCTACTTCTTCAAATTCCGTATCGGTGTCATCTGCGTCAAATTCATCAACGCCTAAAGGGTTTATTACTTCCGGGTCAATTACCGCGCCCTGTAATCCTAGGTAAAACTCATCGCCACCAACATAAGGCTCTAAATCCATACGCGCCCGGGCTTCGTTTGGCGTCATAATACCGCTACTAATTGCAACTTGAAAACCTCTAACCCTAGATAAACTATCGCCCCTAGCATATTCGTCGGTATCAAGTTTAACCATTTGCTTACCCGGTAATAATTGACCTAAACCGTCTTCTATTCTTCTTATATAAGGAAGTAAAGTATGTCTAATAAATGCTAGGCCGTTACTTTCTATGTTGCTATAAACGTTACTACCGTCTTTACTCATAATTAAATGA
>MDTG01386245.1_pt1 | contig 30670 bp, 38 predicted proteins | sample 811421 | NCBI WGS metagenome assembly MDTG01 (sample SAMN05326645, study PRJNA326480) | marine metagenome | isolation source: seawater | place: Pacific Ocean: South East | collected 2011
TCATTTCTTGACCATTTACATAAATTTTGCCAGATCCTTTTTTAACCCAAACTCTAGCTACTGATCTTTTTCTTCTACCTGTTGCGGATTTAGAATCCTTAAAATCTAACTTCATTTTTTTATTAACTTTAAATTCTTGTGTATTAACTTGTTCCATAAATTTAGATTTTGTTCTTTTTGTTAAGTTTTGAGAAATTTATTTCAATAGGATTTTGAGATTCATGTGGGTGCTTATCGCCATAATACATTTTTAATTTTGTTAATTGTTTTTTTGCAAGAGGTCCACCGGGTAGCATCCTCTTAACAGCATATCTTAAAACCTCTTGGGATTTATTCTTACCTTTGAGCTCGTAAGGAGTTGTGTCTTTGATACCGCCTGGATATCCTGTATGTCTATAATATTTTTTTGTCAAAAACTTTTTTCCAGTAAACTTTAATTTTTCTACATTAGTAACAATTACGAAATCACCATTATCTTGGTTTGGGTTAAATTTAGTCTTATTTTTTCCTCTTAATACTTTAGATATATATGAGGCTAATCTACCAACCACTATGTTTTCAGCATTAACTATATACCAATCATTTTTAATATCTTTTTTTTTAATAAATGGAGTCATATAAACCTGGCGATAATTACAAGTTATTATTTACTATGTCAATGAAAACTATGTTCTTACAGAATTATAATAAAAATAAATTGAGGAAATTAATAAAAGAATTGTAGAAATTTGGTGTAAAGATGCAATCCATATATAGGCTCCGCTTATTAAAGTAAAAATTCCAAGAATTAATTGTATAAAAATCATTGATAGTAGAAAATAGGTAGAATTGTACATTTGTTTATTTTTTTTATAAAAAATAAAAAAAGACATAAACAAAACATATATAAAAATTACATATGCAAGTTTTCTATGTAAAAATTGAACAAAAGATGGCTCGTTAAAAATTTGAGTAATAACTAAATTATTCATATTAAGATCGTCTGGAAAAAAATAATTATTCATAAGTGGCCAAGTCTGATAAATCTTTCCAGCATCTAAACCTGATGTGAAAGCACCAAAAGTTATTTGTAAAAATATTAGAAATATAAATATCTTGGGAAAAATATTATTTTTTTTAAAATCAAAAAATATTTTATTTTCATTAGTTTTAATGTTTAAAAGATACCAAAAGATTGCTGAAAATAAAATTAAAGCTAAGTTTAAATGAACAGCCAATCTATAATGACTAACAGTTGTATTTTCGACTAAACCGCTTTTTACCATGTACCAACCAACAGTTCCTTGAATTAATATTAATATAAACAATACAAAAAAGTTTTGATTGTATTTAGTATTAAAAATTTTTTTAGAATAAATAAATATAAATGGAAGTAAAAAAATTAATCCTAAAATTCTACCTAAAATTCTATGAATATACTCCCAATAATAAATTACCTTGAACTCTTGCATCGTCATATTTGCATTAAGAAGATAGTACTGCGGTATTTCCTTATAAAGATTAAATACTTCTAACCACTGCTCGTCATTTAAAGGTGGCAAAATACCTTTGACAACATCCCAAGTTGTTATTGACAAGCCAGAGTCGGTTAATCTAGTCAGCCCCCCTACTATAATTATTAAAGCTATTAAAAATAATAAGGTTAAAAGCCAATAATTTATAAACTTGAAGTATTCTTTTCGTAATACGATTTCCATTTATCTGTTATATAATATTTAATTATTATTTTAATTACATTTATGTCGCTATCAAAAAAATTAAATATTATAAAAATAAGAAGAAAATTAGATTTATTAGACAATAAGCTTTTAATTATAATAAAAAAAAGAACGAAGCTTGTAGAGAAAATACTGAAAAATAAATCTTCAAAAAAGCAAATAGTTGATAAGAAAAGAATAAAAGTGATTTTAAAGAATATTAAAAGAAAATCTATTAATAAAAAAATTGATGCAAAACTTACTCAAATGATATGGAAAGGAATGATCAACGGATATATTAATTATGAGTATAGAAAATTTAAAAAGAAATAAATTATTTGCTATGTGGAGGTAATTTTTTTTCTATAAAGATTTCGTGCTTTCTGGTTTGGGGATTATATTTTTTTAGTTTTATTTTAACCTTAGCCTTTTCTCCTTTGCTAGGTTTTTTTACATAATAAAAAAAAGGACTATCAGGTTTTTTTTCTGGAACTAATCTAACTTTAACTGAGCTTTTTTTTGCCATTATCTAATTTTCTTAAGTTTTTCTAAAATTATTTTAATCTTACTAACTTTATTTTTTATTTCTTGTTTTAAATTTTCCCCTTTTACATCGGAGAATATGTTTTGGTCAAGTTTAATTGAGCCACTGTTTAAAGCTTTTTTGGCACCATTAATAGTCATACCCTGTATTTTCAATAAATTATAAATTAATTTAAGAATATGCATATCTTTATTTGAATAATATCTTCGATTTCCAAATAAAATTTTAGGCCTGATTTGTTTAAAGCTTTTTTCCCAAAATCTCAATGTGTGTGTATTAGGTGTATTATTTTTTTTATTTATCAATCCTATTTCAAAAGCGGCTTCGGCAATTGTTTTATATGCTATTTTGCTCTTTTTTTTCATTAATTTTTTTTTTAATTGATTGAGAAGGGTAGAAAGTTACAATTTTTCTCTCGTTAATATCAAATTCTTCTTTTGTTTTAGGATTTCTACCTACCCTTTTTTTTTTTTGTAAAATTTTAAATTTTCCAAAATTAGTTATTTTAACTTCACCGTCTCTTTGAAGCCCTTCTATAATTATATCGAAAAAAGTATTTAAAATTTTTTCAGATAGAGAGTTAGGAATACCAAGATTAAAATGTATTTCGTTTTTAAGATCTTTTTTTGTTATATTATGCCTTTTCATCTAAATTTTTTACATTCTCTAGATTTTTTTTTATTTTTTCATTTAATTTCCCTTTAGCAATTTTATAACATAATTCCACAGAATAGGAGAAACCAAGTGAATCAGTGGCGCCATGACTTTTGACAACAGGGCCTTGTAAACCCAAAAATATTGCTCCATTATATTTTCTTGGATCTAATTTATTTTTAAATTTTTTTAAAGAGAAATATGAAAATATTATAGATAATTTTGAAAATATATTTTCTGAAAGATATTTTTTTAGATTTTTCGTAAGAAAATTTGCAACACCCTCGGCTGTTTTTAATGCAACATTTCCTGTAAAGCCATCAGTGACTATTACATTCGATACATCTGTTGTGATTTCATTTCCTTCAACATATCCGACAAACTTAAAATCACCCATTTTTTCTAATACTTTTAATTTTGAATGTGCATTTTTTAAAGTCTCTGTCCCTTTAAGTTCTTCAGAGCCAATATTTAGTAATGAAACTTTTACCTCATTTTCAGGAAATAATGATTTATAAAGTGCAGAACCCATTTCAGAAAAATCAATTAAGTTTTTTTCACTGCACTCAACATTAGCCCCAAGATCAAGAACTAAATTCATACCTTCATCACTTGGCCATAAACCAGCCAAAGCGGGCCTATCAATACCTTCCATCATTTTTAAAATCATTTTAGACATAACTAAAAATACACCAGTATTTCCTGCAGATAAAGTAACATCAGAGTTTAGGGTGATTTGTGATTGTATACTTTCCCACATACTCGAACCTTTACCTTTCTTTAATGCGGACAAAGCAGACAGTTCATTTGATACGACAATTTTTGTATCAATTATTTTATAATTTGATTTTAAATATTTTAATTTTTTAATTTTTGGAGCAACTGTTGCTGCGTCTCCAAAAAGATAAAAAAAATAGTCATTTTTGTTTTTATATCTTTTAACAAATAAATCTATCCCTTGAAGAGTTTTGTCTGGTGAATTATCGCCACCCATTAAATCAATTGAAATTTTTAAATTTTTATTAAGGTTATCCATTTGTGTAATTTTAGATTAAAATAAAATTACTTGTCTAATATTTTTTTACCGTTATAAATTCCGGTTTTTAAATCTATATGATGGGAAAGTCTATACTCACCAGTTTTTTTATCTTCAACTACATTTGAAGATACAATCTTGTGGTGAGATCTTCTTTTGTTTCGTCTTGAAACTGATGTTTTGCGTTTTGGTACGGCCATAATCTATTTATATATAAACTCAAATGAACCATTTAGCATATTTTTAACATCTAAATCAAAACAAAAATCTTTAAATTTAGTAAAATAATCGCTTAATTTACCAACATTTATAGACAGTTCTTTTTTATTATTAATAAAATATTTTTTTAATAAATAAAAGTTATTATCAGATGTATCTTTATTGCTTTTATCAAGATTCACAAGAATATCATAAAATATTCTAGTTAAATTTTTCATCTTTTTATTTACCGCAACATCGCCATCGCCCAATTCTCTTAAAGCATATTCAATATTTTGAAAAACGTTGTCGAATATTTTTTGGGATTCTTTGTCCTTTTTTTCACCCTTTTTAGTGCTTAATATTAATGCAAAATGAAAAAAAATTAGCATTATTCTATTTTCAATTTTATCTTCAAGATGAATAACTTGATAAAAAAACTTATTACGTGATAAATTTACTAAATTGTTGTAAAGTTTGTTATTATGCTGTTTGTAAGAAGTAAACATTTAACCCTTATATTTATACTATTTTTATCTTTTTGTTTAACAAATTGCCAAAAAAATAAAGTTATAAAAAGTCACGGTATATTCTATCTGGAAAATAGAGATAAGCTTTTAAAAATTAACGAGACAAACATTAATGATGTTATTAAAATCCTTGGTCAGCCTCATACTAAATCAATTAAGGATGATAATACTTGGCTTTATATAGAAAGAACAAGAACAAAGGCAAAAATGGTTAGGCTTGGTAAAAACGTTCTATTAAATAATAATGTTTTGGTTGTTAAATTTAATGATTATGGAGTTTTAGAAGAAAAATTTTTGTATAACAAAAATGATATGAACGAGTATAAATTTGCTGAAGTTGTAACAACTAATGATATTAGGAGAGGAAGCTTTATAGAATCTTTTTTATCTAGTATTAGAGAAAAAATGTATGCTAACAGAAGGTAATTTTAATGAGCAATTACTGCCAGAAGTAATAGTGCCACAATATTTGTAATTTTAATCATAGGATTAACAGCTGGTCCGGCTGTATCCTTATAAGGATCTCCAACTGTATCGCCGGTAACAGCTGCTTTATGAGACTCAGAACCTTTTCCACCATAATTACCGTCTTCTATAAATTTTTTGGCATTATCCCATGCGCCGCCACCAGCGGTCATTGATATTGCTACGAATAAACCGGTAACTATAACTCCTAATAACATTGCTCCTACCGAAGATAATGCGGCTTCTAAACCTCCAATTGAGTAAATTATAAAATATAAAATAATTGGAGATAGTACTGGGAGTAGAGATGGAATTATCATTTCTTTAATTGCCGCTTTAGTTAATAGATCAACTAATCTACCATAATCAGGTTTTCTTTTTCCTTTCATTATTCCAGGTATTTTTTTAAATTGTCTTCTTACCTCGATAACAACAGCACCACCTGCTCTTCCTACTGCTTGCATTCCCATAGAGCCAAATAAATAGGGAAGCATTCCACCAACTAATAATCCAATAACTACAAAAGGATTTGATAAATCAAAACTTACATTTATTCCTTGTAGCGCAGAGCCAGAAACACCAGAAAAGAATTTTATATCCTCGGTATAAGCTGCAAAAAGAACCAATGCGCCTAATCCTGCTGATCCAATAGCGTAACCTTTTGTTACCGCTTTGGTAGTATTCCCTACAGCATCAAGAGCATCTGTTGTTTTTCTAACATTTTTAGGTAATTTTGACATTTCAGCAATTCCTCCAGCATTATCGGTAACTGGTCCATAAGCATCCAATGCAACCACCATTCCTGTGAGAGCTAACATTGCTGTTACCGCTATTGCAATACCAAATAATCCGGCCAATTCATTTGTAGCAATAATACCTGCTACAATAATTAATGCAGGTAGTGCGGTTGCCTCCATTGAAATTGCCAAACCTTGAATAACATTAGTTCCGTGTCCTGTGGTAGATGATTTTGCTACGCTTCTTACCGGTCTATAATTTGTTCCAGTGTAATATTCAGTGACCCATATAATTAAGCCTGTAACTATTAATCCAATTACTCCACAATAATATAAATCTAATCCGGAAAAGTTTTTATCTGCTACAGTAAATGTATTCTCTAAACCAATAACATTTGAAGTTATTGGATAAAGCAATATTAATGAAATTAATGCTGTAACTATAAACCCTTTATAAAGAGCACCCATTATATTTTTGCTCTTACCTAGTTTAACAAAAAATGTACCAACGATTGATGCAATAATACAGCCTCCACCGATAGCTAATGGATAAACCATAAGATTGGCATTATCTTGAAAAAATATTGATGCAAGAACCATAGTTGCAACAATAGTGACAGCGTATGTTTCGAATAAATCAGCGGCCATACCAGCGCAATCTCCAACATTGTCTCCTACATTGTCCGCTATCACAGCAGGATTTCTAGGATCGTCTTCGGGTATACCGGCCTCAACTTTTCCAACTAAATCGGCACCAACATCAGCGCCCTTGGTAAAAATTCCACCGCCTAATCTTGCAAATATTGATATTAAGGATGCACCAAACCCAAGTGCTATTAAGGCGTTAATTAATTCTCTGCTGTCAATATTGAGAGACAATAGTATCCAATAATAAATAGATATTGCCAACAAAGCCAAACCTGCAACTAAAAGTCCAGTTATAGCTCCAGACTTAAAAGCCATTGTTAATCCTTTTTGCAAACTAGTTCTAGAAGCTTCCGCAGTTCTAACGTTGGCTTTCACAGAAATTAACATCCCAACATAACCGGCAACGCCTGATAATAACGCTCCAATAAAATATCCTAGGCCAACAAGAAGGCTAAAAAAGTAACTAATAATTATCAGAACTATTAAACCAACGATTGCGATAGTCTTATATTGTCTATTCAAATAAGCCTTTGCGCCTATTTGAATTGCTTCTGCAATTTCCTGCATTTTATTATTTCCTGGACTGGCAGAAACTATTTGTTTGCTTAAAATGTAACTATAAATAACTGCTAAAAAACCGACCAATATTATAAGGTATAAATTTTCCAATGATATTTCTCCCTGAGCTCACTTAAAAAACAGGAAATTGCCAAAAAAAAAGATTAAATGCAAGAAGTTATTCGTTATTTTTTCTAACATTTTTTGAAACCTTGTCTAAAATTGCATTTAGATAGCCTTTATGGGCTGTTTCTAAAAAAAAATCAGATATTTTTACATACTCACTAACTATTACGCTAATAGGAGTTTTGTGATTAAACATAAGCTCAAATGTAGCTGAAAGAATCATTAATTTTAGAATTATGTCGGTTCTAGAGGGATTAAATTCATCTTTTAAAATTAATTTTAAATTTTCTAATAAAAGCTCTTCTCTTTCAATTGTACCTAGGACTGTATCTTTAATAAATTTTTTATATCTATGTTTTGGATATACTAAGTCAGAACCCTTATTAAGAAAATAAGTATACAATTTTTGAACAACAATAATTCTCGGATTCTTGTCTATGTTCTTGTCGACCATTATTTAATTTTAAGAACTTCTAAGACTGCTGTAGCTGCTTCAGCACCTTTTTCAAGCCTCATTTCAGCTTGACGCCTATCAAACAAAGTAATTACTGAATTTCCGATTGGTTTTTTATGTGTAATAGATATTTGCATAATTCCATCGGTTATTGCTTTAGAAATCAAATCAAAGTTGGCGGTTTCACCTTTAATAATGCATCCTATTGCAATAAATCCATCATATTTTTTAACAACTTTAGCTATTGCCACAGGTATTTCAAATGCGCCGGGAACCTTTACTGTATCTATTTTTTTGATACCAAAAAGGTCTAATTTGTTTTTTGCGCTTTTGTACATGCTGCTAGTGATATCTTCATTATAAGTAGAAATAACAATGCAAATTTTTAATTTCATTTTATAATTTCCTGTTTGGTGATTTTTATACCATAACCTTTTAACGCAATAATACGTTTTTTTGATCTAGATACTAATATCATGTTTTTTATTTTCAACTCTTTGATTATTTGAGCGCCAACACCATAATATCTTAATATTTTACCATTTTCAGAAGATGAAGAACTAGGGTTTGATCCTTTTACAAGTATAAGTGCAAAGTTGTTAAATTTATTAAGATGCTTTAAAGAATTTTTAAAAATATCTTTATTAAAATTAAAAAAACTGTTCAGAACATTTGTTGATATAACTCTTACTCTAGAAGGTTTGTTTGGTGTAAATTTACCTTTTGTTATAGCATAATGTTCTGAACCGTCTAATTTATTTTTAAAAGTTTTTAAGTCAAAAATACCAAATTTTTTAACTTTAATTTTTTTATTAGACATGCATTTAACGAGTCTCTCATTTTTTAATCTATGTGAAATTAAATCTTCAATTTTTGCAATTTTTAATTTATGTTTTTTTGCAAAAGGTATTAGATCTTTGTAGCGCGACATAGTTCCGTCTTCATTCATTACTTCGCAAATTACGGCGCTAGGGTTTAACTTGGCTAATATTGAAATATCAACTGATGCTTCGGTATGCCCAGCTCTTTCTAGAACACCACCACTTTTTGCTACTAATGGAAATACGTGTCCTGGTGAGACTATATCTTTTTTGGTAGAAGATTCTTTGATGGCAACTTTAATTGTTTTGGATCTGTCATAAGCAGATATTCCTGTTGATATTCCCTTTTTAGACTCAATTGAAACTGTAAATGCGGTTTGTGTTCTAGATTTATTAATCAAAGACATTAAAGGTAAATTTAATTTTTTAACTTTCATGGATGTAAGAGCTAAACAAATAAGTCCTCTTCCATGTTTTGCCATAAAATTAATTTTTTTAGGACTGATTTTAGAAGCGGGCACCACCAAGTCGCCTTCGTTTTCTCTGTCTTTATTATCCACCAAAATAAACATTTTTCCTTTTTTCGCATCTTTTATAATTTGTTTTATAGTTGAAGAATTCTTTTTCATTTTATTTATAAATTTTATTTAAATATTTGCCAACTAAATCAAACTCAATATTAACTTTGTCACCTCTTTTAAGGTTAATCAAATTAGTTAGTTTTAGAGTATGGGGAATAATTGTTATTTGAAAACCATTTAATTTAACTTTAGAAATTGTTAATGATACTCCATTTATAGAAATAGAACCTTTTTCTACAATAAATTTTTTAAGTCTTTTATTTATTAAAAAGAAAACATTCCATGATTTGTCAATAATTTTAATAGATTTAACAATACTTGTGGTATCAACGTGGCCCTGTATATAATGACCGGAAATTTTCTTGCCATGGTACAAAGACTTTTCAATATTAATACGCATTCCAACTTTAATATTTTTAAAATTTGATCTGCTTAAGGTTTCTTTTGACAAATAAAAAAGGAAGCTTTTTTTTTTAATTCTTATTAAAGTCAAACAAACTCCGTTACAACAAACGGATTCGCCAATATCGCTTTTTTTAAAAGAAATATCGGAAGAAATTTCAATTACAAGACTGCCTCGAACATACCTAGGGCTTCTTTTAAAACTTTTAATTACACCTTGATTATAAACAATTCCATTAAACATTATTTTAATTTTTCTTTATAAAGTTTGTCGCCAAAAAGATTAACACTAATTTTATTTTTTAGGCTTATTTTTTTAATTATATTAGGTTTTGAATAATTAACACCATTTTTTTTCAAAGGAATACTTGTTTTAAATATATAAATATAATTCAATAATTTATTTTTAATTAAAAAATTAACTAATGTAAGTCCTGATTCAATAAATATTCTTGAATAACCTCTTTTTTTTAATATTAAAAAAAAATCATTAAAATCTTTTTTTACTTTTAAAGACTGAATGTTAATTATTTTAATTCCTTTTTTCTTTAAAAACTTGATCTTTTTATTTTTTTTTGTCGTTGTGAATAATAGTATTTTTCTATTTTTATTTAATTTTAATAGTTTAAGATTTTTTTTTAATTTAAGATTTCTGTCTAAAATAATAAGATCTGGACTTTTATTTTCAAGCCCCTCTATTCTACAATCTAGAATAGAATTATCATCATTTATAGACTTTGATGTTGAAACTATACAATCGTACATTGATCTTAAAAAATGAGATCTTTTTTGAGAATAAAAATTTGTAATCCTTTTTTTTTTTATATTTTTTGTGAAATAATCTTTTGAAATTGCGATTTTAGCATCAACCAAAGGTAAATTTGAACTATGTTGTAAAAAATAACTTTGATAAAAATTTGATGCTTTCTTTTTCAACAAGGAAGAAAAAACTAAAATTTTCTTTTTACTTAAAATCTTTCTAGATTTTTCTTTCGATCTAGCATCGTAATCAGATATACAATAAAAAACTTTTTTGATCTTCTTTTTTATAATCATGTTTGTGCATGGTGGTGTAAAACCATAATGGGAACATGGCTCTAAAGTTACGTATAAATTAGCGTTTTTAAATTTTTTTCTTTTATTTAGAGCATTAAACTCTGCATGGGGTCTTCCATTTAAAGCAGTGTGACCTGATGATATTACTGCTCCATCCTTTACTATAACGCATCCTACGGAAGGATTTTTTTTAGTTGATCCTAAATTTATTTTAGCTTGTTCAAAAGCAAGATCTAAATATTTTGAATGAATATAATTTGAATTATTTTTTAGATTTGCCATCTAATTCCTCAATATATTCTCCAAATTCCCCTATCTCTTTAAAATTGGTATATACTGAAGCAAATCTAATATAGGCTATTTTGTCCAATTCTTTTAAAGCGTCCATTACTTTTTTGCCAACTACACTAGATTGAATTTCAGATTGTCCTAGTTCCTCAAGATCTCTTGTTATTCTTGAAACAACCTTTTCAATAGTATCTGGATCTATTGGTCTTTTTTTTAAAGCAACAAAAAATGATTTGGCTAATTTTTCTCTATCAAAAGGCGTTCGTCTTCCATTCTTTTTTAGCACAGTTAATTCTCTAAACTGGACTCTTTCAAAAGTAGTGAATCTTTGACCGCCATTACATGTACAAAATCGCCTTCTTCTTATGGCTGTGCCATCTTCAGTAGGTCTAGAGTCCACAACTGATGTATCTTTTTCTCTACAAAATGGGCAAAGCATAAATCAATTTTCAAACAAATGATTATATATAGGAAATTTGGAACAAAGTTCAATTACTTCTTTTCGTACTTTCGATTCAATTTTGCTATTATCTTCGGGATTTTTAGACAAACCTTCAACTACTTCAGTTATAAGATCTCCTACTATCTTAAATTCATTTAAACCAAATCCTCTTGTTGTAGCGGCTTGGGATCCAAGTCTTATTCCAGAAGTTATAGTCATTTTTTCAGTATCAAAAGGAATCCCGTTTTTATTGCAGGTTATGTTTGCCTTACACAAACTGACTTCAGCGGCTTTACCGGTGACTTTGAATGGCCTTAAATCAACAAGCATTAAATGTGTATCTGTTCCTCCGGAAAAAATTTTAAATCCATTGTTTTTAAGTGTTTCTGATAAAATTTTTGCATTTGCTAAAACAGATTTTATATATTCTCTGAAACTTGGCTGTAATGCTTCGTGAAATGCTGCTGCTTTAGCTGCTATAACATGCATTAGTGGGCCACCTTGATAACCGGGAAATACAGCAGAATTAAATTTTTTATATAAATCTTCTTTGTTTGTTAGAATAATCCCCCCTCTTCCACCTCTTAAAACTTTATGAGTTGTTGAGGTAACAACGTCGGCATACTCTATTGGATTAGGATAACCTTTCCCGGCAACCAATCCTGAAAAGTGAGCCATGTCTACCATAAGGTATGCTTTGATGCTATTTGCAATTTCTCTAAATTTTTTAAAATCAATTATTCTTGAATAAGCACTTCCTCCAGCAATTATTAATTTCGGTTTATGTTCGTCAGCCAATTTTTTAACCTGTTCATAATCAATAAGACCGGTTTCTTTGCTAACTTCATAGTGAAAAGCTTTAAGCCATTTTCCTGATTGCGCAACTTTAGCTCCGTGGGTTAAATGTCCGCCAGAGTTTAAACTCATACCAAGTATTGTGTCACCTGGGTTTAAAAGAGCAAGATATACCGCTCCGTTAGCTTGTGCCCCAGAATGAGGTTGTACATTTGCATATTTACAATTGAATAATTTTTTTACTCTCTCTAAAGCTAATTCTTCTGCTTTATCCACAAATTCACATCCTCCATAGTATCTCTTACCAGGATAACCTTCTGCATATTTATTTGTTAGAATTGAACCCTGTGCATCTAATACAGCTTTTGAAACAATATTTTCAGATGCTATAAGTTCTATGTGTTGCTGTTGTCTATGTAGCTCTTGTTTTATTGAATTATATAAAGCTGGGTCTCTTAAAGATAAATCTTTGTCGAAATAATCCTGATAACTTCCATTAATATCTTTTTTGATATTTGACATATTTAGTAAAATTTTTAAACTTTATTAACTCTTCGAAGATGTCTTCCACCTTCAAACTTTGTTTTAAGGAAAAGATTAACTAATTTTTGAGCTTCCGATCTTTTGGTTAATCTTGCTCCTAACGCCATGATATTAGCATTATTATGCTGTCTAGACAAACGCGTAGAAGCCTTATTATAGCAAACGGCAGCCCTTATTTTTTTGAATTTATTAGCAGTCATTGCCATTCCTGTACCTGATCCGCAAACGAGTATTCCTATATTGCTTTTTTTGGACAAGACATTTCTCGCAACTTTTTTAGCATAATCGGGGTAGTCAACTGAATTTTTGTTTTTTGGGCCTAAATCAATAACTTTAATTTTTTTATTTAAAAGAAATTTTTTGATATTTTCCTTAAGATTAAAACCTGCGTGGTCAGATGATAAAGATACTTTTTTAAATAAAGATTTCAAATCAATTAAATCTGTTCTCTAGCAAACAGGCTACAATGTGAATTCTGTTTTGTTCCCCGCCATTAAAGAAATTATGATATCTGGTGTTATTGGTAATCCAAACTTTTCCATCGGCAGGCATATGTTTAGCAACATCTTCTATAACCATCTTGCATCCTGGATTTGTAATAATAGGTACATGGAGTCTTGGCTCTGGATCTTTGTGCCAACTTAGTGTTGATCTAGGTTCTTTTAATAAAAGTCTAACCCTTCCGAGTTTAAACTTTGAGCTTAAAATTTTATAAACTTCCTCAAAATAAGTATTTTTAAAATCACTAACAAGTTCAGTATATTTAGACTCATCGATGGGTTTATCTCTCATTACCTCTTTTCCGCTATCATCTGGTTTTGTCCAGTAAATACCTCTAACGTTATGGCCCTTAATAGAGTTTTCGTCACCTGGTATTTTATTCATTGGTATCGCATGAAAATTTGAGATTCCCAAAGTTTGGTATTTTGATTTTTTTAATATACTTTCCAAATCATTTTTTAGCTTTTTAATATCGAATGTTATATCTGGGACTTGAAAGAAATCTTCAAAATTTTTAGCGTGGGACATACTGGATAATTAATATACTTTTTTTTTAATTAATAATATTATATTTGTCGCATTATACAAAGTTTAATAATTAAAAAAATGAAGATAATTGGTAGATATCCTAGTGTTAGATTGCGAAGAAATCGCAAATCAGATTGGAGCAGAAGATTGATAGCTGAAAACAACTTAACGGTTAATGATCTTATACTTCCAATTTTTGTTACTGAAGGAAAAAACAAAATTGAGATAATTAAAAATATGCCTAATACTTATAGGTATTCTATCGACAGATTGACAAATATTGTTAGTAAAGCGAGTAGATTAAATATCCCGCTAATAGCAATTTTCCCACATATATCTAATAAAAAAAAAGATTCACAAGGTACGGAAGCTTTAAATGAAAACAATCTTGTTTGCAAAGCCATAAGAAAAATTAAAAAAAATAATCCAAATATAGGTGTTATGGCCGATGTTGCCTTGGATCCTTACACCAATCACGGTCACGATGGAATTTTAAAGAAAAAAGAAATATTAAATGATGAAACAATTAAAATATTATCAAATCAAGCATTGGTTCAAGCACAGATGGGATGTGATGTTATAGCTCCATCCGACATGATGGATGGAAGAGTTGGTGCGATAAGAAAATGTTTAGACAAAAATAATTTTAAAAATGTACAAATTTTATCCTATGCTGTTAAATATTCTTCAAATTTTTATGGTCCTTTTAGGGAAGCTATTGGTTCGAAGAAAAAATTAATAGGTGACAAAAAAAGTTATCAAATGGATTATAAAAATTCTACGGAAGCTCTTAGGGAAGTTTCTTTAGATATAAAAGAAGGAGCTGATTTTGTTATGGTTAAACCTGCCCTTCCATACTTAGATATAATTAAATCAATAAAAGATAGCTTCAAAATTCCGGTTTTTGCTTACCAGGTATCTGGTGAATATTCTATGCTTACAAATGCAGTAAAAAATCGGTCACTGCACAAAGACGTAATAATAGAAAGTTTAATATCAATAAAAAGATCTGGCGCTTCTGCTATTGTTACCTATTTTGCTATAGATATAGCTAAAAAAATTGAAAATAATTTATAAAATTTTTTCTTCTAGAAGTTTTCGAGAATAAGGAAATTTTAAATTATTTGGATGAAAAAACTTATTTTCCATTAGACTTCTTGAAAAACTCAATCCGTTATAAATATCTTGTATTTTAATATTATTAAAGTCTTTAAAAATTATGAAAGGAGGTATCTTGTACTGAACGTTATCTACCTTTACATTTAATACATCTTTTTCCTTCATCTCTATAAATTTATTTGGGTCTAAACTAAAGCCAAAGCCTAAATCTTGTATTAAATCTATTTCCCAATTTAAATAAAATAATGGCCAATCTTTATTTTCGAGTTTATTTAAAAATGTAACCAAAGAATTATAAATTTTTTTTTGAACTTCATTTTCAGGTAATAGAATTTTAACAATTGATGATAACGAATTAAGACACATAGTTTTTTTTGTATCATTAAAAAACTTTGGTGAAATTGGTTCAATGAGCTCAGTTTTAAAATATCCAAGTTTGTTATCTCCTTTAGAATTAAAAATTACAAAAATTTTATTTGTTAATTGTAGATAATTTTTTATTTTTCTAGAAGTTCCTCCGTAAACAATACCGCTAACTTTACCGAAGTTTTTTGTAAAGACTTCTAAAATAATTGCATTTTCTCTAAATTTTTTTTTAGATACGATATATCCTTCATCCTGCCAATTCATGATTAATTTAAATTTAACTCTTTAATTAATTTCATTGCAGCATTCTGTTCAGCAATTTTTTTAGACTTACCATATCCAGAATATTTTTTTGAGTGTGGAATATTTACTAATGCTTTAAAAATAGGATTGTGGTTAGGGCCAGCTCTCTTTGTTATCATGTAACTTGGCAATGTTTTATATTTTTTTAGTGAATATTCCTGTAGTTGGGTTTTTGAGTCTACCTGGGTAATATTAGATCTTTTAATAAAAATATCCCAGCTTCTGAGAATGAACTTTTCAGTAATGGCAAGACCTTGGTCCAAATAAAGAGCACCGATTAATGCTTCGCATGCATCACTTAAAATTTTTTCATCAGATGATTTTAAAGTTTTATAGGAATTTCCGGTTTTTATATATTTTTTTAAATTAAGTTGATCAGCTATTTTTGCACAGGTTTTTTTATTAACTAAACTAGCAAATTTTTTATCTATTACTCCTTCTGCTTCATTTGGATACATAAAAAGTAATTTTTTTGAGATAACCAGACCTATAACTCTATCACCTAAAAATTCAAGTTTTTCATTATTATTATTTTTATCGAAACTTTTATGTATAAGACTTTTTTCTAATAAATTTTTATTTTTAAAAATTACTTTTAAGTTTTTTTCAACCTGTTTAATGTTTTGGATCATTTCAATTTTTTAAAAAATCTATCTCCTCTAATTGATTTTTTCCAATTCCAAAACTTAAGAATGCTACTTTCGTGTGTATTATTTGAAAAAAAGATTATTTGGGCTTTCCCAACTAAATTATTTTCATGGACATACCCAACGCTTGATAAAAATCTGCTATCTCTCGAACAATCTCTATTATCACCTAAAAGAAAATAATGATTTTTCGGCACTATATATTTATCACTATTAATCATACTTCCAATTTTATCATAAACGATATTATATTTTTTTTTATTAGATAAAACTTCTTCATAAAAAATGACTTGTTTTTCACTTTTTCCACAAAATATCTTTTCATTAGTTGTAAGTATATTCTTTTCAATTTTTTTATTATTTAAATAAAAATCCCCATTTATAAATTGAATTTCATCTCCCGGAAAACCTACCAATCTTTTAATGTAGTCAGTCCTATTATCTGACGGTGTTTTAAAAACTACTAGATCACCATAATTAGGTGATCTTTTCAAAATTCTATTTTTGAATAAAGGCGGGCTAAATGGGAAAGAATGCTTGCTGAAACCATAAGAATATTTTGATACAAATATTCTATCGCCTACTAATAAATTCGGTTCCATAGAGGATGAAGGTATATAAAAAGGTTGAAAGAAAAAGGATCTAATTATTATTGCAATTATTAATGCAATAAATAAAGTCTTTAAATTATCAATAAATTTATTCATTTAATTATTCACAAACACAATAACAGAAGCAACTGCCCAGGGCTTATCATCTGATAAAGATAAGTGTATTTTAAAATTTTTTTTTTTAAAAAGTTTTTTAAGATTTATTAATGAATTACCTTTAATATTAAACTTGGGTTTTCCGTTAGAATTATTTACAATTTCAACATCTTTAAAATCAAGTTTATTTTGAACACCAATTGCTTTGAAAAGAGCTTCTTTTGCTGCAAATCTTTTTGCAAAACATTCAATTTTATTTTTTCTTTTTTCACAAATTCTAATTTCAAAGTTTGTGTAAACTCTTTTTTTGAAAGCCTGATTATTGCTTTTTATAGCTTTCTTAATTCTGTCTATATTAACAATATCGGTACCGATTCCAAAGATGTTCATTTTTTTAGTATATTTTTAAATTTTCTAATAGAATCTTTTATACCAATAAAAATTGATTCTCCAATTATAAAATGTCCAATGTTAAATTCTTTGATTCCATTGATTTTAGATAAAATTTTTACAGATGAAAAAGTAATTCCATGACCTGCGTGAACTTCTAGCCCAATTTTGTTGGCCAAAATTACTGAATTTTTTATTCTTTTTAATTCTTTTTTAATATTTTTGTTCTTATTATAGAGGTTGCAAAATTTACCGGTATGAATTTCTATACAATCAGCATTTATTTTTTTCGCAATTTTAATATCTTGAATATTTGGTTCAACAAATAAACTGGTTCTTATATTTTTTTTTTTAAGTTTTTTAATAATTGATTTAATTAAATGAGTATTTTTTTTTAGATTTAAACCTCCCTCAGTAGTAATTTCTCTTCTTTTTTCAGGAACAATACATACGTAGTCTGGTCTATGTTTAAGAGATATTCTGACCATTTCCTTTGATGGTGCTATTTCTAAGTTAAGAGGAATTTTAATTTTTTTTTTTATTTCTTTTAAATCACGATCGTTTATATGTCTTCTATCTTCACGCAAATGTATCGTAACAGAATCTCCACCATATTTTTCTACTAGAAGTGCTGCTCTAAGAGGGCTTGGATAATTTTCACCTCTAGCATTTCTTACTGTGGCAACGTGATCAATGTTCACGCCTAGTCTGGGCGTTCTCATTATAGGTTTCTACTTCCTGGCTTAACAGCTTTAATTTTTTCCAAGTGTTTAGGCAATTCACCTGCTTTATATGTTGGAATTTGTATTTCAACCTGAGAAGTAATTTTATCTTTTATAATACTCTTTCCATTCGATCTATCTATTAAACAAGCATAACCTACTATATTAGCACCAGATTCAGATATCAGATTGGAACATTCTAAACTAGATTTGCCGGTTGTAATTACATCTTCTACTATTAAGACATTTTGGCTTTTTTTAATTTGAAAACCTCTTCTTAAAATAAAATTATTATTTTTTCTTTCAGCAAAAATTGTTTCGATATTTAAAAGTCTTCCTATCTCATACCCAATAACGATACCACCTATAGCTGGTGATAAAATTAAATCAATTTTTTTATAGTTTAAACTAATTTTATCTGCCAAAGAGCTACAAATATTTTTTGCTTTTTTGGGGTTACTTAAAAGTTTTGCACATTGAATATACTTGTCACTGTGAAGACCAGAAGACAAAATAAAATGCCCTTCTAAAAGGGCTTTAGTTTCTTTTAAAATTTTTAATGAATCTTTGTATGAAAGCATACTTTTTCTGTTTATGGCGAATTACTTCAAATTTTAAATCTTCTTGTTTAAGTTGACTTATCAAGTTTGTAAAGTTTTTTAAATCTTTAATTTGTATATCAAATAAAAACTTTAGATATTCTTCTCCTTTTTTTTTTAATTCAACGTTAATTATATTTGCCTCATTAAGGCCTATTAATGTACTAACCTTTCCCAAAATTCCAGGTTTATGTGGCAAATCAATTGATAAAGTTGACGTATACTCTTTTGATTTTTCCTCATTTTCTAATAATTTACCCTGCCAATGCTTTCTTATGGATGCTCGGGCTTTTCCTGTTTTGCTTGATGACAACCAATGAAGAGAGGGTGAAATTTTTTTTGAAGTTATAATTTTTATCATATCTCCATTTCTAAGCTTCGATTGTAAAGCAGAAACAGTACCATTGATTTCACAACTAATGGCTGTATCACCTATCTTTGTGTGTACCGCATAAGCAAAATCAATTGGTGTTGCATCCTTGGGCAATTTTATTACAGCGCCTTTAGGGGTAAAACAAAAAACGTTGTCTTGAAACATTTGTAATTTTGTAAATTCGAAATAATGCTCGGGACTACCGCCCTTTTCTAGTATCTCAACTAAATCTCTTAACCAGTCATACTCTTTCCACGACAACTCTGAAAACTTTTCTGATGATTTATATTTCCAGTGTGATGCAATACCCCTTTCAGCAAATTCATGCATTGGCTTTGTTCTTATTTGTATTTCTATTCTCTTTTTCATCGGACCAATAAGTGAAGTATGTATTGATTTGTATTGGTTTATTTTTGGGGTTGAGATGTAGTCTTTAAATTTTCCTGGTATTGCTGAATATTTACTGTGAAAAATTCCTAATGTTTTATAACAATCATCAACATTGTTCACGATAACTCTAAAACCCACTATGTCTGTGAGCTGTTCCAAGGATATACGCTTAGTTTGCATTTTTCTCCATATCGAAAAAGGAGTTTTTTCTCTCCCAGTAATTTCAGCCTCTATTTTATTCAACTCTAATAAATTATTTAGTTCATCAGAAATTTCTTTGAATGTGTCTTCTTTTTTATTTTTTATTAGAGAAAGTCTATCTAAAATTAATTTTCTTGCATCACGATTCAAAATAGAAAAAGACAAATCTTCAAGTTCATCTCTTATTCTGTTCATTCCCATTCTGTCAGCTAACGGTGCATAAATTTCCATCGTTTCTTTAGCTTTCCTGACTCTTTTACTTTCGTCTTTAGCAGTTTCTATTGTCCTCATATTGTGTAACCTGTCTGCTAATTTAACTAATAAGACCCTAATATCTTTGGAGGTAGCTAATATGAGTTTTCTTAAATTTTCTGCTTTTGAATTATCGATTGCCTGTTCTTCTAAAGCAGATATTTTTGTTACACCTTCAACTAAATCTGCAACTTCTTTACCAAATTCTTTTTTAACTGAGTCATAAGTAACTTTAGTATCTTCTATAGTGTCATGTAACAGTCCAGTTGTAATTGTTGCACTATCAAGTTTTAGCTCAGTTAGTATGTCTGCAACTGCCACAGGATGAATTATATATGGTTCACCAGCATCTCTTCTTTGATTTTTGTGTGCGTTCAAAGCAAAATTATAAGCTTTGGTTAAGGATACAGGATCAAAAAATCTATTATAAGATTTAACTTTTTTAATCAACTCTTCATTATTTAACATGTGCATTTATATCATTTTCAGACAATTTTGTAATCTGATTATTGAGAGTATTTATTTTACTAATTAAATCGTCGATATTTTTTTTAGTTTGTGGATGTGACCAATTAGATGATATTTCTTTTAAGGGATATAATACAAAGTTTCTATTTGATAAACCTGGGTGAGGCAAAATTAATTCGAAATTATCGAAAGTAAAATTTTTAATATAGCCATTAAAATCAATAATATCCAAATCACAGGTTCTAGGGTCATTTTTTTTTTTTCTTTTTCTTCCAAGTTTTTTCTCTATTGATAACAAAATAGACATTAGATCTGGCGGTGAAAAAGTTGTTTCTACTGAAATAACAACATTAAGGAATTTTGGATCACTAGTGTTTGGTTGGGATGAGGTTTCGTAAAAGCTTGATTTTTTAATTATTTTTATTCCTTTTTCCTCAAGAAAAGAAATTGCAAAATTAATATTCTGAATTCTATTACCAAATTTTGATGGTAAGTTTGAACCAATTCCAATAAAAATCATAATTATTTATTTTTACTTAAAATTCTTGCTTGCTCTCTTTGCCAGTCTCTTTTCTTCTTAACGTTTCTTTTATCATGGAGTTTTTTACCTTTTGATATAGCAATTTCCACCTTTGCTTTCCCTTTTTTAAAATATATTTTAGTTGGAACTACTGTTAATCCCTCTTGGTTAATTTTTCCAATAACTTTATTTATTTCTTTTTTATTAAGCAAAAGCTTTCTCATATCTCGGGGATTGTGATTATTATAACTAGACTCTTTGTATAAAGGTATATGTGAGTTAAACAAATAAATCTCACCGCGGTTATCAGCTGCATATGAGTCACTAATATTTGCTTTTCCATCTCTTAAAGACTTAACCTCGGATCCTTTTAATACGATACCAGCTTCTATAGTTTCCTGGAAAAAATAATTAAATCTCGCTTTTCGATTATTACATACAATTTTGATACCCTTGTTTATTTTTGCCTTCATTAAAGGAGATCTGCGATTTTTAAAGCTTTTTCTATTTCCTTTTTTGTTTTAGCGGTAACTTTTACTAATGGTAATCTCACTTCATCGGAAGATAAATTTAATAAACTTGCGGCATATTTTACTGGGCTTGGGTTGCTCTCGATAAACAAGGTTTTGTGTAATGGCATTAACTTTAAGTTGATCTGTTTAGCTTTAGACATTAAATTACTATTATTTTTTGACAAAGAGGCTTCTTGAAATTCAGAGCAAAGCTTGGCAGCAACATTTGCGGTTACTGATATACATCCGACACCTCCACGCATATTAAATTCTAATGCTGTAGCGTCCTCTCCTGATAATTGAATAAATTCTGGACCCATTTTTTTTAACTGTTCATCAACTCTATTTAAATCTGCTGTTGCATCTTTGACACCCGCAATATTTTTTAATTCAAAAAGTCTGGCCATAGTATCAACTGACATATCAACTACAGACCTCGGTGGTATGTTGTAAATTATAATTGGTATTCCAACATTATCATTAATTAATTTATAATGTTGGTAAAGTCCCTCTTGTGTAGGTTTGTTATAGTATGGTGTTACAATTAATAAACCATTTGCTCCACTTTTTTCTGCGTGTTTAGATAGCTCAACAGCTTCTTCTGTAGAATTAGATCCTGTTCCAGCTATAACAGGGATTTTTCCATTACATTCCTTAACAGCAATTTCAATAACCTTTTTATGTTCCTTGTTGTTTAAAGTGGGAGATTCACCTGTTGTTCCTGCTGGCACAATCCCTTTTGTCCCATTATTAATATGGTGGTGAATGAGAGAAGCATACTTATCCTCATCCATCACATTATTTTTAAATGGTGTAATTAATGCAACGATTGAACCTTTAAACATAATTATTTATAAAGTTTATTATAGTATTAATTGTATTCATTAAACTTATGCTTAAACATTTAATTAGTCTAGTTTTATTATTTCTAGCTCTCACATTAAGGCCTATTTATACAGATGAAAATATAAAAATATTGCCTAAGCCAAAGCCGAAAAGGATTTTAAGTTTAAATAAAGAGAAAACAGACTTTATCAAACCAAAAAAAAAACCATATTTAGATACTGTTAGAACTTTAAAAAAAAATATAATAATTCCAAAAAATAAACCTGAAAACAAAGAAATAAAAAAAATCGCAATAAGTAAAAAAACAATCGAAAAAAGTGAGAATAAAATTAATATTGCTAGTTCTAAAAAGTTTATACTTCCTGAAAAAAAACCATTTACTTATAAAAAAGTAACTGAAAAACAATCAGAAAAATCATCAGTTCTATCAAAAAGAGACTATGTTGTTGCGAAAGAAGTTTTTTCTTTAATTAAACAAAAAAAATGGAAAGCTGCACTTAAAGCATCAGGTAGAGTTAAAGATAAAGATTTTATAAATTTAGTAAATTGGATGTATCTTAAAGAAAAAAGAAATGACGCTTCTTTTAATGATTATGTAAAATTTATAGAAAAAAATAAGAATTATCCCAGAATAAATAGACTTAGATATTTAGCAGAACATAAAATTAACCTAAAAAATACATCTCCAAGTACAATAATAGGCTGGTTCAACTCAGAAGAGCCTCTTAGCGGTTTTGGCAAGATTAAATTTGGTGAAGCACATATTCTTAAAGGAAATATTTCTGAAGGATCTACTTTAATAAAAGAGGGATGGATAACAGCATCTTTAAATTCAAAAGATTTAAGATACTTAAACAAAAAATATAAAAAAATACTTAACTCATCTGATCATATTAAAAGAGCGGAATATTTGGCTTGGGAATATAAATATTGGGACTTAAAAAGAATATTGAGATATTTACCTAAAGACCATAGAGCGCTATACAACGCCAGGCAAATCCTAATGAGTAGTTCTTATGGAGTTGACAAAGCAATTTCAGATGTCCCACAAAAATTTAAATCTGATATTGGATTGCGATATGATAGATTAAAATGGCGAAGAAGAAGAGGCAGAGTTGAGTCATCTTTAGAAATAATAAATAATGCCCCCAAAGATAATAGTGCTCTTGTTAGAGCTGACTTGTGGTGGAAAGAAAAAAAAATAATATCTAGATCTTTAATATATAAAAAAAAATATAAATTATCATACGAAGTTGCTTCAAATCATTTTTTAAAAGAAGGGCCTGAATTTGCTGAAGCAGAATGGATGTGTGGCTGGATAGCATTATCTTTTTTAAACAATCCAAAACTTGCAATTGAACATTTTAATAAATTTTATGAAAACGTTGGTTATCCTATAAGCTTAGCAAGAGGAGCTTATTGGTTAGGTCTTTCATACGAAAAAATAGGCGAGGATAGATTATCTGAAAAATATTTCAAAGAAGGATCTAAGTACTTAACAACATTCTATGGTCAGCTATCATATCAAAAAATTGATCCTTCGAATGGATTTGAACTTGTGGATGATAGTAAATACTCTGAAGATTATGAAAAAGAGTTTAATAAAAATCCTCTTGTAAAACATATTAAACTTTTAAATGAGCTAAACAAAACTAGTCTGAGTAAAGATATAATAAAACATTTAGCAAATCTAAACATTGAAAAAGGGAGTGAAGTTCTTGCGGCACAATTGGCTGCAAACATTGGTAGATATGATTATTCAATACAAATTTCTAAAAAAGCATCTTATGAAAAAAGATTTTATAATAAGTTTAATTATCCAATTATAGAAACACCTTCAATAATAAATGATAAAGTAATGCCATCGCAAGAATTAATACTAGCTATCACAAGGCAAGAAAGTGAATTTGATCCAAAAGCAAACAGTTACGCCGGAGCAAAAGGAATGATGCAATTAATGACATACACGGCGAAACTGGTTGCAAAACAAATGAAAGTTAATTACAGCAAAAGTAGGTTAACCTCAGATCCGGATTATAACATTAGATTAGGAACATATTATTTTAATTCACTTTTAAACAATTACAATGAAGTTTATCCTTTTGCTATTGCTGCTTATAATGCGGGTCCAAAGCGTGTTAAGTATTGGAGAAAAATTAATGGTGACCCAAGTAAAAATAAAATTGATTATGTTAATTGGATTGAATTAATAAAATTTGAAGAAACTCGAAATTATGTTCAAAGAGTTTTGGAGAATGTTAATGTTTATAAATATATGATTACAGGAAAACCTGTGGAAATAAAAAACTACTTTAAAGAATAGAATGGCGGAGAGAGAGGGATTCGAACCCTCGGTACGGTATTACCCGTACGGCGGTTTAGCAAACCACTGGATTAAACCACTCTCCCATCTCTCCGCATGATTGTTTTATATAATACTATATTAGAAAATAAAGAAAACTTTTTTTTGTTCGTTAAAAGTTTTAATCATTAATCCTCTTGCTATACCCAACATTATAAATCCAAAAACCCAGTTCATAGCCAACAAACCATAGAATATATCTTGGAAATGCCCATCCATAACATTCAATATCACCCAAACAATAGTGAATGGAAGAACAACCATTCTAAAAAGATTTGAATAGAATATTAAAAAAGTTTTTTTAAGCGCAGTAAATAAAGCATGTGAAATAAAAAAAACAGGATATATTGGTCCCATAAATGCTGCAATTTTTAGATAAGTAGAACCATAACTAATAACTTCCATATCTTTTGAAAAAATACTAATTATCTGCTCTGAAGAAATGTAAATGATTATTCCTGCAAGACACATTATAATTATTCCAATAATAATTGCCTTTAGATATACATCTTTAATTCTATCATATCTTTTGGCGCCAAAGTTTTGTCCAGCTATAGATATAACTGCGGTATTTAATCCGATTACTGGTAGTGAAAATAAATGTTCAAATCTGACTGCGGCCCCATAGCCAGCCACCGCATTATCACCAAATATATTTATGAAAGAAAGCAACAAATAACTACCTGCTGCAACTAAAAAAAGAGCAAAGGTTATTGGCATACATTGATTAAAAATATTTATAAAAAAATTTCTTCTTATATAAAAATTTGAAATACTTAGTCTAATCTTTAAATCAGTTTTATTGACCTTATAATACAAATAAATACATGCACCAAATTGAATAAGAACTGTTGAAATTGCTAAACCAGCTATACCAAATGCTGGGATAAAAAATAAACCAAAAATAAAAATAGGATTTAATATGATATTTAAAAAAACTCCTACAATTAAAACATTTCTATATGTTTTTGTATCACCTTGTGCATATAGAATTGCATTAAAAGAAGTTAGGATTAAAAAAATGCTTGTTCCTAAAAAAATTATATCAGTATATTCTTTAGATAAATTTATACTTTCATTTGTACTTCCCATAAATTTCAAAATGTCGTAAGAAAAAAAAATACCTATCAATCCTATAAATATTGAGAGAAAAAATGCATATATTAAAGAGTTATATGAATAAATAGACGCAGCTATTCTGTTCTTGCTACCTAGAGAATTAGCAATTAAGGAATTGCAACCAGCTACAATTCCAATGCCAGCTGAAATTATTATAAAATATAAAGGAAAAGCTTTTGCTAAAGCCGCTAAAGAGTCAGGTGATATTTTTCCAGCATAGAAAGTGTCTACAAGATTAAATAAAGTTTGAAACAAACTCCCAGTCATTGAGGGAATTGCTATTTGTCTTAATAATTTTAAAATGGGACCAGAGGTAAAATTTAAATTCTGTTTCAATTTTTACCTCAATAAAATTCTTTTTGAAAAATATACTTTTTCCCTGTTTTTTTTGCTATTGTAATTTGCTTTTGTCTCATTGCAAATCTTGCTTTTTGTTCTTTTGTTAAATAATCATGGCACTGAGGGCAAGTAACACCTTCCGTATATTTTTTAGATTTTTTTTCTTTATTTGATATTGGTTTTCTACATCCGCTACACATTGAATATGTTCCAATCTTTAGTTGGTGCTTAACAGAAATTCTATTGTCAAAAACGTAGCACTCACCTTTCCATAAACTTTCTTCTTCATTTACTTTCTTTAAATAATTAAGTATTCCTCCTTTCAATTGAAATAGATTTTTAAATCCCTTTCTTTTTAGATAAACAGAAGCTTTTTCACATCTAATACCTCCAGTGCAAAACATTGCTATTTTACTTTTTTTATTAAATTTTTTTAAATAATTTGGAAAGTCTCTAAAATTATTTACATTAGGATTTTCTGCGCCTTTAAATGAACCAACTTTATATTCGAAAGGTTTTCTCATATCAATAATTTTGACATCACTTTGATTTAAAAGGGCATTCCATTTGCTTGGGTCCACTGAGTTATTAAGTTTGTGAGATGGTAGGACATTGATTCCTATTGGAACAACCTCTTTTTTAATTTTGATTTTTCCTCTATGAAAAGGTTGAAACAGATTTGTAGAATTATTTTCTGAGTCGAATTTTGTTATTTTGCAAATATTTTTTAAATTTCTCTTTACTTTTAAAATATTATTTTTTTTTCCTGAAATAGTGCCATTAATTCCTTCTTTTGAAAAAATTATCGTGCCTCTTATATTATTTTTTATTAACTTTTCTTCAAAAGTCTTTTTAAGTTTTTTAAGACCAGATAATCGTTTAAATTTATAAAATCCTAAAATATGAAACATTTAAATCTTCCTACAAATTGTTAAGCCATCCCCTAATGGTAAAATTGTTTTTTCTATCCTATCATCTTTCTTAATAAAAGAATTAAATTCTCTTATTATATTTGTTAATCTATCGTTTTTATTAGAATCTATAACATCTCCTTTCCATAAAACATTGTCTATGAGTATAAATCCATTATTTTTTATAAGTTCTAAAGATAGATTGTAATAATTCTTGTAGTTTTCCTTATCTGCATCAATGAAAATCATATCAAATATTTTTTTATCATCTTTGAGATTTTTTAGAGTGTTCATCGCTGGGCCTAAAATAATTTTTATTTTTTGATCTAGATTGGCTTTTTTAAAAAAGTTTTTAGCAATTTCTGAGGTGTCTTTATTAATATCCAAACAAGTAATGTTTCCATCTTTTGGTATAGCAAGACCCATAGACAGTGCGCTATAGCCTGTAAATGTTCCGATTTCTAAAATATTTTTTATATTGTTTGTCTTAATAAAAAGTTGAAAAAAGTAAGACTGCGTTACAGAAATTTGCATTTTTTTACTATCACCTAAGGAATTATTGTAACTCTGTATTTCTTTTTGAACAGGATGTAAATCATAACTATGATCAGAAATGTATTTTTCTAATTTCTCATCAATTTTTAGACTCTTAGTCATTTGTTTAATTTTTGTTTTAAAATATCATTGACTAATTTAGGATTAGCTTTTCCAGATGAAGCTTTCATGATTTCTCCAACAAAAAACCCGTAGAGTTTATCTTTACCAGATTTGTATTGCGAAACTTTATCTGAATTTTTATCTAAAACTTTAATTATAATTTTTTCTAGTTCTTTAGGATCACTTTGTTGCTTTAATCCTTTTTCTTTTATAATTTTTGATGGATCATCACCAGTCTGAACCATTGTTTCAAATACTTTTTTTGCTATTTTTCCGGAAATTTCTCCAGAACTAATAGCATTAATTAATGAAGAAAGATTTTTAGGTGTAACAGGTGAGTCTTTTATATATATATTTTTTTCATTTAATACTGCAAAAAGTTCAACTATTATCCAATTTTTCGCAAGTTTTATATCAGCGTTTTTTATTACCTCTTCAAAGTATTTTGAGATATCGATATCGGAAACTAAAACATTTGCCTCATAATTTGTTAATTTAAATTTTTTCATAAATCTATCTTTTTTTTGATCGGGTAGTTCTGGTAACTTTTTTTTTAAATTATCAACAAAACCTTGTTCTATTTGTAAGGGTAGCAAATCGGGATCAGGAAAATACCTATAATCATGGGCTTCCTCCTTTGATCTCATAGATCTAGTTTGATTTTTTTTTGTATCAAAAAGTCTAGTTTCTTGTTCGATCATCTTGCCAGATTCAAGTAATTCTACTTGTCTTTTGGCTTCAGAGTGAATTGCCATCTCCATAAATTTAATTGAATTTACATTTTTAATTTCACATCTTGTACCAAATTTTTTTTCTCCTTTTTTTCTGACTGAAACATTTACATCGGCCCTCAAAGACCCTTCCTGCATATTTCCATCGCATGTTCCAAGATATCTCATTATCGTTCTTAGTTTTTTAACGTATGAGTTAACTTCGTTTGGAGATCTTAGATCTGGCTTACTAACAATTTCCATTAAAGCAATTCCTGATCTATTAAGATCAACAAAAGTATTGTCTGGGCTCAAATCATGAATGCTTTTTCCTGCATCTTGTTCTAAGTGTAATCTTTCTATACCCACTTTTTTACTACCGTAAGGCATATCAAGTGTAACCGCTCCTTCTCCAACAATTGGATTTTTATATTGAGATATTTGATATCCCGCAGGTAGATCAGCATAAAAATAATTTTTTCTGTCAAATATAGAATATAAATTAATCTTAGCATTCAATCCTAAACCTGTTTTTACCGCCTGTTCGATACAGTGTTGATTTATAACTGGAAGCATACCTGGAAATGCAGAATCTACTAAACTAACTTGAGTATTTGGTTTGGCTCCAAATTTTGTAGATGCGGCAGAAAACAATTTTGACTCTGAAATAACTTGGGCATGGACCTCAAGACCTATTACTACCTCCCAGTTGTGTTTTTCAGTTTTTATATAATAATCAAATTTTTCATTTTCCATAAACTACTCCCACCATCGATTTAAAGATTGTTTAAAAGAAATATTTTTTTCCATTGCAAAAGCAATATTTAAAATTTTTTGTTCATCTAATGCTTTCGATATAAGTTGAAGTCCCAAGGGATTTCCTTGATTATCTAGCCCAGCTGGTATTGATATTGCAGGAATACCAGCTAAATTAACGGGTACCGTAAAAATATCGTTTAAGTACATAGATATTGGATCGTTAGTTTTTTCTCCTACTTTAAAAGCAGAGCTTGGTGTAGATGGAGTTAGAATTGCATCTACATTTTTAAAACATTCATCGAAATCATTTTTAATTAATTTTCTTACCTTTTGTGCCTTTAAATAATAAGCATCATAGTATCCTGAAGATAAAACATAGGTTCCAATAAGAATTCTTCTTTTTACCTCATCTCCAAAACCTTCTCCTCTTGTATTCTCATACATTTCGACAAGGTTTTTTCCTTTCTCAGATCTGTATCCATATTTAACACCATCGTAACGAGCTAAATTTGATGAAGCCTCAGCTGGTGCAACTATATAATATGTTGGCAGTGCATATTTTGTGTGAGGAAGTGTAATGTCAACAATTTTTGCGCCAGAATTTTTAAGAGAATCAATTCCTTTTTTCCAAAGATGATCTATTTCCTTCGGCATATTTTCTACTATGTACTCTTTGGGTATTCCAATTTTTAATCCCTTAATATTTTCACTTAATTTTTTTGAATAACTCTCTTTTTTTTTATTTATAGAAGTAGAATCTTTTTCATCATGTCCTGACATTGCTTCTAATAACAATGCACAATCCTCAACATTTTTTGTCATTGGTCCGGCTTGATCTAAAGATGAAGCGAAAGCAACTATTCCCCACCTAGAACACAGTCCGTAAGTAGGCTTTAGCCCAACTGTTCCAGTAAAAGAAGCGGGTTGTCTAATTGAGCCGCCAGTATCTGTACCTATTGTAGCGGGAGTAAGGCTAGCAGCCAAAGCACTGGCCGAACCTCCGGAAGATCCTCCAGGAACTAAATCTTTACCTACTGGATTAATCACATTACCAAAATAACTTGTTTCATTTGAAGATCCCATTGCAAATTCATCACAATTAAGTTTTCCTAGTAAGATTGCACCTTCAGACCACAAATTTTTAGTAACTGTAGACTCATAAGTTGGAATAAAATTTTCTAATATTTTACTTCCAGCAGTAGTTTTTACATTTTTTGTGCAAAATAAATCTTTAACAGCTAATGGTACACCTGGTAATAATCCGTTAAGATTTTTTTTTGAGTCAAAATTTTTAGCTAACTTTATACAGTCTTCAAAACAAGTGGTAATAAAACTATTTAATTTTTTTCCTTTTTCAATATTATTAATGAAATGCTTCGTTAATTCTAAAGAAGATATTTTTTTTGTTTTGATTAAATTTACAATTTCACAAAGCGAACTTTTATTTAAATCTGACATTTTTATTCAACCACTTTCGGAACAATAAAAAATTCTTCGTTTTTATCGGGAGAATTTTTTAATACTTGTTCTTTTATATCTCCATCATTAATTTTATCATTTCTTGGTACTAGCGTTTTATCAACTATTGAGGTGAGAGGGTCTGTCTTCTTTGTGTCTAACTTGTTAAGCTGTTCTACAAATTTTAATATTGAAACCAAATCCTTTGATAAAGTTTCTAACTTACTATCATCAAGAGAAATTCTAGATAGTTTAGCAACTTTTTTAACTTGGTTTTTATCTATAGACATCTATAAACTATGTTTTAGCTTGATTAGAAAGTGAAGTAAAATATAA
>MDTG01282280.1_pt1 | contig 30666 bp, 29 predicted proteins | sample 811421 | NCBI WGS metagenome assembly MDTG01 (sample SAMN05326645, study PRJNA326480) | marine metagenome | isolation source: seawater | place: Pacific Ocean: South East | collected 2011
CAAAAGACTTAAAAAAAAGAGTTTCCTCTTATTTTGGTAAATCTTACAAAGATAGAAAAACATCTCAAATTAAGTTTCTTACAGACAAAGTCGAGACTTTTACAACCAAGAATGAAGTCGAGGCTCTATTGTTAGAGCAAATGTTAATAAAAGAAAATAAACCAAGATTTAATATACTTTTAAGAGATGACAAAACATACCCTTATATATATTTCTCATTAGATCATGAATATCCAGGAGTTTATTCCAAGAGAACGAAAAAAGGTGTTGATAAAAAATACTTTGGACCATTTGTGAGTTCTGAGGCTGTAAAAAAATCTATTAAGGAGATTCAAAAAATCTTTAAGGTTAGAAACTGCAGTGATAATACATTTGCAAACAGGACTAGGCCATGTATTGAGTTCCAGATGAAAAGATGCTCAGCTCCCTGTGTTCAAAAAATTAATAAAGTTGATTATTTTGAAGATATCTCGAGCGCAAAATCATTCCTGACTTCTTCAGATACAAAAACTGTTCAAAGGCTAATGAGAGATATTGAAAAGGCAGTATCTAAACTTGAATTTGAAAAAGCTGCTGAAATTAGAGATCGTCTTAACAGGCTTAAACTTTTGCAAGAAGAACAATCGGTAGTTACTCTAGCAAATGATGTAGACATTTTTGCTGTAAGCTCAGAAATGACATACTTAGGTGTTTCAATTATTGTTGTAAGAAACGGTAAGATCAGAGGAACAAAAACACATTTAATTAAACAAGCTCTTTACAGTTCTTTTGATGAAGTTTACCAGAGTGCAGTATTTAATTTTTATGAGAATCAAATAGATATTCCAAAAAAGGTTTTATGTGCATATGAATTGAGCGACAAAAAAATTCTTGAAGAAATGTTCCAAAAAAAACATCAAAAAAAAGTAAGAATAATTCACTCTGCAAATAAGTCTATAAGACCTATTTTTAATTTATGCAAAATTAACGCTCAACAAGTTATTAAAAATCACATAAGCAAAGAGGATAAATATACATTTGCTTTAAATGAGCTTTGTGAGTATGTGGGTCAAAAAGAGATTAATAAAATTGAAGCTTACGATGTAAGTCATATTTCAGGAGAAAATGGAGTTGCGTCTTCGATAGTTTTTACTAAAACTGGACCAGAAAAGAAGAGTTATAGGCTTTTTAATATACCAAATCATCTTTCAGGTAACGATGTAGGTTCTCTTGAACATGTTCTAGAGAGAAGGATTAAATACTTTAATGATCCAAAAATAAAGCCAGATTTATTGTTGATTGATGGCGGCAAAACACAATTAAAATTTGTTAACTCAGTTTTAGAAAAATCTAATCATAATAATCTAAAAGCAATATCTATTGTAAAAGGTTTAAATAGGATCAGAGCAACTGAAACAATAATAAGTAAAGATGGAATTTTAGAGCTTGATAAAAATTCTAAAGCTTTTTTAATTTTGCAAGAGATGCGCGACGAGTCTCACAGGTTTGCTATTCAAGCTCAACGAAAGAAGAAAAGAAGGACAATATCTAAGTCAGAACTTGATTCAATTAAGGGTATTGGAGTTATTTTAAAAAGTAGATTACTTAAAAAATTTAAAAATATAAAGAATATAAAAGAGGCAAAATTAATCGATTTGATGACTGTAGAGGGCATTAATGAGAAGATAGCTTTATCGATTAATAAAAAATTAAATGAAAGCATCAATAATTAATATAATCACCATTAGTAGAATTTTTTTAGCAATGATTATTTTCATATTGCTTACTCAAAACGATGCATACTTTATTGCATTAATATTATTTTTTCTTGCTGGTATCACAGATTACATTGATGGAGCTCTTGCTAGAAAATTTTCTGTTACTTCACAGTTAGGAGAAATAATTGATCCAATAGCAGATAAAATTTTGATTATTTTCCTTTTCTTTGGTTTGTCAATTAATATATCAAGTTATTGGATTGGTTTTATAGCATCCATAATTATATCAAGGGAGATTTGGGTAGCAGCCCTAAGAGACTTTAATTCCAGAAATAATAATACAAATGCAACCAAGGTTACATTTTTAGCAAAGATCAAAACAGCTGTCCAACTATTCACCATTTTTACATATTTAACAGCACTCGCATTTAATAAAATGTTACTAATAATATTTGGCGATATTTTTCTATTTTTATCATTACTAATTACTATATATACAGGTTATATATATACATTGAATACATTTAAATAATTTTTATGAAAGTTGGAATAATTGGTTATGGGTTTGTTGGAAAAGCACTTGAATCAGGGCTTAAAAATAATGTAGATATTTTAAAGATAGATCCTATTTTAGATAATAAAATTGAAGATTTGATAGAATTTAAACCTGATATTTGTTTTATCTGCGTTCCGACACCCATGAATAATGATGGCTCACAAGATATAAGCATTCTTGAGGAAGTTATCAACCAAATAATATCAAATTCAATTAAGTCGCAAATTGTTATCAAAAGTACCATTTTACCCACTCATATTAATAAATTTGAAAAACTAATCCCTGACTTAGTCCTTAATCCTGAATTTCTAAGAGAGCGGCATGCTAAAGAAGACTTTATTAATTCAAATCTTATAATATTTGGTGGTTCGAAGAGATCTACCAAAATCGTTTCAAATTTTTACAAGAAATATACTAATTGCATATCAAACCAACACAAATTTACTGATTTAATCTCAGCAAGCCTAATTAAGTACTCAATAAATACTTTTTTATCTTTGAAAGTTATTTTTTTCAATCAGTTACATGAAATTTTTTTGGAATCTGATTCTTCATTGGCATGGGACGAGTTTGTTAATATTATTGCCACAGATAAAAGAATTGGGAAGTCACACATGCAAGTGCCTGGCATTGATGGGAAATTTGGATTTGGTGGAGCATGTTTCCCAAAAGACTGCAATGCACTTATTAAATATTCTGATGACATTGGAAAGCCTTTTGATCTTCTAAAAAAAAGCACAGAAATAAATAATAAGATTCTAAAAAAATATAAAAACTTAAGCAAAAGAGAAGAAGAACAAAATATAAACTATAATTTGAAGCATTAATGGGGGGTTTATGATGAAAATTGTTGTTGTAAGTGGAGGATTCGACCCCATTCATTCTGGTCACCTAGAGTATTTTAAGTCTGCAAAAAGACTTGGAGATAAGTTAGTAGTTGCTTTAAATAGTGATAACTGGCTTATAAATAAAAAAGGAAAATACTTCATGCCATTTGAGGAGCGAAAATCAATTGTAGAAAGTTTAAAGGTGGTTGATTCAGTTATTGATTTTGATGATGATGAGCTTGGAAGTGCAACAAATGCTCTTATTAAGATAAAAGAAACTTATAAAAATGATGAAATAATCTTTGCAAATGGAGGAGATAGAACTAAGGAAAATATTCCAGAAATGTCTGTTGATAAGATTGAATTTGTTTTTGGAGTCGGTGGCGAAAATAAAAAAAACTCTTCCTCATGGATATTAAAAAATTGGCAATATTATCGTGAAGATAGAATATGGGGAACTTTTTATAATTTGTTTGAAGATGGCACTGAGGTGAAGGTTAAAGAGCTTATTGTAAATCCTGGAAAAGGAATGAGCTTTCAAAAGCATTTTAAGAGAAGTGAAATATGGATGGTTAGTAAAGGCTCCTGTGTAGTTAATTTTAGTGATGATGATCCAGCAAAAAAACAAAAAATTCAGCTTCATAAATTTGATCACTACTTGGTTCCATGTGGTAAATGGCATCAAATCACAAATCCTTTTGATAAAACATGCCACTTAATTGAGATTCAATACGGAGAAGAATGCATTGAGGAAGATATTGAAAGAACAGAATATTATACACAAGAATAATATACTTAGTTTTTACTAAAAATAAATAATTAATATACAATGCACAAACTTTATAATGGCTGGATGGCAGAGTGGTTATGCAGCGGCCTGCAAAGCCGTTAACGCCGGTTCGATTCCGGCTTCAGCCTCCACATTGGTGTATTAATCATAAGCCAAGTATAATTGTGCAAATAATGGGAGTAAATTTAATAAGCCCGAGTGGTGGAATTGGTAGACACAAGGGACTTAAAATCCCTCGATAGAAATATCGTGCCGGTTCAAGTCCGGCCTCGGGTACCAATTTTAAATGACTTAAAATGTAATTTTTATGGAAAATATTGAAAATAATCAACATTTAAATGATGATGAAATTGATCTTAAAGAGCTTTTAATAATTCTAACAAATGGTAAATGGATTATTGCTGCCTTGACCTCTATAGCATCAATAATAGCTGTAATATACAGCCTGTCTTTACCTAATATATATCAATCAAATGCTATATTAGTTCCTGTTGAAGCCTCTCAAGGTATGAGTAGTGCTTTAAAAAGTTATGGCAGCATTGCAAATTTAGCTGGTATGAATTTCACATCACAAGCATCCGATAGCAATTCCGTTAAAGCTATGGAAAAAATTAAGACTCTCAGTTTTTTTGAAAACAATATAATGCCCAACATTTTCTTACCAGACCTAATGGCAATTGATTCATGGCATGATCAAACAAATGAGCTTAAATTCAATCAATCTTTATATGATGATGAGTCCAACACCTGGGTTAGAGATTTTAGCTATCCACAAAAACAAGTCCCTTCAGCGCAAGAAAGCTTTAGAGAATTTAAAAAACATTTGAGTTTTAGTGAAGATCAACAGACAGGCTTTATTAATGTTGCTATTAAACATCAATCTCCAATCATTGCAAAAGAATGGGTAGATTTATTGATAAATCAAATTAATGGATTCTACAGAGAAAAAGACAAAGCCGAGGCTGAAAGAGCAGTTGCATATTTAAATAAACAAATTACAAAAACCAGTCTTACAGAAATAAAACAAGTTATAGCTGTTTTGCTTCAACAAGAAACTCAAAAACTTACATTGATAGAGGCAAATGAAGCTTATGTTTTTGATTACATTGATCCACCTGTTGTGATGGAAAGAAAGTCAGAACCTTACCGAGCATTAATATGTATCATTGGTGCCTTTATAGGCGTGATACTTGGAATTACCTTGGTTCTTGTTACTCATTTTAGATCAAGCTTTAAAACAATATAATAAAAACTTTTAAAATGTGTAGATATCTAAATTGATGAATTACAATCAAAAAATTTATGTTGCTGGACATCAGGGAATGGTCGGATCAGCTATTGTTCGTGAGCTAAAAAAAAATGGTTTTGAAAATATAGTTTATATGACTCACAGCGAGCTTGAACTGACTAATCAAAATCAAGTAAAGCAATTCTTAGAGGATCATAAACCTGATCAAATATATTTTGCAGCCGCAAAAGTAGGAGGTATATATGCAAATAATACTTATCCTGCAGAGTTTATTTATGAAAATTTAATGGCAGAGTCAAATGTCATTCATCAAGCATGGAAAGCTGGTGTCAAAAAGTTACTTTTTTTAGGTTCAAGCTGCATATATCCAAAAAATGCATCACAGCCAATGAGTGAAGATGCGCTTTTAACAGGTAAACTTGAGGAAACTAATGAGCCATATGCAATTGCAAAAATCGCAGGTATAAAACTATGCGAAAGTTATAATCGCCAATATTCATTAAGTCATGGAGTTGACTATAGATCTGTCATGCCTACAAATCTATATGGACCTGGTGATAATTATCACAAAGTTAATAGTCATGTTGTGCCAGCGTTAATTAGAAGATTTCATGAAGCAAAGGAACTACAATCAGAATCTGTAACCATTTGGGGATCTGGATCACCAAGAAGGGAATTTTTGTATGTCGATGATATGGCCTCTGCATGCGTTCATGTAATGAACATGAATAAAAATGACTTTTCAAAATTAATAAAACCAATGATGAGCCACATAAATGTCGGAAGTGGTTCTGATATTGAAATTAAAGAATTAGCATTAAAAATCAAGAAAATTGTTGGATTTAATGGAGATATTATTTTTGATAAATCTAAGCCAGATGGAACACAAAGAAAAATGATGGATTCTTCACTTATTTCAAACCTAGGCTGGAAACCTGAAATTTCACTTAGTGAAGGGTTGTTAAGAGCGTATAATGATTATGTTACAAATTATAAAACTTTAAGAAAATAGTAATTGCGTTTATGAAATCAAAAAATAAAGTAGCTTTAATTACAGGTATTACAGGGCAAGATGGATCTTATTTGGCAGAATTGTTGCTAGAAAAAGGTTATATAGTTCATGGAATAAAGAGAAGAAGCAGTTTGTTTAATACTGAACGTATTGATCATATCTATCAAGACCCTCAATTAGATAACGCAAGATTCAAACTTCATTATGGAGACTTGAGTGATACAAGTAACCTAATAAGAATAATTCAAGAAACTCAGCCAGATGAAATATACAACTTAGGAGCCATGAGTCATGTGGCAGTTAGCTTTGAGAGTGCGGAGTATGCAGCTGATATCGATGCTATAGGAACATTAAGAATCTTAGAGGCAATTCGCATACTGGGCCTTCAAAACAAAACACGTTTCTATCAAGCATCGACGAGCGAACTTTATGGAAAGGTTCAAGAAATTCCACAAAAAGAAACAACGCCATTTTATCCAAGAAGTCCATATGCTGTGGCTAAACTTTATGCTTACTGGATTGTTGTAAATTATAGGGAAGCATATGGTATTTATGCTTGTAATGGAATTTTATTCAATCATGAATCACCTAGAAGGGGAGAAACATTTGTAACAAGAAAAATTACTCGTGGTATTGCAAATATTGCATTAGGCCTAGAGAGTTGTCTTTATATGGGGAATATCGATGCAAAAAGAGATTGGGGACATGCTAAAGATTATGTAAGAATGCAATGGTTGATGTTGCAACAAAAGAAACCTGAAGATTTTGTTATTGCAACTGGTGTTCAATATTCAGTTAGAGATTTTATTAAGTGGAGTGCAATAGAATTGGGCATAACATTAAAATTTGAAGGTGAGGGTGTTGATGAGGTAGCTATTATTGAAAAAATTGATGGTAATAAGGCTCCTGCATTAAATCCTGGCAAAGTAATAATGCGAGTTGATCCAAGATATTTTAGACCCACTGAAGTTGATACTTTATTGGGTGATCCAACAGAAGCTAAAAATAAGCTTGGGTGGGTTCCCGAAATTTCTGCACAAGAAATGTGTAAGGAGATGGTCGCTGAAGACTATAAGGAAGTGCAAAGAAACACATTATTAAAAGATAATGGTTTTGATGTTAATGTGAGCATTGAGTGAAAACACTTAAAAGAGCAATCTTATTGCTTACACCAATAGAACAAAAAAAAGCTATGGTTGTTTTGCTTCTTGTAATGGGTATGGCCATTCTTGAAACAATCGGTGTTGCATCAATAATGCCTTTCTTAGCAGTAATGGGTAACCCTGATATGCTTAATACTAATGGGTTTCTTAATAAACTTTATAATACCTCTAAAAACTTTGGTGTAAATAGTCCTGACGAATTTTTAATTGCTCTTGGATTAACAGCATTCGCAATTATCGTTTTTTCTTCTATATATCGATCGGTAACACAATACATTATGAATAGGTATATTGAGATGCGTCGACATTCAATAAGCATGCGTCTGCTAGAAATATATTTAAGACAACCTTATTCTTTTTTTCTTAACAGAAATAGTAATGAAATGATTAAGAATGTTATTTCAGAAGTTGATCAACTTATTGGAAATGTTTTTAGGCCTGCTCTATATATGATTTCTTACATTATTGTGATGATAACACTGGCGACTCTTCTTTTAATTATTAATCCATGGGTTGCAATGCTCGCGGGTGGACTTATGGGTTTTCTTTATACAGTAGTATTTCAAACTCAAAAAAGAAAATTAGAAGATTTAGGAAAAATTAAAGATTTATCTAACAAGGACAGATTTATGGCTACTGGAGAAGTTTTTGGTGGTGTTAAGGACATAAAGTTACATGGATTTGAAGAAAATTATATTATGCGCTTTCAAAAGCCATCTAAAGAGTTCGCATATGCTCATGCAATACGTGAAACCATACAACAAGTTCCCAATTATTTAATTGAAGGAGTTCTTTTTGGTGCAATGTTGTTACTTGCTGTTTTTATAATATCTACCTCAGGTGGTTTAGATAGCGACTCTTTAGGATATATTTTGCCGATATTGGGATTATATGCACTAGCTGCACTTCGTTTAAGGCCTGCTGTTGCTTGGATATATCAAGGAGTTGTCAGTCTTCGATATGGCCGCGCCGCTGTTGATAATATGTATAAAGAATTGAATCTTGAAATTACTTCAGATTTGCAAAGTAAAAATCAAGTAGATGTATTAAAAGTTGAAAAATCCATATGCTTGAAAAATTTAAGCTATACATATCCAAATGCTTCGGCTCCAACTTTAAAAGATTTAAATTTAGAGATTGAGATTGGTACTTCTACAGGAATTGCTGGTACAACTGGAGCTGGAAAGACAACATTGGTAGATGTTATCTTAGGATTGCTTAGACCTACCCATGGAAGTATTAGTGTTGATGGGACCACTATCTCTGAGAAAAACTTAAGTTCTTGGCAAAAATTATTGGGATACGTGCCTCAAGATATCTTCTTAACAGATAGCACTATTTTAGAAAATATAGCATTTGGAGTGCCCACTGAGCTCATTAACAAAGAGCATGTTGAGCATTGCGCCCATTTGGCACAAGTTCATGATTTTATTGTCAACGAATTACCAGAAAAATATCAAACTTTTGTTGGAGAGAGAGGAGTTAGACTTTCAGGGGGTCAACGTCAAAGAATTGGAATTGCAAGAGCTTTGTATCATAATCCCAAAATATTAGTTTTTGATGAAGCAACTAGTTCCCTAGATAGCGAAACTGAGCTTGAGGTTATGAAGGCGATTGATAATTTATCAAAACAGAAAACACTGATAATTATTGCTCATCGAATAGACACATTGAAAAATTGTGACAATATAGTTTTGATGCGACCTAATGAAATAAATATTTTTTCAGATTTTAGAAAATTTATGGATAATATAAATACATACAAAGATTTAGCATCTATAATAAACAAGAAATGACATTACAAATAAAAGTAAATAGCCAAGATATTGATTCATGGAATGAAAACGGATTCTTATTTATAAAAGGAAACAAGATATTTGATTCCGAGACAAGAAAAAGAATTATTTCTGAAGTTGATGATATGGATAATTGGGTTGATCAAGTTGGCAAATCTTTTTTTTATTATGAAGAAAATATGGACCCTTCCAGGGCAAAAGTTTTAAATAGAATAGAATATTTTCTTGATTATTCCCGATATCTTTCCTCTATTTTCAGAGGTGAGGATTTCGTTAATTTTATCTCATCATTATGCGGACAACCACTTGTTCTGTATAAAGAAAAAGTTAATTACAAATATCCAAATACCTCTGGTTTTGAACCTCATCAAGATGCTCAAGCAGGATGGGGGGCACATGGACACACTTTTCATCTTAGTGTAGGCGTTTCAATAGATCCAAGCACTAAAAAAAATGGCGCTCTTGAATTGGTAAGGAAACAACATAAGAAAGGTCTAATTGGTGAGATGTTCAAACCAATTTCACAAGATGTTGTTGATTCTTTGCAATGGGAAATGTTTGAAACAGATCCTCTTGACATAATTATATTTGATTCATACACACCACATCGGTCATCAAAAAATTTTTCAGATGCTCGTCGACGTATGTTATTTCTAACATATAATTATTTAAGTGAGGGTGATGCTAGAGAAATATACTTTAAAGATAAAAGAAAATCCTTTCCTCCAGATATTGAACGAGATAAAAATACCGATTACTCGTATAAGATTTAAGGGAGATACCTATGATTAAACTACCAAAATATAGTGATCAAGTTATGTATGATGCTGAGACTATTTTTCACTTGTACATGAAACAAGAAAGGTTGGCTAAATTTATTGTACACTACGAATTATTTAAGCTTGCAAATGAAATACCAGGCACCATAGTCGAATGTGGTGTCTTTAAAGGTACATCACTAATGCGCTTTGCCATGTTTAGAAATTTACTTGGAACAAATGCATCATCAAAAATTTTAGGATTTGATGTTTTTTCTGATAGTTATCCTACTACCGAATTTGAAGAGGATAATGAGCAAAGAGACTTTTGGATAAATACCGCAGGAGAAAGCTCAATATCTGTTGATCAAATGACAAAAGTGATGAATGACAGAGACATAGATAATTTTGATTTAATTCCTGGTGATGTATTAGAGACAATACCTGCTTATATTTCTGAAAACCCCGGCCTAAAAGTATCTTTACTAAATATTGATATAGATTTTGTGGAACCAACTCTGTGTGCATTAGAACATTTTTATGATTTGGTGGTGCCTGGTGGAATTATAATTTTTGACAATTATGCTGGTGAGGGAGATTCTGGCAAATTTCTTCATGGAGATACTAAAGGAATAGATGATTTTTTTAAAAATGTTAGTGTCGAAATTAATAGATTCCCATTTGCGGCCAGACCCTGTTATATGATTAAAAAATGAAACTAAAATCTATCAAGATAGATTTTTAGGAATTTTAGATAAACTAGCAATAAATTATATGGCATAAAGAAATGAAAAAAGTTTACGTTTCAATGGTTTGCGATTTGTTACATGCAGGCCACACTAATATTTTAAAAAAAGCTGCAGATTTGGGAGATGTTACTGTTGGCTTGCTTACAACAGAAGCAATTGAAGAGTTGGGTGAAAGAGCTTTTTTAAAATATCAACAAAGAAAAGAGGTTCTCGAGGCTTTAAGTTTTGTTAAAGATGTAATTCCTCAAGAAACATCTAGTTATAAAGAAAATTTAATTAAATTAAAACCTGATTATGTTGTTCATGGAGACGATTGGAAAACAGGCCATCAAAAAATAATTAGAGATGAAGTAATCTCAATTCTTAAAGAATTTGATGGAGAGCTTGTTGAACTTCCCTATAGCAAAGAAATTAGTGACGTTAGTTTGAAAAATCAACTTTTAAAACTTGGAGTTACTGGACACACTCGTCAAGCAAGACTTAAACAACTTTTAAAAATCAAACCTATTATTAGGATTATGGAATGTCATAATGCCCTAAGTGCATTAATAGTAGAGCATGCTTCTGTTGAAGTAAAACAAAAGAAAATTAATTATGATGGTTTTTGGTCTAGTTCGTTAACCGAGTCTACCGCCAAGGGAAAACCTGACATTGAGGCGGTTGATATGACTTCAAGACTTGCTATGGTAAATGATATATTTGAAGTCACAACGAAGCCAATGATTTTTGATGCTGATACTGGTGGGAAAATAGAACACTTTGAGATAGCAATTCGAAGTCTTGAAAGGGCTGGGGTAAGCGCAGTTGTAATAGAGGATAAGAAAGGCCTTAAAAAAAATTCCTTATTTGGTAATGAAGTATCTCAAAAACAAGATAGTATAGAAAATTTCTGTAAAAAAATTAAAGCTGGCAAATCTGCTCAGTCTCTTGATGATATGATGATAGTGGCTCGTATCGAGTCTCTTATTCTTGAAGCAGGAATGGACGATGCCTTGCAAAGAGCTTTTGCATATGTTGATGCTGGTGCTGATTCAATAATGATTCATTCTAGAAATAAAGACCCTGAAGAAATAAAATTATTTATGAAGTCTTTTAGAGCTAAAGATAAAAACACTCCTGTTGTGGTGGTGCCAACAAGCTTTAATTCAGTAACGATAGATGAATTTGAAAAAATGGGAGTAAATATTGTTATTTATGCAAACCATATGCTCAGATCGGCTTATCCGGCAATGCTAGATGTGGCTAACAATATTTTGAAAAATGGACGAAGTATGGAATCTGAGGAAGCATGTATGAGCATAAATGAGTTGCTAGAGTTTATTCCTGGAACTAAGTAATGATTTCTCCTCAAGAATTTGTAGACTCACTTCAAGAAATTGATATTAAATTTGTTACAGGTGTTCCAGACTCTTTATTGAAAGAGGTCTGTGCATGTATAACATCCTCTTTAAATTCTGATCAGCACATAATAGCTGCTAATGAAGGCTCAGCTATTGCGCTTGCAATAGGGAATTATCTTGGAACAAAAATACCATCATTGGTTTACATGCAAAATTCTGGGCTAGGTAATACTATTAATCCATTAGTCTCTTTAGCTGATAAAGCTATTTATTCAATACCAATGATATTAATGATTGGATGGAGAGGAGAAATTAAAGACGATGGAACTCAACTAAAAGATGAGCCTCAGCATGTAAAACAAGGAGAAATAACTTTAGGTTTATTAGATATCTTAGAAATACCATATTACATTATCGACAAGGATACTAAAGATATTTCTTCTATTTTAAAAACGGCAAAAGATGAAACTTTAAAAAAACAAAGTCCAGTTGCACTTGTTGTAAGGAAAGGTACTTTTGATAAATTTAATTTATATTCAACTAGTAATAAACAGAATTATGAACTATCAAGAGAACAAGCCATAGGCTATATTATTGATAACATACCCGAAAGCTCTCCTGTTGTTTCAACAACAGGAATGATTTCTCGTGAAGTATATGAGTATAGAAAATTAAAACCTAATGATAAAAAGTTAGATTTTTTGACTGTTGGTGGAATGGGTCATGCCAGCAGTATTGCTTGTGGAATATGTATCGCTCGTCCTAATAGTAAAGTTTTTTGTCTTGATGGCGATGGTGCATTGCTGATGCATGGTGGAGCACTTTCCAATACATCAGATCAAGATAATTTTACCCATATTATTTTAAATAATGAGGCTCATGACTCTGTCGGAGGACAACCAACTAAAGGCAATGTCGTAAATTTTTTAAATTTAGCCAAAGCTTATGGTTATAAAAATACTTTTCAGTGTTTTACAAAGGAGGATATTTATAAGATTTTACCTCAAGCTCCTAATTTTAATGGTAGTGTTTTGATTGAGGTAAAATGCAAAAAAGGTTTTCGTGAAGATTTGGGAAGGCCTGATACAAGCCCAATAGAAAATAAGATCAAATTTCTTGAATCAATGGAAGAATTATGAGTAAAAAAGATCAGAAAATATCAGATTTAATTTCAGAAGTTAATGATAAAAAGCCAATATTTACTGCAGGCCCAGCATCCTTGGTATACGAAAATATTTCAGGCCTTAAAAATTGTTTTGGTCGTGGTGATAGCGATTATGACAAAACAGAAACTACTGTTCTAAAACTTTTGCTTGAAATGAGCGGCCATTCAAAAATTGCTCGCCTTCAAGGTTCTGCGAGTCTTGCATTAGAGATTATGATAACTAATTTTGCATACGGAAAAGTTTTAATTATAAATTCAGGTTACTATTCAGATCGTCTTCATGCCATGTGTCAATCAGCAAAAAAACAATATAAAAATATAACTGAAATAAAACATATCGATTGGACTAACTTACATGAAGTTGATGGTCGTTTTGATTGGATAGTCTCTTGTTATACAGAAACAAGCAATGGAATTCTTGTTCCAGTTGAAAAATTAAAATCTTTAGCAGACAAAACTTCTGCTAAATTAATGCTTGATGCAACAGCTTCAATAGGACTTCAATCAAACCATGATTTATCAGATGTTTTAGCATACAGTTCATGCAAAGGTCTTTTTGGTCTTACTGGAGCATCATTTATAGCATTTAATGATATGCCTACAAATGAGATCGATTCATTTTATTTAAATCTCGCAAGTCATTTAGAGAAGAAAATGACTGGACCTTATCACTCCATATGCTCACTTATTGATGTGTTAAAAGATCATGAAAATTTTAAACAGGCTGTTATTGAAAATAAAGAAAAATTTTTAAATATTGCTTCTGATTGGCTTGTTCAGCCAAAAAAATTCCAACCAATCCTATGCACTTATACTTCAGCAAATGTTAGGGCCATGAACTCAAATACAATTTTATATTATCCGCGTTCTATCGAGAGTGGCAGTGTGGTCTGTCACTTAGGTGAAGTACATCTGGGAAAAAATGCAAAAGGTGAAATATACAAAAATATAGAGGTTTATAATGAAAAAAGTGATGGTTGATATGTCAGCAACCCTTATACATCATGGCCATGTTAGATTAATAAAAGAAGCTGCCAAGCATGGCGAAGTTATTATAGCGCTTACAACTGATGAAGAAATTGAAAAAAATAAAGGCTATACTCCAGAATTAGAATATTCATCAAGAAAAGAAATACTTTTAGCAATTTCAGAGGTATCAGAAGTTATTCCTTCAAATTGGTTATTGAATGAGGAATTTTTAGATGAAAACGAGATAGATTTTCTAGTACATGGTGATGATAATTCAAATTTAATTTCTAAAAATAGATTGATTATTCTTCCAAGAACTCCCGGCATTAGCAGTTCAATTTTAAGAGGAAGAGTTCTGAGCTCTATTGCTGAAATTTACATAAATAATGAAGATTGATTTTATTGCATATCATTCAATTCATGCACAATGCGGACAGTCAGTTTTTGATAGTTTAAGTAAATATCATGAATGTAGATGGATAATGGGCCCGTTCGCCATCCCAGAAGATGGTGATGGAGATGTTGCCATTATGTTAGACCACAGAGCATATCATCATTTATTTAAATCAATAAATGGTTACAAGTATCTTTTTCATTTATCACATGATTTAGCTGATATTAATATGTACAAACAGGATAAGCTATTCGATTTTGATCTAATTTTTGTTCCAACAACTAAACACCATAATGCCTGTGTTAAAAATGGATATAAGTTAAATAAAATTATTAAGTCCGGATGGCCTAAATATGACTTGATCGAGAGACACAACAAGTCTAGCTTTATAGAAAGTCTTACCGCTGATAGAAAAACTTTAATCTACGCACCTACATATGTTGTTAACGATGAATGGAGATTGTTATTAAAGTATTTTTCAGGTTTAAATCTTAACGTCATTATAAAAAATCACCCTTTGATTGACGAAGGTCAAAGCTTTCCTCCAGGAGAGGAAGAAGAATATAAAAAAATCGTAAGTGCTTTAGATCAAATGGAAGATGAGGCTAGAAGTATGAACTTTTTTGTAGCACCTAGAGAAATGAACATAGTTGAGCTATTTATTCACTCTAATGCTGAGGTAGCAGTGTCTGATATTTCTTCATGTTTATTAGAATTTTTGCCTTTTGGAGCTGCTATTGAGACTGGCGGAGGTGATGGTCCAGGCGACGCTAGTTCCTTTTCTAACGAAGTAAAATATATTCCCGCTGATGAATTAGTTAAATTGTCTTCTGATGAATTCAATTCTTTGATTAAAAAAGAAAATGCTGATAAAAAAGATGCCTTATTAGAGTTTGATATCGAAATTTCATATGGTGAGTTAATAGCAAATAAAATACAAGAATATATGAAAACCTCACAGCCAAATATTCGTTTAAAAGATACAAAGAGTTATTTTATTTTAAAAACCTATGTGAAAAGCTTTATAAAAAAAATATTTTGGTTTGCTCCAAATTTTATATCAAAAAACTTTTTTAATTTCATAAATAATAGATAATGATGCATAAATTTAAGGTTGATTATACAAATTTATAAATAAGATTTTGTATCAAAAAATTGAGAGGAGAGCAAAATAGTGAATCTAAAAAAAATTGCTAACTGCGATAAACATGGTGCTGTATACTTGGGTGATAGAGAGGTATTTAGAGCTATTCCAAAAGATCACGTTGAAAGTGTTACAGAAGTTGTTAATAAATTAAATAATAAAATTGATGGAATAGTAAAAACTACCATATCTAATGATAAAGAGATTAATGCGGAGTTAAATAACCGAGATGGAATTACTTTATTGCATCATAGAGTCTCTCCAATATCATATCCCCATGAATGGTGCGGACTTATGCTCAAAGACTCCTCTTTATTTCACATAGAGCTTTCAATTTCTCTATATGAAAATAATTTATATTTAAAGGATGCCCATCCATGGAATATTCTTTTTGAAAAAGGTCGACCAGTCTTTGTAGATTACACTTCGATTGTTAATGAAAGTGATTTGTTAAATGAAGAGTTTCTTACTGCAAATAATAAAATGAATAAAAAAGATCCAAAAAAACAAGCCAGTAAATGCGTAAATGAAATTCATCATCGAATGTTTAAGCCTTATTTTTTTAATCCTTTAATCGCATATATAACTCAAGATCCATTAAATGTTCGAAAGTACATTGAAAATACAACATTGAATTCTTCTACTCACATTTTAGATATGCGACATCTAATACCAAGAAGGATTGGAAAGAGTATTTTTAAAAAAGTATTTAGACTCGCGAAATATTATATTTCTGAATTTGTAATTAATAGGAAATTTAAATTAAAAAAGAATTATCCTGAATTTTTAAATAAAATGAAAAAGTTAATACTTAGCATGCCAATTGAGACAGGATCTAGTGCTTATTCATCATATTATTCAAGTAAAGGTGAAGATCAAGACTGCATATATTCAAATGAATGGAATCAAAAACAAAAATCTGTTTATAACGCTATAAATAAAAACTCTATTAATTCAGTTTTGGATGTTGCTTGTAATACAGGTTGGTATGCAATGATGGCTGAAAAAATTAATAAATCTGTAATAGCTTTTGACATAGATGAAGGAAGTATTGAAGAGTTATATAAAATTATTAAAGACAGAAATTTAAATATCTTACCTTTAGTAATGAACTTTACTGAAATGACAAAAAATAGATTTTCTATTTACGATGGTAATCCAGTTATTTTAAGTGCTGAATCAAGGTTTAAGTCAGATAGTGTAATTGCGCTTGGGATAATACATCATCTTGTTTTAGGTTTGGGCATGAGCTTAAAAGAAGTTATTGAATCATTAGATGCCTTGTGTGAGAAGCAATTAGTAATTGAATTTGTTGAGCTGGAAGATCCAATGATTCAAAATGAGCCTTCTTTTTTCAAAGCTTTCTTTAAAGATGAATCTATTTCAAATAATTACAAAATGGAAGAATTAATGTCATTGCTAGAAGATTTTGGTTACAGTGTTATTATCGAAAAATCCTATCCAAGCACTAGAAAAATTTTAGTATGTGAAAAGGCAGGTACATGAAAAAAGCTTTGATTACAGGTATAGCTGGTCAAGATGGGTCTTATTTAGCTGAACTTCTGCTGTCTAAAGGATATGAAGTGCATGGTTTGGTAAGAAGTGAAGCTTTGGATAATCGAGAAAATCGACTTAAAAATTTAAGATCGATAATAAAAGAAATAAACATTCATTCAGCCAAATTAGAAAGTCATCAAAGCATGTTTAAATTAATTGAGAAAATTAAACCAGATGAGTGCTATCACCTTGCATCATCAAGTTTTGTAAGTTATGAATTTAAAGATGAAGCAACTCTACTTGAAAATAATTTTATTGCAACACATTCCTTACTTGCCGCAATTAAAGAAAATTCACCAACGTGTCGGATCTATTTTGCTGGTTCAAGTGAAATGTTCGGTGATGCCAGAGTTAGTCCACAGAATGAAATGACAGAATTTAATCCGAGATCTGTCTACGGTATTTCAAAATTAGCAGCTTTTCATTTAGCTAGAAATTACAGAGAGCACCATGAGTTATATGTCTCAGCTGGAATTTTATATAACCATGAATCTATCAGAAGAGGATCTCAATTCGTGACGCGTAAAATCACAAAATCTGTAGCTAAAATATATCTAGGAAAACAAAATTTTGTTGAACTTGGAAATATAGATGCGCAAAGAGATTGGGGCTATGCTCCTGATTATGTTCGAGCAATGCATTTAATGCTTCAGCAACACAAACCAGAAGATTATGTAGTTGCTTCAGGTGAGCTGCGTTCAGTGAAGGACTTTCTAAAAACAGCATTTTTGGTAGTAGGAATGGACTATAAAAAATATGTAAAAATATGCAAAGATCACTTTCGTCCAACTGAATCCATGACTCTTGTTGGTGATGCGTCAAAAGCCCACAAAATTTTAGGATGGAAACCAACAAAAAACTTTGATCAATTTGTAGAAGAAATGGTCAAAAATGACATCGAAATATTAAAAAGTTCGATATGAAAGTTCTTTTCACAAGTCACTTTCTTGAATTTCCTGCGCATGGTGGACCTGAATTGAGAATAACTAACACTATCAAAGCTCTATCTGATGTATCTGATTTATTTATTATCAATCAAATAACAGACTCGTCAAAGAAAAATCTTTTCTCAACTCAAGCATTTTGTGAAAAATACTCGCATAAATATCTTACTGTCTATAAAAAACAACCTAAAAATAACATTTTAAAGATTCTATATAAAATATTATTGAAAATATTTTCCATTGAACCAAATAATGTTTCAAAGGAAATTATAGAATTTGTTAGAGACAATAACATAGACGTTATATGGTTTGGTTATGGGAATATTTCATATCCATTAATTAAATCAATAAGAAAATCACTTCCTCAAATTAAGATAGTCTGCGACACCGATAGCGTATGGTCTAGATTCATCTCACGCTCAATACCATTTTCAAAGGGACTGCGAAAGCTAAAAATAAGACTAGATGCTTTTGTGAAAGCAAATGAAGAGAGATGGCTAGTAAAAATTTGTGATATCACTACTGCAGTTTCTGAAGTTGATGCTGAATACTATCGTTCAATCTCAAAAGATCAAAACAAAATTAAAATTTTTTCTAATGTAATAGACTTATGCGAATATAAAAAAACTACTCCTCCAGATAATTTCAAGAAACCAAGTGTTTTTTTAGCAGGTTCTTATGGTCCTCATAGTGCTATGAATACCGCTGCAAGCTGGCTACTTGATGAAGTAATGCCAAAAGTTTTTGATCAAATACCAGATATGCATTTGTATATCGTTGGCAAGGCTTCAGATTTAGAATTTGGAAACAGACAAAATGAGAATGTAACCGTTACTGGAAGAGTTGAGAGTGTTCTGCCTTATCTTTGCAATGTAAATGCTTCGCTTGTTCCTTTAAACTTTGAATCTGGTACAAGATTTAAAATTTTAGAAGCTGCAGCATGCAAAACTCCTGTAATTTCTACAACTCTTGGCGTAGAGGGAATTCCAGCAAGGAATAATTATGAAATATTGATCGCAGATACATCAGAGGAATTTGCTCAAGCTATAATAAAAGTTATTAATGATGAAAACTTAATTGAGTCATTAAAAGAAAATTGTTATAAGCTTGTTCAAAGAAGCTACTGTGTAGAATCACTTTCAACAGAAGCTGCGCAAATTTTGAGGATTTTAAATAATGATTGATGAAATAAAGCACGAAGACAGATGTTTGGCTATGATAATTAGAGCAAATTATAGTGAGGATGGAATCAAGTTTTTTACTCCAGATGATTTTCCTCAACAGTTAGGCTATATGAAACATCCTAAAGGTCATAAAATAATTCCACATCTGCATAACAAATTAAAAAGAGAGATATTTTATACTTTTGAAGTACTATACATAAAATCAGGAAAAGTTAGAGTTAATTTTTATGACGATAATAAAAACTATTTAAAAAATGATACCTTATATGGAGGAGATGTAATTTTATTAGCTTATGGTGGTCACGGTTTTGAAATTTTGGAAAATTCTGAAATTATTGAAATTAAACAAGGTCCGTATGCAGGAAATGATGACAAAACTAGATTCAAACCAATTGATAGCTAAAATTTTAATACATAGGAGTGCCTAATGATCAAATCAGTCTTTAACGCTTATAGCAAATATTATGATTTGCTTTATCTTGATAAAGACTATATTGGTGAAGCAAAATATGTTGAAAAACAATTAAAAAATAATGGTATTAACAAGGGTGACATACTTGAATTTGGTTCAGGTACTGGGAAACATGGAAGATTGCTTGCTGAAAGCGGGTATAAAGTTCATGGCATTGAACTAAGCTCTGAAATGGTTGACCTTGCGGAAATTACTGAAGGCTTTTCATGTCAACAGGGCGATATATGCAACATCAGCATGGAAAGAAAATTTGATGCGGTGATTTCATTATTTCATGTAGTAAGTTACCAGGTAAGTAATGATGAGCTTGAATCAGTTTTTTATAATGCTGCCAATCATTTAGATTCCGATGGAATATTTATTTTTGATTTTTGGTACAGCCCAGCGGTATACAACAACATACCATCAGTCCGAATAAAAAAGATGTCAGATGACACAGTCGACATTACACGAATAGCAGAACCGAACATGTATTTAAATGAAAACAGGGTAGACGTAGAATATACTATTTTTGCAAGAGATAAGAATAGTGGGGAATTTGACAGATTTAGTGAGAGTCATTCAATTCGACATTTATCACTGCCCGAAATTGATATTTTCGCCAGTAAGACCGGCTTTAAAAGAATATGTTCAGAAGAATTTCTTACTGGAAAAAAACCAGGCCCAGATACATGGGGCGTTTGTGTTGTTTTAAAAAAAACTTAAAAAGATGTCAGAATTTATACCAGTAAATGTGCCATTGTTGGATGGAAACGAAAAAAAGTATCTTACCGAGTGCATCGATAGTGGATGGATTTCATCTGAGGGGCCATTTGTTAAAAGGTTTGAACAAGAATTAGCAAATTATGTGGATAGGAAATATGCTACTGCTTGTGCAAATGGGAGTGCTGCTTTAGATATAGCAGTAGGGGCGCTTGAGCTGAAGGAGGGGGATGAAGTTATATTACCTTCTTTTACAATCATTTCTTGTGTCCAGGCTTTACTGAGATATGGAATCAAGCCAGTTCTTGTTGATAGTGATTACCAAACTTTTAATATGCAAGTAGATGAAATAGAAGCCAAAATCACCCCTAATACTAAAGCAATTATGATAGTTCATATTTATGGATTAACTGTTGATGTTGATCCCATTCTTGACCTAGCAAAAAAACATAATATCAAAGTCATAGAAGACTCTGCAGAAATGCTCGGACAGGAATACAAAAATAAAAAGTGTGGAAGTTTTGGAGATATAAGTACTTTTAGCTTTTATCCCAACAAACACATAACAACAGGTGAAGGTGGGATGGTTTTAACAAATGATAAGTATCTTGATAAAAGAGCTAAAAGTTTGAGGAATCTTTGTTTTACAGAAGATAGATTTATTCATGAAGAGCTTGGTTACAACTATCGAATGACTAATATTCAAGCTGCGCTTGGAGTAGCTCAACTTGAACAAATAGACTATATGGTTAAAAAGAAAAGATGGATAGGTGAGATGTATCAAGATTTACTTAAAGATATTCAGTGTATTAATTTGCCTCCCTCAAAAACTGAGTTTTGTGAAAACATATATTGGGTTTTTGCTGTAACTTTAAAAGATAGCTATAGAAAGACTCCAAAAGAAGTTATGATCGAATTAGCAAATCTCAATATTGGGACCAGACCTTTTTTTTATCCAATGCATAATCAACCTGTTTTAAATAAAATGGGCTATTTTTTAGATGACGAAATTCCTAATAGTAAAAAGTTATATGAAAGGGGTTTTTACATACCAAGCGGTTTAGCACTTTCAGAAAGTCAGATTAAAAAAGTTTCTAAAATAATGCACGAGGTCTTAATTTGAAAAATTTTAAACTTAACTCAGTTAGATGTGTGACATTTATGCATAAAATACAATATGAGCAATAAAAATCTCAATATTGCTGTAATTATTTCTACAGGTATAGACTCTGGAGGCGCGTATCAATATGAATATAAGGTGCTTGATTTACTAAAAAAATATCATAGTGATAAAAAAATTTCTATACATTACTATGCTTCAAACAACAAAATTATTAAAGACTACTCTGATTTATACTTAAATATCAAATTATTAAAAGAAAATTTTTTTCAAAAACTACACCGTTTATTACTACCAAATATTTTTTTACATAAAATAGGACTTGGTTATAGCTCTATAGAAAAAAAACTTAAAGCAGATAATATAGATTTAATTTATTTTTTATCTCAAGATATAAAATCTCAAGCATTCAGCGATATTCCCTATATATTTACCTTATGGGATATTGGACATTTAGATATTATGGAATTTCCTGAAATTAATCATGGTGGAAAATTTGAATTCCGAGAGATAACAAATTCAAGGACTTTGAAAAAAGCCATAAAGGTAATTGTGACTCTAGACTATTCTAAGAAAGATGTAATTAAAAGATATAACCTTGATGAAAATAGAGTAGAAGTTTTAGAGTTTCTTCCAAACATAAGAACTACAAAGCCTAGCAATAGTGTTAGTATCAAAGAAAAATATAAATTAAAAAATGATTTTATATTTTATCCTGCTCAATTTTGGGCTCACAAAAATCATATATATATTTTAGAGGCTATTAAAATTCTCAGAAAAGAAAAGGCTACTGACATAGATGTTATTTTTTCTGGCTCAAATAAAGGCAATTTAGAATATATATTAGATAAGGCAAAAGAGTTAGAGATTGAAGACTTAGTCCATTACATAGGCTTTGTGTCAAATGATGAAATACCTCTTTTGTATGATCAATCGCTTGCATTAGTAATGCCTACATATTTGGGACCAACAAATATTCCACCACTTGAGGCATTCGCATATGAGACTCCTGTATGTTATTCGGATACTCCATTTTTTAGAGAGCAAGTCGGAGATGCAGCATTCTTTATGAATTTAAAAGATCCTAATAGCTTGGTTCAAAATCTTTTAACCATATTAAATGATCATAAATTGACGGATCACAAAGTTATTCAAGGAAAAAAGATCATAGAAAACTGGGATGATAAGGATTTTTATAATAAATTATTAAAGATTTTTAGAGATTACAAATACATTAGAAGAACTTGGAAATAATTAAAATTTTCTTATTTCGCCATCCATCAATGTCAAAGTAGTAAATCGAAAAAAAATGATAAAAAGTAAAAAAAATAAGTACCTATCTACCTATCTCATATATCTTGTTTCAATGTTATTCGCTCTTTCAATGGGGTCTGGCTTTTATGGATATGGAAATGATTATTATGAAGCTTACTATATGCCAAATCTTGCGTGGGGAGGAATTTTTGATCAACTAGGATATAGAGTTGCCACCTTAACAATTGGCGAAGCGCACCTAGGTGTTTATCTGGTAACTTTTATTCTCGCATTATCTTCAGGCTTTTTAATAAGAGAACATATTAAATTTAAACAAAGTTATTCCTTAATATTTTTTATATCGCTATATCTTATTGCTATTCATACTTGGCCTATCATAATGTCAACAAGCAATGCAATGAGACAAGGATTAGCTATGTCATTGGTATTTATGGCCTTAATTGCAAGCTCAAGAAAAAATTATTACTGGATGATGCTTTTGTCATTTCTGGCAATATTTATGCATAAGACCGGCTTGATATTTTTAATGATCGTTGTTTTCTCAACTATGATGAGATACCTCACTTCAAATCTATCACATCTTAAAAAAGCTGTTATTAATTTTTTTATCGGAGCTAGTCTTCTTTATGGCGCCCTTATAAGTCTTAACTTATTTGGTTACATTTTGTCAGATGAATCATCCAGAATAATCGGTGGTGACTTTAGGTGGGCATTCGCCTTCATTAGTTTAATTTATATAACCCTCTCTATTTTTTACAAAAATATTTTGAATAATTCATTTAATCTGTCTTTATATTACTTTAGTTTTATTTCACTATCATTTCTGATTAGTGGATTAAATTGGCAATATGAAAGAATGGGGATGATGATGATTATTCCTTACATACTGTCTTTCGGCGTAATTTTAAACAGACCATCTTATAAAATTTATCTATTTTTAACTTTTTTAGGATTACTATGGGTAACAATTTTAATGGGCATGTATGCTTCATTGAAATAGAGGGTGTTATATGATTTATATAGTAGTTCCAACTTTTGCTGGGGTTCAAGAAACCAAAAAAATGTTAATTTCGTTAGAAAAAAACATCAAAAAAGACTACAAGGTCATAATTGTAGACGATCATCCAGAAAATGTGACATTTAGAGCTATTAGCAGCAATAAAGTAGAAGTATTTACAACTAAAGAGGAACTATGGTGGGTGGGTTCTGTAAATCTTGGAATAAAATTGTTATTCGAAAAATATAACCTGCATGATGAAGATACAGTAGTTATTGCAAATAATGATGTTCAAATAAAAAAAAATTGCTTTGAAATTCTTCATCAAGAAATTCAAAAAAATAAATATTCTATAGTTCACCCACGTACTTTTGATTATGATTTGATTGAAGTATCAAGTGGAGCAAAGGTAATTAGTTTCTTTCCATATATAACCAAACACCCTAAAAGTTTTGAAAAATATAAAGAAATCATAGATATGGGTACAGCTAGATTTTTAATGATGAGTGGATTTGTTCTCAAGAAAGTAGGATATATAAACAAAAACTTGGTTCAATATGGCGGAGATAATTACTTTACTTTGAGCGCTAAAAAATTTCATAACATAAATACATATATCCTGAGGGATGCCACATGCATTGTTGATAACAGACAGACAGGCATCAAAATTGATAATATACAAAATATGAAAGAACTTTATCAAAGCTTCTTTTCAATAAAATCACCAAACAATATTAAGTTCAGATATAGGTTGTTCGTAGATTTTTTTGGAATGACTGGAGCCTTTTTTATTACATTAAGCATTACATTAAATACAATTACAAAGTTTATTTTTAGAAAAAGATAATGATATACATGTTGCTATATTTTTTAGTTATTTGGCTGTACACTTTTTTAGGTTGTAAGGCCTTTATAAGATGGACTTGAAGAGTAAAAGAATTTGCATTGTTGGCATGGGTTATGTTGGATTGCCCTTGGCGGTTGCATTTGGACAAAAATTCACTGTTGTTGGTTATGATATTGATGAGTCAAGAATTAAAGATCTTAAGTGTGGAAATGATAAAACTCTAGAGGTTGGAAGTGAAACACTAAAATCTTTAAAATCAAATATTTCTTTCACATCAAACATCCACAAAACAAAAGACTGTAATATTTATATTGTTACCGTTCCTACCCCAATAGATAAGACTAATCGTCCTGACTTAAATCCTTTAATTGACGCATCTAAATCAATTGCCAATGTATTGAAAAAAAATGATATCGTTATTTATGAATCTACTGTATATCCTGGTGTCACAAGAGATGTTTGTGTTCCAGAATTAGAAAAATCTTCAGGCTTGAGCTTTAACAAAGATTTTTATTGTGGTTATTCGCCTGAAAGAATCAATCCAGGCGATAAAGAACGCAGTGTAACAAAAATACTTAAAGTGACTTCTGGCTCAACTCCTGAAATTGCGAAACAGGTGGATGATTTATACAAAGAAGTAATTACAGCAGGCACTCATTTAGCATCAAGTATTGAAGTCGCAGAAGCCTCTAAGGTCATTGAAAACACTCAAAGAGATGTGAATATAGCTTTGATAAATGAATTAGCTCTAATATTTGATCAAATGGGTATTGATACCAATGAGGTTATTGATGCAGCTTCAACAAAGTGGAATTTTATAAAGTTAACACCGGGTTTAGTTGGTGGACATTGTATAGGTGTTGATCCTTATTATCTCAGTTTTAAGGCAGAAGAATTTGGATATAAACCAGATCTTATTCTTGCAGCTAGGCAAATTAATAGTGGAATGGGTAAATTTATTGCAGACAAGACAATAAAAGAAATGATAAAAGTTGGAAAAATTATCAAAAACTCAAATATATTAATACTTGGACTTACATTTAAAGAAGATTGCCCAGATATAAGAAACAGCAGAGTGTTTGATATTATTAGAGAACTTAATGATTCAGGAGCTAGTATTGACGTATTCGATCCGTGGATTGAATCCGATCAAAAAACTCAAGAATATAAATTAATTAATGACCCGTTAAAATCGCATAAGAAATATGATGCAATCGTTGTTGCTGTTAGTCATCACCAATTTAAAAATTATACAGAAAGTGACTATATGAATCTCTCGTCTGACAAAAAAGTTATCATTGATATTAAAAATATTGTTAAAAATCCAACTTGGAGACTCTAAGTACATAAAGTTTATTTGGATAACATCTAATTTTTATGATGATAAAATATCCTCTATTTAAATGAAGATAATTTATTTACATCAGTACTTTAAATTTCCAAACGAATCAGGAGGAACGCGTTCTTATGATTTAGCTTGTGGTTTTTTTAAATCAGGGCACGAGATTGAAGTTATTACAGCAACTTCTGACCAAAAATTAAGAACAAATAAGCGTTGGCATAAGGTTCAAAAAGATGATTTAGTTGTTCACTATATTTACTTACCTTATACAAACAACATGTCATACTTTCATCGATCAATTGTTTTTATAAAATTTCTATGGTTTTCTGTTTTAAAAATCCTTTCGATGAAAGGAGATATAATATTAGCCACTTCAACTCCTTTAACTATTGGTATTCCGGCACTTGTAAAAAAGTGGATTCATAAAACACCATTTATATTTGAAGCAAGAGACATTTGGCCTGAAGCTGTTATTGCTATTGGAGCAATAAAAAATATATTCATAAAAAAAATTTTATTTTTTTTAGAAAGTCTTATATATAAAAATGCATCTGCAATAGTTACACTTTCATCAGATATGAGAAGGTCAATAGTTTCTCGTTATCCAAAATTAGACTATAAGTATATCGAAGTTATAGAAAATATTTCGGAAATTGATAGGTTTCAAAATGGCTATGATGAAAATATGTCAATATTGTCAGAAAAAATTGGATTTAAACCGAGATTTACTGTTTTGTATGCGGGTACTTTTGGAAAGGTAAATGGTATTAGCTATGTAATTAAGTTGGCTCATAAACTAATAAATATTAATACTGAAATAATCTTTGTTTTAGTTGGTGATGGTATTGAAAAAAATTTAGTTATTCAGGAGGCTAGTGATAAAAAAGTTTTAAATAAAAATGTTTTTATACTTGATTCAGTTCCTAAGTCTGATTTATCTCAATTATACTTTGAATGTAATATGGGAAGCTCTTTTGTACTAAATATAAAGGAGCTTTGGGCAAATTCAGCAAATAAATTTTTTGATACACTTGCATCAGGCAAGCCAATTCTTATTAATCATGAAGGATGGCAAAAAAATGAAATTCATGAAGAGAATATTGGATATGTCTTACCAGCAGAAATAAAAGACGAGGACGTGAGAAAATTCTCTAACTACTCCAAAAACACATCTTTAATTGCAAAACAAAGGGAAAACGCATTAAATATTGCAAAAATGAAATATGCTACAGATATCGCAGTAAAGAAATATAATAGAATATTTAGTGGTATTCTTTAAGATAAGCAATAATAATAATAATGATTTATAAATTCTTAATCAAAAGAGCTTTTGAATCCACATTTGCATTGATAGCTTTGATATCACTATTACCAATTTTTTTAATAATATCAATCTTTATATTAATAAAAATGGGTACTCCAGTGCTTTTTAAGCAATCGAGACCAGGGCTAAATAATGAAATTTTTGAGATATATAAATTTAGAACAATGACAAATAAGTTAGATGAATATGGCAATTTTTTGGAGGATAAAGAAAGGTTATCAAGCTTTGGTAAATTTTTAAGATCTACTAGTTTGGATGAGTTGCCTACGTTGTGGAATGTTTTACGTGGAAATATGTCTTTAGTAGGCCCAAGACCATTGCTAATTGAGTATTTACCCTTATATTCTGTTAAACAGGCTAGAAGGCATGAAGTTCGTCCTGGTATTACTGGTTGGGCCCAAGTTAATGGTCGAAATGCCATTAGTTGGAGTGAAAAGTTTGAATTAGATATCTGGTATGTTGAAAATCAATCATTTAAATTAGATATGAAAATAATATATTTAACAATAAAAAAAGTAATTAATCGTGAAGGAATAAATCATAATAATCATGTAACGATGGATAAATTTAAAGGTAATACTTAGATATGACTAAAAGATTTTCAGATTGGAAATATCCAGAAATAAAAGATGGAATTACTACAAAATATAATTGGTTAGTTCAGAATTTAGATGGATTTATTTTAGGAAAAAATACGGATATTGGAGCGTTCTCTTATATCAATGCTTTAAATGGAGTCATCATAGAAGATAATGTTCAAGTTGGATCGCATTGTTCTATTTATTCTGTTTCAACAATCGATAATTCAAGTGGTAAAGTTACTTTAAAAAAAAATTGTAAAATTGGAAGTCATTCAACAATTCTTCCTGGAGTAACCATTGGTGAAAATTCTATTGTTGGCGCCCACAGTCTTATTATTAAAGATATTCCCGATAATGTTGTTGCTTTCGGTACTCCAGCAAAGGTTATTCATAAGCTAAATCATGATCAATAATAAGTTCTCACCATGGCCTTCATTTACTAATGAAGAGATTGAATCTGTAAAAGATGTTTTATCATCAAATAGAGTTAATTATTGGACTGGTGATCAATGTAGAAAGTTTGAAAAAGAGTTTGCAGCATGGTCTGACTCTGAATATGCAGTTTCTTTGGCAAACGGAACATTGGCACTTGATATTGCATTTAAAGCACTAGATTTAGGCAAAGGAGATGAAGTGATTGTCACATCTAGGAGTTATATAGCGTCAGTAACATCTATTATAAATTCTAATGCAACCCCAATATTTGTTGATATAGATTCATCATCTCAGAACATATCACCAGAAAATATTAAAGCTGCTATCACAGAGAGGACAAAAGCAATAGTCTGTGTTCATTTGGCAGGGTGGCCATGCGATATGGATGAAATTATCAAAATTGCAAATTCGCATAATCTTTTTGTTGTTGAAGATTGCGCTCAAGCCCACGGAGCCAAGTATAAAGGTATTTCTGTTGGATCAATAGGTGATATTGGATGTTGGAGTTTTTGTCAGGACAAAATCATGACTACTGGTGGTGAAGGAGGCATGGTTACAACTAATAATAAGTCACTATGGTTGAAAATGTGGGAATATAAAGATCACGGAAAAAGTTACAAAGCAGTTTATGAGAAAGAGCATTCTGAAGGATTTAGATGGCTTCATGAATCATTTGGAACTAACTGGAGAATGACTGAAATGCAAGGAGCCATTGGTCGAGTTCAATTAAAGCATATGTCGGAATGGACACAACTTCGAAATCGTAATGCTTCAATTTTAACCAATGCCTTTAAACAATTCACAGACAAGAATGGACTTTTAAGAATCCCTCAGCTTAAAAGTGATAACAAATGTGTACATGCCTACTACAAATACTATGTTTTTGTTGAGAGAAAATCACTTAAAGATAAATGGGACAGGGATAGAGTCATCTCTGAAATAAATTCTCAAGGTGTTCCATGTTTCCATGGCTCATGTTCGGAGATTTATTTAGAAAAAGCTTTTGAAAATACTAACTTTCGTCCTAAAAAACGTTTAACAGTCGCCAAGGAGTTGGGTGAGACTTCTATTGTATTTTTGGTTCATCCAACATTGTCTATAGAAGAAATGTCTGAGATGGCAGAAAAGGCTATTTCCGTTTTCAATAGAGCAATTATGTAAAATATGATTAAGTTTATAAATATAAGCAAAGAACCTCCCTATAAAATTTTTAAAAGCAAATATAATGATGCTCTCAATGCCAATCAACCAATCATTGAGGCTATTTGCATTTCTTCATATTCATCCTCAAATAAAGAAGTTAATGCTAGGTTTGTGAATTTAAAATTTGTTAATGAAAGAGATTTTATTTTTTTTACTAATTATAATTCACCAAAATCTCAAGATTTTAAGTCACATGACCAAATTACTGGACTTTTTTATTGGAGCAAAACTAATGTTCAAATAAGGATTAAAGCAAAAATAAGTCAAACCTCAAGGGATTACAATTTAGAATATTTTTCGGACAGAGACCAGAAAAAAAATGCACTGGCAATTTCCTCCAATCAATCAAAACCAGTTTCGTCGTATGATCAAGTTCATGAGAATTACAAAAAATCTCTCAATAATAATAATTTAAAACAATGTCCAGAGTATTGGGGGGGTTATTCATTTACACCATATTACTTTGAATTTTGGGAAGGACACAAATCCAGGTTAAATAAAAGAGAGGTATTCGAAATGAAGAATAATCATTGGGATCATTATATTTTACAACCATAAAATATTTGCGAAATCTAATAATTAGTATAAAATTCATTGCAATTATGACAGAAAAAATATTCTCATTTAACAAATCTTGTTAATCACTTAATGTCCTTTAGTTTCGCAAAACATTCAAAATAGGTAATAGTTATAGCTACCATAAGAAAAAATACAGTTCCTATAAATGATAAAATCAAGGCTAATGAAGTTCTTTTGGTTGATGCTAATGGAGAAAAGAGAGGCTTGGTTCCTTTTTCTGAAGCACTGGAAGCTGCAAAAGAGTCCTCTCTTGATTTAGTCCAAGTATCACCATCAGATGCAAATCCTATTGTTTGTAAGATCCTTGATTACGGAAAACACTTATTTTCAAAGAAAAAAAATATTTCCGCATCAAAATCAAAAGTAAAAAGAAATACAACAAAAGAAATTAAATTTAGACCATCTACAGATGTCGGTGACTATAATATTAAATTAAAAAAGATTAAAAGCTTTATTCTTGATGGAGATAAGACTAAAATAAGCGTCCGTTTTAGA
>MDTG01327445.1_pt1 | contig 30665 bp, 34 predicted proteins | sample 811421 | NCBI WGS metagenome assembly MDTG01 (sample SAMN05326645, study PRJNA326480) | marine metagenome | isolation source: seawater | place: Pacific Ocean: South East | collected 2011
CAAGCGCCAATTCTTCTTCCTTTTCCAACATGGGTGCCTTCATAGATCGAGAAATGAACCTTCTGTCCGATTTGTCAGGCGCGTTTTGCGAAAAGTAAACCATCCGATGCCTCTAAGCTTCGCGTAAAATATAACAACATGAATTCTACGCGTGAGATTTTTTTTTAGTTCACTTGCCTACTATTTTTTGAACAATACTGAGAACGCCTTAAAATTCCTTCACAGAAAAAAAGTTCATATAGATAACTTGAATGTTATTTATTTTGTTATTCTGACACTCAAAAAACATAAAAACTTTACATTTTATTTTCTACTCAAATTGTATTGTCTCCCTAAGATGAAACTTTATAAACTTATGATTTTTAAACTATTTAGCTTAGTAAATATGATATTTCTATTTTCGATAAGCAGGGTGGCAATAAGCTTATGAGATGTGTTATGAAGCGATGCAATGCTTAAGGAAAATAATTTTATGCTTACCTCTCAAATTGCAATAGGATGTGACCACGCTGGATTTGCACTCAAGCAATTTTTAATTAACGTTGTTCGAGACAGATCGCTGAAAATTTTCGATTTCGGGACTTTTAATGAAGAGTCGGTTGATTATCCCGATTTTTGCAGGGCTGTAACAGATGCCGTTTTAAAATCTGAAGTGGAACGTGGCGTTTTGATATGCGGCACCGGCATCGGTATGTCTATCTCTGCAAACCGATTTCCACACATAAGAGCAGCACTTTGTTATTCCGAAAAAATGGCTAAATTCGCCAGGCTTCATAATGACGCAAATATTATTGTTTTTGGTTCGCGGCTCGTCGAAAAAGAAATAGCGAAGCATTGTTTGATTACTTTCCTTGAAACAGAGTTTGAGGGTGGTCGGCACCAGCGTCGAATTGCAAAACTTAGCTGACAAACTTATTTAAAAGTGCAAATGGAGGAGACTATATAAATGAAGGAGATTATATGATGAATGCGTTTGATACCCCTGCAGTGCAAGTAGAAAAACACTTTACCGACGGTGTAATTTCCCGCGATCCTGAATTGGCGAATGCCTTAGGCCTTGAATTGGGTCGGCTGCGCGATACTATTGAACTAATTGCTTCTGAAAATGTTGCATCACTGGCAGTTTTGGAAACAACCGGTTCAGTACTTACAAATAAATATGCTGAGGGTTATCCTGGCCGCCGGTATTACGGAGGGTGTGAAAATGTTGATATTGCCGAGGAACTAGCAATTAATAGGGCAAAAAGACTTTTTAAGTGTAATTTTGCAAACGTCCAGCCACATGCGGGTGCTCAAGCGAACCTCGGGGTGTACGCAGCATTGTGCAGGCCCAATGACACTATTCTGGGTATGTCACTTGCTGCGGGTGGGCACCTAACTCACGGTGCAGCACCAAATTTTTCAGGTAAATGGTTGAAAGGAGTTCAATTTGGTGTTCGACAAAATGATCATCTTATTGATATAGACGAAGTAGAAGAACTCTCAATAAAACATAAGCCAAAAATTATTATAGCGGGCGGGTCCGCTTATCCTCGAATCATTGATTTTAAAGCTTTTAGGACCATTGCCGACAAAATTGGTGCATATCTACTTGTTGATATGTCCCACTTTTCTGGCTTGGTTGCCGCTGGGGTTTATCCAAGCCCCGTGCCGCACGCACACATAGTGACAACAACTACTCACAAAACCCTTCGTGGTCCTCGAGGTGGAATGATCCTTACAAATGATGAAATTTTAGCAAAAAAAATAAACTCGGCAATTTTTCCAGGAACGCAGGGTGGTCCGCTTATGCACGTAATTGCGGCAAAGGCAGTTGCTTTCAGAGAAGCATTACAACCCGAATTTAAAATTTATGCTAAGCAGGTAATACGTAATGCGAAGACTCTTGCTTCCACTTTAAACAATAAAGGTTTGGATATTATTTCTGGAGGCACAGACTCACACTTGGTTTTGGTTGATTTGCGACCAAAAGGGCTAACAGGAAAAGATGCAGAAACAAGTCTTGAACGTGCAGGAATAACCTGCAACAAAAATGGAATTCCTTTCGATCCAGAAAGACCCGCAATTACCTCCGGTATAAGGCTTGGCAGTCCAGCGGCAACCAGTCGCGGTTTTAAGGAGGAAGAATTTGCATGTGTGGGTGAAATGATTAGCCAAGTTCTTGATGGTCTAGCTCAAAATAATGATGAAAACTCCGATGTTGAATTTTCTGTACGGGCAAGAGTACAAGAGCTAACAAGTCGTTTTCCTATATACCCAACTTTGTAAGGAGGCAAAACCTTTATGCGGTGTCCGTTTTGTGGTGTTGAAGATACCCAGGTGAAAGACTCACGTCCTACTGAAGAAGCTGCAGCTATCCGGCGTAGGAGAGCGTGTCTTAACTGTGGGGCAAGATTTACTACATTTGAGCGAGTGCAACTTAGAGAGTTAACCGTCATCAAAAGTGGAGGAAAAAAAGAGACCTTAGATAGGGATAAGCTTGCGCGTTCAATGAGTATTGCCCTTCGAAAAAGGCCAGTAGATATAGAACGAGTGGAACGAGTGATAAATGGAATTGTCCGTAGGTTAGAGAGTAGTGGTGAGAGCGAAGTGAAAACAGAGGTGATCGGTGAATTGGTAATGAATTCATTAAATACCTTAGATCCGGTCGCGTATGTCAGATATGCCTCTGTGTATAAAAATTTTCGTGAGGCAAGTGATTTTGAAGATTTTTTGGGGACGCTAAGTGAACCAGAGCGATAAATGTTCCGATGTTCGATTTATGCGTATTGCTCTAGAACTTGCGAAGCGTGGTCTTGGAAGGGTCGCTCCTAATCCAGCGGTTGGGTGTGTGTTAACACAAAATAATCAAGTTATAGCCAGAGGATGGACCCAAGATGGGGGACGTCCTCATGCTGAAACTGAGGCTTTAGACCGAGCTGGAAATAGGGCTGCAGGGTCTACAGCTTACGTAACCTTAGAACCGTGTGCCCATACAGGCGAAACTGGACCCTGCGCGGCAGCGCTGATCAATGCAGGAATAAAAAAAGTTGTAGTTGCTATGCTAGATCCTGATCCCAGAGTTAACGGAGGTGGAATTAAATTGATGCAGGATGCAGGTCTCGAAGTTTTGTCTGGTGTTTGTCAAGAACAGGCGATGAGAGTCAATTCGGGATTTTTATCAAGGGTCGAAACTGGCCTTCCTCTAGTTACTCTAAAAATTGCATCATCTTTGGATGGTTGTATTTCCACTAAAATCGGACAAAGCCAATGGATTACAGGAACTGAAGCTCGGGCTGTTGGGCATTTTCTTAGATCACAAAATGATGCAATTTTGATTGGATCTGGTACCGCTTTAAAGGATAACCCTACCTTAACATGTCGCTTAAAAGGGTTAGAAGGGACTTCTCCCATTCGGGTGGTTCTGGATGGAAAATTGAGGATTCCTCCAACACACAAATTGGTACAAACGGCAAAGGAACTTCCAGTAATCTTTTTTACATCAACAAATGCGTTGTTGAAAAAGAAAGAACATGTTTTGGTATTACAAAGATCCGGGGTCCGTATTATTGCAGTAAACGAGGATGGAGAAGGAAATTTGATGATTGTTGAATTTTTACGAGCACTTGGTGATGAGGGCGTCACCAGACTTTTAGTAGAGGGAGGTGCTTCAGTAGCTACTTCGCTACTTTCACAAAAGTGGGTTGACCATATTTTTTGGTTTCGCTCTGCCTCCATAATAGGTGGAGATGGAACTCCGGCAATTCGTGGTTTTGGAATTGATAACCTCTCAAATTCGGTTGCATTTTCGCGCGCCTCTTTTCGGCAGGTAGGTAATGATGTAATCGAGGGTCTCGAAAGACGGAGATAAAATTTATGTTTACTGGAATAATTACTGATATTGGGTCTGTTCGGTTATTAGAAAAACGTGGAGACACCCGTATAGAAATTAGTACGACTTATGATTTGAAAACAATAGATATTGGTGCGTCAATCGCATGTTCAGGACCATGCCTCACCGTCGTGGAAAAAGGCTTGGATTGGTTTGCTGTGGAAGCATCCGCTGAAACTCTTAATTGTACAACTATTGGTACTTGGATCGAAGGTACAAATGTTAATCTAGAACGTGCACTGTGTTTGGGAGATGAACTGGGGGGTCATATAGTTTCTGGCCATATAGATGGGATAGCTGATATTGTGTCAACTGAAGCCGAGGGTGATAGTGTTCGATTTGTTTTCGAAGCGCCCGCAGAAATAAGCCCTTTCATAGCTGAAAAGGGTTCGGTTTGTTTGGATGGAGTTTCACTCACTGTTAATGCAGTGGATAATCACAAGTTTGGAGTAAATATTATCAGTCACACTCAGGAAGAAACTACATTTTGCAGAAAACAAGCTGGAGACCCTGTGAATATTGAAATCGACATGCTGGCTCGGTATGTGGCGCGGTTGTCGCAATCAGTCAGATAAAAGGAGACTTCGTTATCGTGGCCAATAACATAAATAAATCTATGAATACAGAAGATCAACAACTTTCCAATGCTATCGCTTCACCTGAAGAGATTCTCGCTGACATTCAAGCTGGAAAAATGGTTGTGTTAGTAGATGATGAAGACCGTGAAAATGAGGGTGATTTGGTGATAGCTGCGGAAAAAGCAAGCCCAGAGGTCATTAACTTTATGGCTACTCATGGCCGAGGGTTAATTTGTCTTGCTATGACTGAGCAGAGGGTGAAAGAACTCGATCTATCGATGATGGTAGCTGACAATCGTGCACCTTTGGGAACCGCATTTACAGTCTCTATCGAGGCCCGTGAGGGAGTAACCACGGGGATTTCTGCTGCAGACAGAGCAAGGACGGTCCAGGTTGCAATTGATATGGAAAAAGGTCCGGAGGAATTAGTTACGCCGGGCCATGTCTTTCCGCTTGCAGCGCGTGACGGCGGTGTTCTTGTGAGGGCAGGTCATACAGAGGCGGCCGTAGATTTATCCCGTCTTGCGGGTTTAAATCCTTCTGGCGTAATCTGTGAAATAATGAATGATGATGGCACGATGGCCAGGTTACCAGATTTGGTTGAATATTGCCGTATTCATAGCTTAAAACTCGGTACGATAGCTGATTTGATTGCTTACAGACTAAAAAATGACGGTGTTGTAGACCGAAAGATAGAGACGTCAATTGATCATCGCTGCGGTAGTAAGTTTGACCTTATAGTTTTTGAAAGTTCATTTAATGGGACAGAACATGTCGCTCTCACGATTGGTAATTGGACAGAGGACGAACCAGTTTTAGTGAGAATGCATGCATTTAATGTCATGGATGATGTTTTGCATGACACAAAAAATGGACGCGGGGACGAGCTGGAAATATCATTAAAGATGGTAGCAGAGGAGGGGAAGGGAGCTGTTGTTCTCATTAGGGACTCTTGGAATAGTAGTTTTTCTAATCAGATAGCTATGCGACAGAAAATTGCTGGAGCTAATGATGGAAAAATTACAGAATCAGGTCGGACGGTGCTACGCGATTATGGTGTTGGTGCACAAATATTGAGGAATCTTGGTATTTCAAATCTTAGATTGCTTACAAATACGAAAGAAACAACCATTAAAGGGATAGATGGTTATGGGTTGAAGATTGCTGAAAGAGTTGCAATACCTATTAATAATAATTTAAAAGCCTAAATAGTTAGATAGTGTTTAACATATCAAAGGACTTGTTATGGCTAAAAATCCACGAATATTGATCGTTGAGTCCCGTTATTATGAGGAAATAGCTCAAGCATTGATTGACTCAGTTTTAATTGAATTAGACTCTGTTGGTGCTGCATATGAAAGGCATGAAGTTCCTGGAGCTTTCGAAATTCCTGGAGCGATAGCCTTTGCAATAGAGGCCGGCGTCCGTGGTACAATTCCTCAGGCTTTCGACGGTTTTATTGGGCTAGGGTGTGTGGTTCGTGGGGAAACAACACATTACGATTACGTATGTGGAGAGAGCGCTCGTGGCTTACAAGAACTTGCGATTCGTAATTCGGCCGCAATTGGATACGGTATTTTAACTGTAGAAAATCGTGAACAGGCAATGAAGCGCGCAATCCGTTCAGGTAAAGATCGCGGTGGTCACGCAGCGAGAGCCTGCCTACAAATGTTGAATTTAAAAACAATTTTTGGATTGGGAGGTAAGTGATTAATTCGCCTACTCGGCGTGTGAAATCAAGGCCTCGGCGGCGTAGTGTTCGCCAACAAAATGCTGCACGTTTAGCAGCTGTTCAAGCGCTGTATCAAATTGAAGTAACAAATGACTTGGCTTCTAAAGTAATCAAAGAATTTAAGTTATATAGGATAGATGGAAGAGATCCGGAAATCGCAGGTGGTGCAAAAGCAAATAACATTTTATTTTCAGAAATAGTTAACGAAGTGAATTTGGAAAGCGATCAAATTGATGCTAAATTGAGTTCGTTTTTGATTTCAAAGAAACCAATCGAAAGTTTGGAAATTCTGTTACGGTGTATCCTTAGAGCAGGGTTCTACGAATTGAGCCGGAGGATACAAGTTCCAGCGAGATCCATTATTCAAGAGTATGTTTGGATTGCTAGTGCTTTTTATTCAGGCGATCAGCCAGGATTTGTAAATGGAATACTTGATAAGGTTACAAGAAATCTCAGGCCAGGAGAGTTAGAAACTTCACGGGCGATCAGTGATAGATAAATTTTCTGAATTTGAAATTATTAGACGACATTTTGTTCCATTAAGCTCTGGTGCTCGTGGCGCTGAGAACCTTAAAGATGATGTTTCTATTTTGGATATTAGTCCTAACAGCGTACCCGTTGTCAGTGTTGATACAATGGTTGGCGGCATTCATTTTTTTTTGGATGACCCTCCTGCCCATTTAGCTAAAAAGCTCCTCAGAGTAAATTTGTCTGATTTAATATCATCTGGTGCTAAGCCCGTTGGATATTTTTTATCTATAAGCCTTCCGGAAGGAGTTGGAAATCAGTGGATAACGGATTTTGCAGATGGATTAAAAAGTGAACAGGATCTACAAAAAATATTACTGTATGGAGGAGATACTACAAGTACTCCTGGGCCAATTAGTTTGTCAATTACTGCATTTGGCGAAGTTCCCTCTAAACTGATTGTGAGACGATCCAGCGCGCGTTTAGGTGATTTTGTCTACGTTACAGGCACCATCGGAGCGGCGTCTGTTGGTTTATATCTTATAAAAAAATTGGGGATGAAAGTTGCAATGGAAAATGCATCTTTTGCTGTTTCTCGATACAGAGAGCCGCCTCTTCTACTTGATGTCGCTAAGCTACTTCGCGGCAGAGCAAACGCGGCTATTGATATCTCGGATGGACTTCTAGCCGACGCTGGGCATATTTGTTCTGCATCAGAAGTAGCAATGGAGATAGATTTTAATTCCTTGCCTCTCTCACCAGAAATGCACTTGATGTTAGAAAATCAGCCCAAATTGAAAAATATTATTCCTTCTGGTGGCGATGATTATGAGATTTTGTTCTGCGCCTCCGAAGAAAATGGTCAAAATATTACTGAAGATTGTAAAACAATAGGAATAGAGGTCTCAAAAATTGGAAGGGTCATCCCAGGACAATGTGAAGTAAAAATCGTGGATGGTGATGGCAAACGAATGCTCTTTGAGACAATGGGTTGGGAACATTTTTGACTTATTTCTGCGTGTATAGAAATTTGGTATATGCAATGAATCGATGGGTGTTGCCTTGAGTAATCTAATCTGTCATGTTCCCGCCACTTATGCGAAAAAAAATTACATAGGTCACATTTTGAGATATTTTCTATAATAGAATAGGGACGAAAAAGAAATGGCGGGGATAGAATGGGCAGTGTTAGCATGTGGTCTTTTTGCTCTGGCTTATGGGGCTTATGCAATTAGAGCTGTATTAGCAACAGATGCTGGTACAGAAAAAATGCAGGAGATAGCAACCGCAATTCAAGAAGGTGCTAGCGCATATTTAAACCGTCAGTACAGTACAATCGCCGCAGTAGGTGTAGTCATAGGGATTATATTGGGGTTTACATTAAATTTATATGTTGCGGTGGGTTATTTCGTTGGAGCAATTTTATCCGGTGTTACTGGTTATATAGGAATGCATGTTTCAGTTCGCGCTAATGTTCGAACAACTAGCGCCGCACGAACTGGTGGTTTGAAACCTGCACTCGCTGTAGCTTTTCAATCAGGTGCAGTAACCGGAATTTTAGTAGTTGGTCTGGGACTTCTTGGGGTCGCTGGATATTACTTTTTTCTTCAGAATATTTTTAATCCAGCAGAGGAGTCGGGTCTCAGAAAGATTTTAGAGGCTCTTGTTGCGTTGGGCTTTGGCGCATCCCTTATTTCTATTTTTGCACGATTAGGGGGTGGAATATTTACTAAAGGCGCTGATGTGGGTGCCGATCTTGTTGGAAAAATTGAGGCCGGTATCCCAGAAGATGACCCGCGTAATGCAGCGGTTATTGCTGATAATGTGGGTGATAATGTAGGTGATTGTGCTGGAATGGCGGCAGATCTTTTTGAAACCTACGCCGTGACGATGGTGGCCACTATGCTGCTAGCTGCCATATTTTTTACTGGTGCATTTCAAGAAAAATTACTTCTTCTTCCGCTTATAATTGGTGGAGTAAGTATTGTTGGTTCTATTTTCGGATTCTTTTTTGTTCGCTTGGGCGCGAGCAACAATATCATGGGTGCTCTCTATAAGGGGTTGGTAGTTAGCATGGTTGCATCTGCAATTTTAATAGCTGCAGCAATTTGGTGGCTTTTTGGCGGTTTTGATGTAAAAATTAGGGATTTTGAGACAATAAATTTGTTATATTGTGCACTTGTTGGATTGATTGTTACCGGACTGCTGGTTTGGATTACTGAATACTATACTGGAACAGATCACCGGCCCGTTCAAATTGTTGCTAAAGCATCTGAAACTGGTCATGGGACTAATGTTATACAGGGGCTTGCTGTCTCAATGGAAGCGACTGCAGTGCCAGTTTTGGTTATCTGTGCGGGTATAATTGCTGCCGATTTCTATGCTGGTATGTACGGGATTGGGTTAGCTGCAACTACTATGCTGGCTCTGGGTGGTGTAATTGTTGCGCTTGATGCCTACGGTCCGGTAACCGACAACGCTGGTGGTATAGCAGAAATGGCTGAATTGCCAGAAGAAGTCCGGAGTTATACCGACTCTTTGGATGCTGTTGGAAATACAACAAAGGCAGTAACAAAGGGTTATGCCATTGGTTCAGCTGGCCTAGCAGCGCTCGTATTATTTGCAGCCTACACTACTGATATGAAGCATTATTTTCCTGATTTGGCATCCGAAGTAAAATTTGAGCTTCAAAATCCCTACGTTGTTATTGGTTTGTTTATCGGTGGTATGCTCCCCTATTTATTTGGTGCTTTAGGCATGCAAGCGGTTGGGAGGGCAGCAGGAGCTGTGGTTGTTGAAGTTCGAAGACAATTTAAAGAAATACCTGGAATTATGGAGGGGACGGCTAAGCCTGAGTACGGTCGTGCTGTCGATTTACTGACGAAAGCAGCAATCAAGGAAATGATTATACCATCAATGTTACCAGTTCTCGCACCAATCATTTTTTATTTCGTCATTTATTTTGTTGCAGACCAGGCACAAGCACTGACTGCTCTTGGTGCTTTATTATTGGGGACAATTGTGACAGGTCTATTTGTAGCTATTTCGATGACATCTGGAGGGGGTGCTTGGGATAATGCTAAGAAATACATTGAAGATGGAAACCATGGTGGAAAGGGTTCAGAGGCTCACATGGCCGCTGTAACTGGTGATACAGTTGGAGATCCTTATAAGGACACGGCGGGTCCGGCAATCAACCCCATGATAAAAATTATCAATATTGTTGCAATCTTATTGCTTGCTATTGTAGCTTAACGATTTGAAACGTGATAACTTTTAGTTTTTACCCTAAGACTTAAGTTTAGCAGATTCTAGAGGCCTCCAGGCTTTGGCACGCCAAGAGAGTCATCTTCAGTTGTTGAGAATCTTCCGACATTACCAATCAACTGCTGAATTATCGTTAGCTCTTTTCCTTTTGTTGGGGTCTTCCGGTTCACCGGTACAATCGTATTTTTCTTGATCGCATCAAAATGTTGTATTTTTTTTACAGTTCCATCTTTATCGAATTCGACAGCTAAAACCTTCCTATCAAGAATTTTAGGTGTAAACACTGATGCGTCTTCAATTCGAGAGCCAATATAATACCATATTTTATTATCAAAGTTTGAACTAGTTGAGGGGGTACCTAGAATAGTCCTTACATCATTTTTGTGATGAAGCCCAACCTTTATAGATGCAATTTTATTAGGTTTTGGTAAAATACCGTGTGTTGAGATATTTTTTTCGCAAGCGGTAAGTATCACTACAGAAAAAAAAAGTGAGATAAATATTGTTGAACGAATTTTATTTGCCTCTGTTTGTTATTTGAATTTTGGAACGTCGCATTAGAAAGTATATTTTGTTCAGAGTACTGAAACTATAATGCCTACTTTTTACATGAAGTTAAATATTTAGTATCTAACTAATTGTCATGAGGTGTAATTGTCAACATTTATAGTGTACGTAAATACTTAAAATGAAATTTTTGAATAAAAGAAAACTAGTAAAGCAAAGTGCTGAAAACCTCTACTCTTTTGCAGTTTCGCAGGGGCGTACCCCATGGTTCTATGCGGAGTGTGGTGTAACCGACGATGTGAATGGTCGTTTTGAGATGATCGCAATGCATGTTTTTTTGTTATTGCAAAGAATTAAACAGTCAGATATTGCGGATAGCAAGCTTGGTCAGGCGCTCTTTGATGTCATGTTTAGGGATATGGACCAATCACTTCGTGAAATGGGAGCTGGTGACTTGGGTGTGGGTAAAAGGGTTAAGGCCATGGCCAAATCGTTTTACGGTCGTGTGGCCGCTTACGAAGCTGCACTGGATGACCCCTCTGTTTTGGCTGAGGTGGTTATTAAAAATGTTTATGGTGGAGACCGTGATTATATCGAAAACGCTAAAGACTTGGCGGATTATATAAATTTACAGGCTGCACACTTGAAAAATTTGAGTAAAAGCGATTTGCTATCTGGTCAGATGGTTTTTAAAGTGATCGTATAGTGAATATTAATCAGCCTTTATCAAAAAAGATCTCTCTTAAACCACTTATTTCTGGTGTGTGCGAATTTCTTTATAAGAAAATTGAAGCATCTGAGCATGAACGGGGAGACATTTCTGCGCGGTTTTGTTTGGTTGAGCTGGAACAATTTTTTGTACAGATAACAATTAATAAAACAGCTCAATCAAATTGGTTTGCTCTATCAGGTTTGTTGGAAGCAAAAGTTACACAAAAATGCGTGGTTACATTAGAGCCGGTGCAGAAAAATATAAATCATAGTTTTGAGCTCTTTCTTGCAAAAGAAAACATTTCGCCAAAAAAGATTCCAGAGGATCAAGATTTTGAATTTTATTACGACGATGCAGTGGATATTGGTGAAATCTCTGCTATTGAATTAGGACTTGCACTTGATCCTTACCCGAGAAAACCGGGAGTTGATCTTAGTTCTATTGACGCAAATCTTAAGGGTATACAGGTCTTTAATGAACAAGAATTTGAACTGTTAAAAAAAAATAATATCCAAAAGCCATTTTCTGTGCTGGCAGAACTTCAGAGAAAAGAGTAAGCTGATTTCTAATTTATAGTGTAAGCGCTATTAGACTTGCCCTAATAGCAAAATTTAGGTAATACACGCGCTTTGCATAAAAGGGGCTTCAGAAACGGAACAAAAATATGGCTGAACCAAAGCAAAAGACCTCTAAATCAAAACGTAATATGTGCCAATCCCATCATAACCGTAATTTAGCGGTGTTGGTTGATTGTAATACTTACGGTGAGTTAAAACTACCCAAACACGTTTTTAACCCCTGCGTGCAATGTGATAACCGTGAAATTATTGAGGCTATGGAAGTCTGATCTGGTACTGCACCATTCTTTTAAAATACGGGAACTTCTGAGTTGAAAAGGGATTTGACTATCGCCTTAGATGCGATGGGCGGTGATAACGCCCCTGGGATTGTTATTAGAGGTGCCGAACTCGCTAGAGTAAGATATCCTGATGCAAAATTTTTGCTTTTTGGAGATCAGATGCAGCTTAATCCTCTTTTGAAATCTAAACCCGAGCTGGCCTCTGTTTCGTCGGTACGTCATACGGCGGATTTTGTTTCTGGTGATGAGAAGCCAACTGTAGCTCTAAGAAAAGGCCGCAAATCAAGCATGCAACTCGCTGTAAATGCAATTAGAGATGGAGAAGCTCAATGCATTGTTTCCGCGGGCAATACAGGCGCTCTTATGGCTATCTCTAAGGTCACATTAAGGATGTTGCCTGGTATAAATCGGCCAGCAATTTGCGCTTTATGCCCTACAGAGATTGGTGACAGTGCAATGCTTGATCTTGGCGCTAATATTGAATGCGATTCTGATAATTTGCTACAATTTGGCGTATTGGGTGCTGCTTATGTCAGGACTGTGCTTGGAATAGAAAAACCGACTGTTGGACTTCTTAATGTTGGAGAGGAAGAGGTCAAAGGAGGAGATGTAGTAAAGAAAGCTGCTATTTTATTAAGGGAACCTAATCTTCCATTTGATTTTAAGGGTTTTGTAGAGGGTGACGACATAGGTAAGGGCACCGTGAATGTTTTCGTAGTAGATGGGTTTACTGGAAACTTAATGTTAAAATCTATTGAAGGTACGGTGAAACTATACACTGAGTATCTGCGATGGGCTTTCGGTAGTACACTATTTTCGAAGGTTGCTGGTTTTCTTGCCAAAGGGGCGTTTAAAAGACTCAAGGCTAGAATCGACCCAAGAAGTTATAACGGTGCTACATTTTTGGGTCTTAACGGAATAGTTGTGAAAAGTCACGGGTCTGCTGATGGGTTTGGTTTTGCTAATGCGGTTGGTGTTGGAGCTGATATGGTCAAAAATGGTTTAAATAAGATCATTACCAAGGAAATAGCGTCTTATACAGAGCAGAGATCAAAGATGAGCGAAGCTGCAAAAACTGATGTTTTATAGAACTATTTTATCTGGCTGTGGTGCGTATCTTCCTGAGAGGATTGTCACTAATAAAGAATTGTCCAAGACATTAGAAACTTCAGATGAATGGATACAACAACGCACGGGTATTTGTGAGCGCAGAATTGCAGATAATAATGAGTTAACATCAAATTTGGCCGTAAATGCTGCGAGAAATGCTCTGGAAAATTCTGGAGTTTCTGTTTCGGAAATAGATCTTATTGTACTTGCTACTGCAACGCCTGATAAAACATTCCCCGCTACAGCCACCAAGGTACAAGCTGATCTTGGAATTTTTCACGGAGCGGCTTTTGATATTCAGGCTGTATGTACAGGGTTTATTTATGCGTTAAACGTTGCAGACAATTTTATTAAGCTTGGCCAGGCTCGCAATGCTCTTGTAATCGGCGCTGAGACCTTTTCACGGATATTAGATTGGAAAGATAGGCGTACCTGTGTTCTTTTTGGTGATGGAGCGGGAGCTGTAGTGTTATCCGCCGCGGAGAAAGGCGATAAACGGGGAATTTTGAGCACTCATATTCGTTCAGACGGCCGACATCAAGATCTGCTGCATGTAGATGGTGGACCTTCTTCAACCATGACGGTCGGTTACTTGCGAATGGAAGGAAGAGAAGTTTTTAAACATGCTGTAACAAACATGTCTGCGATCCTCTTGGAGGCTTTAGCTGAAAATAAACTTGAAGCAAATGATATAGATTGGCTTGTTCCTCATCAAGCAAACAAACGTATTCTTGACAGCACTGCAAAAAAGATTGGCTTGCCGGCTGAAAAAGTTGTTTTAACCGTTGATCGTCACGCAAACACGTCCGCTGCATCAATTCCATTGGCTCTCTCTGAAGCGGCAGGGGATGGCCGTATTAAGCAGAATGATTTAGTGGTTCTTGAAGCTATGGGAGGTGGCTTTACTTGGGGAGCGGCAGTTATTCGGTGGTAAAAATCGGTGTCTTTGTTATTTTAAATCTAATAAATATTGACTGAATTATTAGCCTTCGTTAAAATATTATTTTGTTTTTTTGGGGGGATTATGGCCGGTATGACGGTAACACGGGCTCAGCTAACCGAGGCTGTGTATCAAGAAGTTGGACTTTCGCGTAATGAGTCCTCTGATTTGGTAGAAGAGGTGCTTTCAGAAATTTCTGACACCCTTATTCGTGGAGAAACCGTTAAGATTTCTTCTTTTGGGCGGTTCGGATTGAGAGAAAAGGGTGAGCGCACCGGAAGAAATCCTAAAACTGGGGAGGAAGTTCCTATAACACCCCGACGTGTATTATTCTTTCGGGCGTCAAATGTTCTTAAGGAAAAAATAAATGGGCCAAGCGTGGCTTAAATGTCTGAAGAATTGAATATCGGCTCAGGGATTCGGCGAGGGAAAAAATCTGCGACTGCTTTTCGGACAATTAGTGAAGTTTCGAGTGAACTTGAAATTCCAACCCATGTTTTGAGGTTTTGGGAGTCAAAGTTCTCTCAGGTTCGACCGCTAAAAAGAGGTGGTGGGCGGCGTTATTATCGGCCAGAAGATATTGAACTTCTTCAAAGAATAAAAACACTTCTCTATGATGATGGCTACACTATTAGGGGTGCCCAGAAATTTCTTCGAGCAAGCTCAGGGTATAAAAAAACTAAATCAGTTACTTCTACGCATTTACAGCCTGGAGATATTCTTGATACTGCGCGTAATGGTGAGTTGATTGGTGGAGCAAGAAGAAAAGATTTAGTTGAGGTTGTACATGAATTAGAAAACCTTCGGGATAGCCTCCGAGGTAACTAGATCTGAAAGAGGTATATTCTTTCTACTTTAAAAATATGGAATTAACTATTGTAGTAAGTTTTTAAAAGTGTGGATTATGTTATTCATAAACAAATTAGTTTCTTCAGGTTTTTGTGAAAATTAGATTTGACGTAGTGTTTCAAAAAATTGCAAGTGTTTAAGCACGGAGCGTGGCGCAGTCTGGTAGCGCACCACACTGGGGGTGTGGGGGTCGTCAGTTCAAATCTGGCCGCTCCGACCATTTTTTTGAGGATAACACTTGTCTCAGATGACAAGCGTTTCTTGATTTTTTAATATTGCATAAGTTAAAGATAAAGCTGTGGATGCAGAGGTTTTAGGATTGTTTGGAGCGGGCAAGCTTCGGCATTCAATTTTCAAACTACCAAACTCACCCTCAGCCTGTATGCTTCCTATATTGTTTGGGCTCACAGTTGGATCGGCAACAAGTTCAACTTCTGTTTTCTGCATGCCCACACCGGCTAATGCGACCGTAGCAGCAAGGTTTGCATTTTTCGGAAAAAGTTCCGCAGCCTTTGATGCTGTTCCCTTAAATAAACTGGTCGGTTTTTTTATATTATCTAAATCAAAGTTTTTTTCTGCTGGTGTCCCCCTCCATGCTATTGGCGGTTTAGTAGAAATGTAGCGGACGTTTTTAAGACCACCCTTTTTTAGCGATCCAAGTCCATCTATACCTGCAATCGCGCCTGAAGGAATTATAATCTTTGAATTTTTTTCCTTTGCGGTGAAAATAAGATCATCGTAGAATTTTTTGTCAACAAGAGCCCCAGTTGATATAATCATGAAATTAATTCCAGATCTTAATATTTTAGGACCATATTCTTTCACCGCATTTTGACCTGCGCATTCAACTATTAAATCTGGCTTGTTTTGTATTAACAGATTAATAGATGAAGAAACTTTTATTTTGTCAGCGAGCTCCCGTTTCGCTGTGCTAAGACGATCTTTTCGTACCATTATATAATCAATAACAACTCTTTTTTCAGGATCATGTTCATTTAGTCTATTGAGCAGCATATGAGTGATTGCCCCAAACCCTATGATTGAAATTTTTTTCATTGATTACTCCTAATTTAGACACACGGACAACAAACTAAGGTGCGTTACCAGAAAAAACATTTAGTATCGTCTAGAGAAAGCTTTTTTTGCAAGTGTAAAATAGGAACACGGGGGTAGTTTTAATGGTTAATTTATCCATATCAAAACGTGTTCAAATTCCGGTTTACTCCACAGCAGGTTTTAGCAATAGTCTCGGAGATATAGTGCCTCTTGTCATTCCTTTGTGGCTGACAACGATTGATGTGGAACCAATATTGATAGGTTTAACGGTTAGCGCACGTTACATAGGCCCTTTACTTTTCTCAATACAAGGCGGCGCATTGATGGACCGTTTCGGTGTCCGGAAGGTGTTAATATTTTTTGGATGTCTCGGAGCTATTACTCCACTACTTTATTCATTTTCCGGCTGGCTGCCATTCGTTATTTGTCTACAACTTGTTGGTGGACTTGCAGACTCAATCAGTTGGAGTGGATCTCAAACCCTTACAAATCAGGTTTTTAAGGGCTGTGCTGTTTTGGCCGGCAGAATGATTGCGGCAACTCGTATTGGTACTTTGATCGGCCCTTTTATTGCTGGCATCTGTCTTGATTCATTCGGCCCAATCGGTGGTTTTTTAGCCATGTCACTTTGGGGTTTCGGAACCTTAATATCAATTATACTTGTGCCTGCATTCTCAATTCCCAGACCCGTTTTACCTCCAACCGTTGAACCTCACAATATAATCCCGAAGTTTGCAGATTACCGCACAACTTTTCGTCTTTTATCGATGCCAATTATCGCAACCATGATGGCAGTTACCACCTTGCGCCAAGTTGGATCCAGCATCCAAGGCTCATTTTACACCATACATTTAAGCGATGTTGGTGTTTCGGAGATAATCATAGGTCTTTTATTCGCCATAAATGGTTTAGCTGGTATTTTTTCAGTTTGGACGGGATGGCTTACCCGATATTTCAATTCTGAAAAATTGTTATTTTGGAGTGTAGGAATTTCAATTTTTTCCATTACAATAGTTCCGGTTTCAGAAAATCTTATTTTTCAGTGTGCGATGGCCGCTTTGCGAGGTTTTTCTCTCGCTATAAGTGTGGCATTATTGTTGGCCATTTTAGCCAAAGAGGTTAAATCCGAATATCAAGGAAGATTAATTGGCCTAAGAATGACATGTCATCAATTATTAAATGTAATTGTTCCCATTGCTCTTGGTATTGTGGTCCAAATCACGAGTATGGTCATAGGTTTCTATCTAATCGGTGGACTGGCAATTTTGGGGCTTTTTATTGTAAGTTTTCGGTATCGATTAACTAAATAAAATTAGTGCGTAAATTTAAGTTTTTTAACAACTTTGTTTAAGAGGAAACTTTTTTGAAATTGGCCATGGAAAAAATCTGTTTGATATATGTGACTAGTTCGTCGCGGAAGGAAGCCGAAGATATTTCTCACGTCTTGTTAAATGAAAAATTAGCGGTTTGTGTAAATATTTTGGGTGAAATCGATTCAATATTTTGGTGGGATAACAAACTTGTTTCTGAGAAAGAGATTGGGTTTTTAGTTAAGACAAGTCTTTCTAAGGCAGATGCTGTAATTTCAAGGGTAAAAGAGGTTCACAGCTATGAATGTCCGTGTATTATTAAATTAGGAGTAGATGGCGGAGACCCTGAGTTTCTAAAATGGGTTGTTGGAAGATGACTCATATAACAAAGCATTCTGCTAGCTTGTTTTCTTGTGTTTGTTGCGAGAAAAAATAAAGAACATGTTACAAGTAAAATCAGGAAGCCCAAATCAAGCTATTCGTTTAGTCAATTATGGTCATTTCTTGAACCATGTGATTATGCTGATATACCCTACAATTGCGCTTACAATAAGTGAAGTATGGCCACATTCATATGGTGAATTACTCTCCGCTTTTTTTGTAGGTTCAATGATTTACGGTATTGCAGCCTATCCAGCTGCTTGGATAAGTGATCGCTGGAATGCCTGGTATATGCTTGTAATTTATTTAATTGGTACAGGAATGGCTGCCATTGCTACTGGTTTTGCTGCTAATCTTTTACAAATGTTTATTGGTCTTTCAATAATCGGATTGTTCGCGTCTATTTATCATCCTGTTGGAACGGCTTTTGTAGTACGACATGCAGAAAATAGAGCTAAGGAGCTTGGAAAAAATGGCGCATGGGGAACTGCTGGCCTTGCATCTGCGTCATTAATTGCGGCTGGTTTAACCTTTTTATTTGGATGGCGGGCGGCTTTTCTTCTTCCCGGAATAGCAAGTCTTTTACTTGGAATTGTTTTTTTAATGTCCAAATCCAATTTGGCGCTGACAACAAGGGAACAAACAAAGAAGAAACAGACTTCGTTTCGGGATCTGACCACTCCTGAACTTATACGTGTAATGTCAATTCTCACGATCACGGTTCTGGCTGTTGGTTTATTCACTCAGGCGTTTACTATTGGCTTACCTAAACTTTATGACAGTACATTAAAACATTTTATAGTGCTGCTTAATTTAGACACTTTTCAAGGTAAACTTATATCAGCAGCATTTGTTTCAATGGTAATTTTTTTTGGATCATTTGGACAAATAATTGGCGGAAATTTGTCCTCGCTGTGGTCCCCTAAGAACGTTTATATTGGCATGTTTCTTTTTGTTTTACCCTTAGTATTTATTTCAATAAAAACTGAGGGTGTTGGACTAATTATAACTGGTGCATTTATTATGATTGCGGTTACTGGATGTTTACCAGCGGAAAATTGTATTCTAGTTAATTTCGTACCAGAGGATTGGCATGCTCGATTGTTCAGCATAAAATTTGTTATTGGTCTCGGCGGGGGATCGGCGGCAGTACTGGTAAATGGTTATATTTTTGATCAAACGATTGGTTTTTTTTGGTTCTTTGGTTTTTTAGGTGTTCTAGCAACAATTGTAATTATTGGTGCTGTTTTATTGCCGCCTGTCAAAGTTCACCGCCGCGACGGCAAACAATGCTTTTAGACAATTTGAAATTATTTATTGACTTAAGGTGCTTCGTATCTTCTCTGAAAAACCAACAGTTATAGAACTATATTTTTCTATAATAGGCCTTTTTAGGATCGTGGGAGAAGTTAAAATTAAATCCGCGACTGACAAAATATCAATATTTTTTTTGACATTCTCGGGCAGTTTCCGCCAGGTGGTGCTGCGACGATTTAACAAGTTCTCGTATCCAACTTGTTCTATCCATTTATTTATTTTTTCTAAATGGATGCCGTCTTTTCGAAGGTCGTGATACTTGAATTTAATCTTATTGTTGGTCATCCATATTCGCGCCTTTCGACAAGTGTCGCAATTATCTATTCCATAAAGTGTTAACATTAATCTGTCCTTATTTGTCAGCTTTTGCGTCGATGACGCTTGCACTCTTTCGTGCGTGGGCAGCCTTCATAACTTTGTTTAGGTAATGTTGGGCAAATGTTACGGGTGGATATTTGGCTTTTTCATGGCGACAGGATGGTAAACAATCAATAATCGCATCGTGGTTGGGACTGTGAAAATAAACCATTGAAATTCTATCAGTCTGATAGGTTGTGGACGGAGGGTTGCCCACTCGATGCAGAGTTGAAACCCATCTATCGTTCGTCCAGCGTGCCAAAGCGTCTCCGATATTGCATACAAACCCATTTTCTGGCGTTTTCACATCCAGCCACTCACCATTTTTTAATAAAATTTGCGTACCTCCAGGAACTGGATCACCTCTTAAAAAGGTAAGTGTCCCATAATCTGAATGTACACCTGCACGTAATTGTCCTTTTTCAGGAACTTTCTCTTGTGCTGGATATCGCACCATTCTCGCTACACTTGACTGGTGATTAAATTTCGTTCGAAAGTATTGTCGATCTGTATCAAGGGCAACTGCTATAATATCCAACATGCGTTCACCAAGCGCACGCATTTCGGTATCATATTCGAGCATAACTTTTTTAAAATCTGTAGGAAATTCAGGCCAACGATTTGGGGCGAGCATAGCTGTTTCTGGATTTTCCGGTATCCATCTACTACCATCAATTTCTTCTGGACCAAACGCGAACGCCTCTTGGAGATCAGGTGGCGCCTTCAATCCTAGTGAATATGAAAGTGACCGGTCTTTTAATTTATTGTAGCCACGGCTTACCTTTTGAGGTGGCCTTTCTACGAGGACTTTTTCGCTTTCTGGTAAATTAAAAAATTCCTCTGCTTTTGCACGTGTACGGGACATGATTGTTTCACTCACTCCGTGGCCAACGATGGCAAAAAATCCGATTTTGCGGCATGCATAATCTAGCTCATTGGCTATTTCTTCTTTTATAATGCTGTTTCCCGTTTTAAAGTGTTTAATGTTAATAATTGGAAGCTTATTTTCTGCCATTTGATTGTCTCTACATTAACCCTGAAAATGTGTAAGCTTTTCTGAATTTTGATTCAAGTCGTATAAAAAAATTAGAGGTAAAATAATACCGCTGCAATAAACACGTGATTTATATTGTTTTTTTATTGACGAAAAAAGATTTAAATCATAAAAGTTAAAATTAGATAATTAATGAAATTTGGATTAAATTTAATGCTGACTTCTAGCACATACTCGGCAAAGCCAACCGATATTGATATGAAATGGTTCTTAATTGATGCTGAAGGGGTTGTGCTTGGAAGAATGGCTGCAATTGTCGCAAATATCCTTCGTGGCAAGCATAAACCTATTTACACTCCGCATATAGATTGCGGTGATAACGTCATTATCATTAATGCTGATAGAATTGTGCTGACGGGAAGCAAACGACGTGACAAAACTTACTATTGGCATACTGGGTATCCTGGAGGAATTAAAAGTCGGACAGCCGAACAAATTCTTGATGGTAAATTTCCAGATAGGGTTATCACGAAAGCTGTTGAACGAATGCTTCCCAAAACGAAATTGGGTAGAAAACAGATTGGCAAACTTAGAGTTTATGCTAGCGCTTCGCACCCTCATGAAGCCCAGTCTCCTGAAGTATTAGATATTGCCTCAATTAACCGCAAGAATAAGGGGAATGCTTGATATGGCTGAAGAGAGTGTTGCAACAATCGCTGATGCCATGCCTGCAGAGGTTGCGAGCACAGTTTCAATTGACGATGTTACAAAATATGAAGCAAAAATTGATAGTTTTGGGAGATCCTATTCCACTGGCCGCCGAAAGGATGCAGTGGCACGCGTGTGGGTAAAGCCTGGGGGTGGTCAAGTTGTTGTCAATGGTAAGCCTATCGAAAACTATTTTGCACGACCTTCTTTGCAAATGATTGTTAGACAGCCTTTGGTTGCTACTGACCGTCAGGATAGCATCGACGTTTGGTGCACAGTAAAAGGTGGGGGTTTGTCTGGTCAGGCTGGTGCAGTTAGGCATGGCCTGTCTCGGGCTTTGACATGTCAAGATCCCGATTTACGTGGTAAACTGAAAAGTGGAGGGTTTTTGACACGGGATTCCCGTACAGTCGAACGAAAGAAATATGGTAAGCCAAAAGCTCGTAGAAGTTTTCAGTTTTCTAAACGTTAAAAGTTACCAACGAACTGTTTTAAAAGCGTTCTATTTGGACGCTTTTTTTGTTTTGGTTATTGTCAACTTTCAGGGATCGAACCATGGTTGCAAACGAAATCAACATCGCTGTTCTAGGAGCAAGCGGCTACACCGGGGCGGAAATTGTCCGAATTCTTGCATTACATCCTTTAGCACGTATCAAAGTACTTACTGCTGACCGCAACGCTGATCAAGAAATGGATGATGTTTATCCTCATCTTGTTGGGCAGAGATTGCCTAAACTTAAACGCGTGGACGATGTCGATTTTGCTAATATCGATGTTATATTTTGTGGGTTGCCTCATGGGGCTAGTCACCAAGTTATAGGCAGGCTAAATCCGAAAAATAAACTCATAGATTTATCTCCAGATTTTCGTTTTATGGATGTTAACATATATGAAAAGTGGTATGGTGAACATAAGGCGCCGGGTATTCAAAAATCATTCGTATATGGGCTTTCTGAATTAAATAGGGAAAAATTAAAGCGCGCCAGTTTTGTTGCAAATCCAGGCTGCTATCCGACATCATGTATCTTGCCTCTTGCGCCTCTTCTAAGTTTTGAACTCATCAATTCAGACGACATTGTTATCGATGCTAAATCAGGTGTATCAGGTGCAGGACGTTCACCTAATGAAGCACACCTCTTCGGAGAAATCGCGGAGGGTGTACATGCCTACGGAGTTGGTTCACATCGGCATATGCCGGAAATTGAACAAGAGTTATCAAATGCCGCAGGTCGAGCGGTCTTTGTCAGGTTTACACCCCACCTTATGCCTATGAGCAGAGGCATTCTTGCGACTATATATATTTCTCTTAATAAAAATTACACTGTTGTTGATTTAAAGTCGACTTTGGAGGATTACTACAAACATGATGAGTTTATAAAAATTTTACCAGGAAAAAGATTACCTTCTACGCGACATGTTCGCGGGTCAAATTTTTGTTTTATAAATGTTTTTGAGGATAGATTGGCAGGAAAAGCAATAATCATATCAGCAATTGATAATCTTGTGAAAGGAGCTTCCGGACAGGCAATTCAAAATATGAACATAATGTTAGGGTTAAAAGAGACCACAGCAATTGTTCAACAACCACTATTTCCTTGAATCACTTTAGTAATGGCTTATCATTCGGTTCACAACAGTCCTCCTATAATTTTACCATTCGAAGGAAAGAAACCGGAAGTTGCTGATAGTGCATTTATCGCCCCTGGCGCGGTTTTGGTAGGAGACGTTAAGGTAGGACATTTAAGTAGTGTTTGGTTTGGCTGTATTTTACGAGCCGATGAAGCTCCTATCGTGATAGGAAATCGTTCGAATTTACAAGATGGAACGGTTATTCATGTTCACGGCAAAAAACAGGGTACTTTTATTGGCGATAATGTTTCCGTAGGACACATGTGTCTTCTTCACGCATGTTCACTCGAGAGTAACTCCTTCGTTGGAATGGGTGCGCAAATTTTAGATGAAGCAGTAGTGGAAAGTGGCGCAATGTTGGCTGCTGGAGCCCTCCTAACGGCAAGAAAAACAGTGCCCCACAGACAACTGTGGGCTGGAAGACCCGCAAAATTTTTGCGCGAAATAACTAAAGAGTATGCTGATGAATTATCTCGAACGTCAGAAAACTATGTAGAAAAATCCTTCAAGTATCGCTAAAATTACTTATTAAGGCCGAATCATTAGGGTATTAATTGAATTTGTTGCCAGATTTCCAAGGTTTTTTCTATAGTGCTTTGTCTATTTTGAGATTTTATAATGTACTTTGTGGAGATGGTGTAGTTAACTTGTCGTTAACGGAAAGGAATTTTCGATAAATGTACAGAACAGATAAAAATATTCGTAGAGTTGTTGAAAGACGTTCCTTATCTCTATTGATTTTTGGAGCCTTTTTATTGGTTGGAACTGGCTGTTCTTCACTACCGGATTATGCAAATCCTGCAGAATGGTATAAAGGGGCTATTGATTGGGTTACAGGTGATAATATTCCAGCTAACAGTGATACTTACCGAAACGATCGAAAGAAAAAAAAACTTATAGGGTTCCCGCGCGCTGATCAAGTTCCGGACCGTCCAAAAAGACCAACAACTTTAGAGATAAATAGAATGAAGTCAGGCTTAGTTTCTGACCGCAAATCATCTCAATATTCAGACAAAAAAGTAAGATTTGGAGAAGATATGTCATCAAATAATGGCTCGACTGAAAATATTGGATTACCAAACGTCAGCCGATCTGAATTACCAGGCGACGGGAAGCATAAAAAACAATCATCAGTGGATAGAACCCCTGGTACAGGTACTTCTGTTAGATCGGATAAAATGAGAGGAGTACTCTCCAAACCTGTATTGGAAAAAAGTTATTCAAATCGGGAGTTTAACACTGCTATTCAAAAGTCACCTCCAGAGGATATGGTCAGTGTTACAAGCAGTAATAATGTTTTCGTCCAGGCTGATCAATTTTCTCCCCGGTTTCCTGCAGGTACATCGTCAGCATTTCTGCCAACTAAGAAATTTAATCAAGCGAAAAATCAATTTTTAGGGTTTGGTTTGCCGGTAGCGATTGTATATTTCAAAAACAATTCAGCAACATTGAATATACAGGCGAAGGATCGAATTCGAAGAGTTCTAAGGCTTTATCAAGACGAAGGCAGAGGAACCATAAAGATCATTGGTCATGCCAGCAGCAGAACGCCAAATATGGTTCCCCCCCGGCATCATTTGGCAAATTTGAAGGTGTCAAATAAGCGGGCGAATGCTGTTGCTGATGAACTCATGCGGCTTGGAGTAAAACCAAATATGATCATAGTGAGTGCAATTGCTGATCAAGAGCCAGCATTTTTTGAAGTAATGCCAGCTGGTGAGGCAGGGAATAGAAGAGCTGAAATTTTCTTTGCGCGCTAAGAGGTATTAGAAAGTTTTGTTATTTTCCGCGGATCAGGTACTAAATTACTTTTACAGAGCATTATGAGTGAAGATTTTTTACGTGTAAAACGTTTACCGCCGTATGTCTTTTCTGAAGTTAATACAATGAAACTTAATGCACGGTCTCGGGGTCTTGATATTATAGATTTTGGTATGGGTAATCCTGATATTCAGCCCCCAGATCACGTGGTGGAAAAGGTGATTGCGACTATACAAAATCCAAAAACCCATCGTTATTCGGTATCGCGTGGAATAAACGGACTGAGGCGAGCTAACGCAGATTACTATTATAGAAGGTTTAACGTAGATATTGATCTAGAGAAAGAAACTATTGTGACTTTAGGATCGAAGGAAGGTTTCGCAAACTTGGCAATGGCCATTACTAGCCCTGGAGATGTGGTTTTGGTTCCAAACCCTAGCTATCCAATACATGCTTATGGTTTTATTATAGCGGGAGGCGCATTAAGACACCTACCTGTCGGCTCTGCTGAACAAATGCTGCAGGAACTTAAACATGCTGTTGCACACTGCATTCCTAAACCACTAGCCCTTGTATTGAACTTCCCTTCAAATCCAACTGCTCAAGTGGTCACATTAGATTTTTATGAGGAAGTCGTTGAATTTTGCCGCAACCAGGGGCTCTGGATTTTATCAGATTTAGCGTATGCGGAAGTATATTTTAATCAGTTTCCGCCGCCGTCAATCCTACAAGTTAAAGATGCCCGAGAAATTGCGGTGGAATTTACGTCGATAAGCAAAACATATTCTATGCCTGGATGGCGAATTGGTTTTGCTACAGGCAATGCAAAGCTTATAGAGGCTTTGGCACGGATAAAATCATATTTAGATTATGGTGCATTTACACCAATTCAGGTGGCTGCTGCCGCCGCATTAAATGGCCCTCAGGATATTGTGGATAATATGAGAAAAATATACCGAAGGCGCAGAGATACTTTGATAAAGAGTTTCGCGAGGGCCGGGTGGGTGATCCCGTCACCAACTGCAACCATGTTTGTTTGGGCACCAATTCCTAAACCTTTTAAGGAAATGGGATCTTTGGAATTTTCGAAATTACTTCTTGAGTGTGCTAACGTGGCTGTGTCACCTGGGATTGGATTTGGAGAACATGGTGAAGGTTATGTCCGGATAGCTCTAGTAGAGAATGAACAACGAATTCAGCAGGCTGCGCGAAATATTCGTCGCATTATGTTGTCACCGAATAAAACAATGGAAGAGTTCGAGAGAAGGAGAATGTTGCTTTGACCAACCCAACTATCAAACTAGCTTTAGCTGGGCTTGGAACAGTTGGATCTGCAGTCTTTAAATTAGCGCAAGAAATGAGGTCCGTGAATACAACAGTTCCTATCGAAATCATTGCTGTTTCTGCGCGTGATAAGTCACGCGATAGAGGAATTTCTCTTGATAAAGTTGTTTGGTTCGATGATCCAGTGCTAATGGCGAAGGACTCCGGGGCAGACATTGTTGTCGAGTTAATAGGAGGTTCCGATGGAATTGCGTTTGATGTTTGTGATGCAGCACTTGCGAATGGAAAAGATCTGGTTACGGCTAATAAGGCATTGCTGGCTCATCATGGCTTATATTTTGCTACGAAAGCAGAGAGAGCTGGTCTCTCAATTGGTTATGAAGCCGCGGTCGCAGGCGCGATTCCTGTAATAAAGGCTTTAAGAGAAGGTCTATCGTCAAATATAGTACAGAGTATTTACGGCATTCTAAATGGGACTTGTAATTTTATTTTAAGTCGAATGAGAGAAAGTGGGTGTGATTTCAATACTGCTTTAACAGAGGCAAAGAGACGAGGATATGCCGAGGAAGATCCAAGTTTTGATATCGATGGTGTGGACGCGGCTCACAAGTTGTCAATTTTAGCATCGGTTGCTTTCGGTTGCATTCCAAAATTTGAGTCGGTAAAAATAGAGGGCATTCGGCATATAACAGATCTCGATATATCGTTTGCTCAGGAATTGGGGTACAGAATCAAATTACTGGGCATAGCTCAGAAAATTAGTGGTATTGTAGAGCAAGTGATTCAACCATGTATGGTGAAAATTGGATCACCAATGGCGCATGTTGAAGGTGTGTATAACGCGATCGCGATAAAAGGAAGTGCATCAGGTCCGATCATTCTCGAGGGCCAGGGTGCTGGCGCAGATCCAACAGCGTCGGCGGTTTTGGCAGATATAATTGATTTAACAAGGGGTATTAGGCCACCGATTCTGGGGGTTCCTGTTCAATACCTAACGTTTAATGAGGATAAAAATACAGAAAACAATATCGGTCGCTATTATGTAAGGCTAATGGTATTAGATCGATCCGGAGTTTTTGCAGAGGTTGCCGGAGCATTAAGAGATGAAAATGTATCCATGGAAGCGATTCTTCAGCGTACCCGATCACCAGGCGAACCCGTTCCCGTAGTAATGACAACCCATGAGGTTGATTCCCACTCCATGAAACGTGTTTTGCGTCGGCTTTCAGCAATAGATACAGTAGTAGAAGATCCGCGTGCAATTAGAATTGAGCCTTTAACTTTTTGACGATATTTTAAGATAAAAAATTTATTACAGGAGAGATAAAATGTCTGAGTCCATTCCTATGGATAGGAATTTAGCATTGGAAGCAGTTCGAGTGACTGAAGCGGCTGCTTTGGCTGCTTCACGTTCAATGGGCAGGGGCGATGAAAAAGTTGCTGATCAGATGGCTGTTGATGCAATGCGTACTGCCCTGAATAGTTTGGATATAAAAGGAACAGTTGTTATCGGTGAAGGAGAACGAGACGAAGCGCCGATGCTTTTCATTGGTGAGGAAGTTGGAACAGGCAGGGGTCCAGAAATTGATATCGCCCTTGACCCACTTGAGGGTACTACAATTACTGCCAAGGGGCTTAACAATGCTCTTGCTGTAATAGCGATGGCTGAACATGGTGGTTTTTTATTTTCTCCGGATGTCTATATGAATAAAATCGCTGTTGGTGGTGGCTTGCCAGAGGGGGTGGTTGATCTGGATATGACACCGGATGAAAATTTAAAAAGTTTAGCGAGTGCAAAAAATACGGACATTTCTAACTTAGTGGTTTGTATATTAGATCGCCCCCGTCATGAAAAATTGATAACGGAGGTTCGAGAGGCGGGTGCCAGAATAATGCTTATATCAGATGGAGATGTTAGTGGAGTTATGTCCACATCCGAAGAAGGCAGTGGAGTTGATATTTATATGGGGTCGGGCGGGGCACCCGAAGGTGTTTTAGCAGCGGCTGCGCTTCGCTGCATTGGAGGCCAAATGCAGGGGCGGTTAATATTTAGGAATGATGACGAAAGGGAACGAGCACACCGGTGCGGGATTGAAGACTTTGATAGAAAATATTGTTTACATGATTTAGCACATGGCAATGTCATGTTTGCAGCCACAGGTGTAACGAACGGAAATATGGTTAGCGGAGTGCGGAGGTTTAAAGATGGTGCTGAAACGCAATCAGTGGTGATGCGTTCTCAGACTGGAACAGTTCGGTTTATATCTACAACTCACAACTTTGATCGGAAGCCAGCGCTGGATGTTTCTGAATAAATAATAAAGATGACTAAGGTATCCTCCTTTTCTGAACCGGCTTTGAACGGGACTAGATCTATTTCTGGGAAAATTTGGCGCAAAAGATTGACCGATGAAAGACTTGCGCTGGCTCTTTCCCAAAAGTGCTCATTGCCAGACTTAGTCTCTCGCGTGCTGGTTGGAAGAGGAGTTGATATTGAGAGTGTAAATACTTTTCTAACTCCCTCACTTCGCAAGCAGATACCAGATCCATCACAATTTTTGGATATGGACCAAGCTGTTGCCCGAATTATTAAAGCAATCAAACTTGAAGAGGGAATTGGTGTGTTTGGTGATTACGATGTTGATGGAGCAACCTCTGCGGCTCTTTTGATGAGGTTTTTTTGTTCTCTTGATCGTAATGTTCATGTTCATATTCCTGATCGGCGTAAAGAAGGTTACGGACCAAATTTGCCGGCGATACTTCGTTTAAAGGAAAAAGGGGTAACTCTTATTATTACTGTTGATTGTGGTACCACGGCCTTTTCTGTTCTAGAAGAAGCCAAAATGGCAGGTATCGATATAATTGTAATCGATCATCACGCCGCAGAGAACCGGTTACCAGCTGGTGCTATCGTAGTAAATCCAAACAGAATGGATGAAAACCGCAATTATGGGCAGTTAGCAGCGGTCGGTGTCACTTTTATGTTGGTTATTGCTATTAATCGCGCCTTGAGAAATTTATCTTGGTATGGGACTGAGCAACCTGAACCAGACTTGCTCCAGTGGCTGGATTTAGTTGCGCTTGGAACAATATGTGACGTCGTACCATTGATTGGAATTAATAGGGCTTTGGTAAAGCAGGGCCTGAGAGTACTGGCGGCCCGTTCAAATCCAGGAATTAACGCATTAGCTGAGGTAGCATGCGTTGACCGAATGCTAAATGCTTATCATGCTGGGTTTATTCTTGGGCCACGTATTAATGCAGGCGGTAGAGTTGGAAAAGCGGATTTGGGTGTGAAACTTTTGTCTTCCAACAACCAGTCTGAAGTCTTTGCTATTGCTGAGATTTTGAACTCATTAAACAAGGAGCGGCAGCAGATTGAACAAGAAGTGTACATTGCGGCGTTAGATCAAGCCAAACAACAAATGCTAAATAAAGACCCACTTATATTTGTTGCTGCTGAGGGATGGCATGTAGGGGTTATCGGGATTGTGGCAGGTCGCCTTCGTGAAACTTTTGATGTTCCAGCCTGTGTTGTGGCAATAGGGGATGGAATTGGTATAGGCTCTGCACGTTCTGTTACTGGTATTGGATTGGGTTCTGCAGTTATTGCAGCACAGCAATCAGGATTATTACTAAGTGGCGGTGGGCACTCTATGGCTGCAGGGTTTACAGTCGGAAAAGGTCATTTGTTACAGCTTCATACTTTTTTAAAGGAAAATGTAAATCGTCAGTTAAATGGAATACAGATTAAATCTGAGTTACTGATTGACGGTGTTGTCAGTATTTCTGGTGCAGTGATAGAACTGGTTGATTTGCTGGAACAAGTTGGTCCATTTGGTGCTGGAAACTCGCGGCCGCGTTTTTTGGTTCCGGACGTATTTATTGTTGACAGTTCGATAGTTGGAAATAATCACGTCCGTTGTGTTCTTTCTGATAAAAGTGGTAAACAAAGATTAAAAGGTATAGCCTTTAGAAAAGTCGACACAGAGGTTGGCGATGCTCTTTTAAATCACCACGGGCTCGCATTACACGTGGCAGGTACTTTGCGCACTGATAATTGGCAGGGAAGAAATTCAGTTCAGATGTTTATCGAAGATATTTGCTTCCAAGCATGAAGAAATTATGTTTTCTTGCCCCATTCTCAAAAAGTTCTACATGATTCAATGCTATTACACAGCAAACAGGCTTGGTTGAAGTGAGACACCTATCAGGTTGGCAAAAAGTTAAGCGATTAGCTCGGTTGAGACTTTTAATTCCAATTAAACGCAGTTCGAAGCCTCCTCAATTCACTGCTCGTGGTGTTGGTATAGGTATGGCTTGGGCTCTTACTCCCAGCCTGGGTGTTCAGATGATATTTTGTTTAGTCACTTGGTTTATTGCTAAAAAAATATTTAACTGGGAATTTAATTTACTGGTGGCTATGGCGTGGACTTGGACTACTAACGTCGTGACTGCTATTCCGTGTTTTTATTTATTTTTCGTGACTGGACAATTGTTCTTGTGGCGTGGTGATGATTTATCTGGCTACATAGAATTTTCTCGGCAATGGGAAGAGTTGATTAGCCAAAATAAGGAAATGGATTTCTTCTCAAAATTGTGGGCAGATATGTCAATTGCTGGTAGGGTTTGGGGAGTGCCCCTGTTATTGGGATGTTTGCCATGGTCAATTGTGGGAGGGGTTTTAAGTTATTTTTTATCTTTACGTTTTATTCTCAAACATCGGTTATTAAAACAGAAGCGTAAGTTAGTACGCCAAAATCGCAAACAGAAATAGAGATTGAAATATGTTCGTAGAATAATAAAATAGAAAACGAAAGACCTTCAAATATAAGAGCATTATTAATTACTGAATTTGGGTTGATTTTTTGTTCTTTTATCTTTAGCAAGCACAATGTGACCCCATCGTCTAGTGGCCTAGGACATCGGCCTTTCACGCCGAAAACACGGGTTCGAGTCCCGTTGGGGTCACCAC